>Ga0209755_10003564_pt1 | contig 19356 bp, 15 predicted proteins | sample TergutCo191P1_FD_187301 | JGI IMG/M metagenome (GOLD analysis project Ga0209755, IMG submission 187301) | Cornitermes sp. P1 segment gut microbial communities from Petit-Saut dam, French Guiana - Co191P1 (SPAdes) (version 2) | ecosystem: Host-associated > Arthropoda: Insects > Digestive system...
TGCTTGGGCAGAGTTTTTCCGTAAGCGTTGTGAATTTGATGAGCAAGAGCGGCGAAAAAATTGACCCGGATTCTCTTGTTATGCAAGGTGGCGCAGAGGCTTTTAAAAAGCACCAGGGCGAGGCAAAGAACTGGCTGAATTACTTGGCAGATAAAAGCCCGCTTTCATCTCCGGACGAAAAAGCGAAATTTGTAGATAGAACAAAAAAACTGATAGCCACTATGAACAACGCCGAGCTAAAAACTCAATATTTACATTTATTGAAGGATAGATTCGGCACATCAGTGAGCCTGCCGATTTTCAAGCAAAAGGCGCAAGTAGTGCAAAACACAGAGGAGATACCTTGGAAGTCCTTGCCCAGCACGGAAATCTGGCTTGTAAATGTAGTTCTCAAAAATCCCGAGCTTCAAGCAACAGCTATTCGAATTTGCGACCCCAGTCTTTTATCTTCACGCTGGCTTGCCGAGCTTTTGGACTACGGCTATGCGCTTTACGAGGAGTCAGGCAAAATAGACTTGAAAACTCTCTACGACAAATTACCCGATGCGCACAAGGAACTGCTTGCGAATTTGCCGGAAAAGCCGTGGTCAAAGGAGGGGGCAATAAAGGAACTCTCAAACGCCGTGCTAAGGCTACGCATTTCACGTTTGAAGGTGGAGCTAAAGGCGGCAAGGGAAGATTTTGAGCGTTACAAGGAAATTCAGGACCGAATTAAGCATTGCGAGGGGTTGGAGCGACGTGCAAATGAGGGGGAAGATGTGCTGGAGGAGCTGGGGTAGATACACCCCATTACCTTAGACGGAAAAAAAGGGGCTTTTTTCAAAAAAAATGCAAAAATGTAAACATTTGTTTGCATTTTCATTTTTTTATGCATTTTTTTCAGTTTTTTCCCTCTGAACTCCGTCTAATAGGTAAAACCTAAAAGAGGAGTCCATTCTATGGAAACCGAGTTCAAAACAAACCGAGAGTACAAAAGCAGCATGCTGATACAACTGCTTAACAAAAAAGAGAACCTGCTGGAAACTTATGGGGCTCTGAAAAACAAAATCTTCAGCAAGGACACAGAAGTCCTTATAACCACCCTGAGTGACGCACTGTTCATGGAAAGGATGAACGATATATCCTTTGTAATAGAAGATAAAATCGTGGTCCTCATAGAACACCAATCTACAATCAATTATAACATGCCCATCAGGGGGGCCATATACCTTGGCAGGATGTACGAAAAGCTGCTCAAGGAGAAAAGCATTTACCGCGAAAAGAAGATCCCTCTTCCCAAGCCCGAAATCATAATCCTTTACAACGGCAAGGATCAGATGCCCGAGCGGCAAGAGCTTAGATTGTCGGATGCGTTCAAGGGTCTTGGCGAAGGTGAGATCCCTAACATGGAGTGCATAGTGAAGATTCTCAACATCAACAAGGGTTTCAACGAGGAGCTTGCTAACAGGAGCGAGACTTTAAAGGGATACGAGAGTTTTATATATTTTGTCAGAGAGCATGAGAAATCCATGAGCCGCAGCTTGGCGATCCAGAAGGCTATAGATGACTGCATGCGCCAGGACATATTGAGAGATTTTTTGCAGGAAAACGCATGCGAGGTAAGGAATATGCTTTTTACGGAATGGAACTGGGACACGGCAAAGCAGGTGTGGCAGGAAGAGGCTATGGAAACCGGCATGGAGAAAGGTATTGCTATTGGTGAGGTAAGAGGCGAGGCCAAAGGCGTTTTGCGGACTGCACGGCAAATGAAGGCCGAAGGCATGAGCCTTGATTTAATATCAAGGATTACTGGCTTGCCGAAAGATGAAATTGAGCATTTAGACTATTAGCCAGGGCAGCTCCGTCAGAATTCAGGGCTGCCCCCTTGACTTTTTGCTAAAAACTTTCCATATGAGGGGGAAGATGTGCTGAAGGAGTTGGGATAATTTACTTTTTTACTTTTTTTCAAAAAAAGTCACCGCTTTGTCAATAAATAATATATATTATACCTGTAATGTTATTTTGTCCAAAAAATAGAACAGGCAACTTCCAAAACAAGGAATCTTCACATGAGAAATATCCTCTCCATAGTTACGTTAATCCCCACGTTACTTTTTGCCCAAACCCCTTGGGGCGGCACAGCAAGTACCACCTGGTATGTAGGTAACGAGACAGCAGCAACTTACGAAATATCTTCCGCTGAGGGCTTGGCTGGTTTAGCCGAGCTTGTGAATGCGGGTACGCAGTTGTTTGTAGGCAAGACTATCAAGCTTACTGCTGATATAAATCTTAACAATAAGGAGTGGGTTCCGATAGGGACAAGTGAGACCGGCAAGTATTTTGGCGGCGTGTTTGATGGGCAGGGCTATACTGTTAGCGGTTTGTCTATCAATTCCACAGATGATTATCAGGGATTGTTCGGTTATACGGAAGAGGCTAAGGTTGTTGGGCTTGGGGTTAAGGGTAGCGTTAAGGGCGGCTCTAACGTTGGCGGCATACTTGGCAGCGGCAATACAAATGTGCATATTTCCAATTCTTATTTTGTGGGTACTGTTACCGGAACCGGCAATGTTGGCGGTATTGTTGGGTCTATTAAGGGCGAGATTTTTAATTCTTATGTTATTGGCACTGTTACCGGGACTACTAGTATTGGTGGCATTGTTGGAAATGGCTTGACAGCTACTATTGCTAACAAGTTTACTAATTGCTGGTTTATGGGGACTGCGACTAGCGGAGGTATTCGTGGTAGCGGTTCAGGGACTATTACTAATTGTTACACAAATAATTCAAATGTTGGCGGGGGGACTTCGAGAACTTTGGATAGCATGAAGGTAAAAAGATTTTCCAATATGCTGAATATACGTGCAGCTACGGAAAATAATACCGCAAGCAATAATTATGCTATGTGGGTATATAACGCAGATACTCTTCCTACTCTTTCAACAGTTAAGGCTTCTATAGCTTCTTATTTTGATAGTGGTTTGGGGACTTCCGCAAGTCCTTATATAATCAAAGAAAAAAAGCATTTGGAACATCTTTCTGAATTGACAATTGCAGGGAAAAATTTTTCTGGTGAGTTTATAAAAATGGAGGCAAATATAGTTTTAAATGATACGAATAATAATGGTGGTTGGAGAAATTGGGGCATTAGTAGTTATGGTTTGAGTCAGTGGACACCTATAGGAACAAATGTCTCTGGTGGTAGTAGCTTTAATGGCAATTTTGATGGTAACGGCAAGGTGATAACCGGGCTTTACATAAAAACTACTAACTCATACCAAGGGTTATTTGGTTTAATTGATGGTAGCAATAGAATAAGCAATTTGGGCTTAGAAGGTTTTTATATTGAAAATCCTAATTCTAGTTCCTATGTTGGCAGCATAGTTGGTTACGGAAGCCTCAATACCCATGTAAGAAATTCATACGCTATAGGTAATCTTATTGGCAGTAGTAATAGTATAGCTAGGAATATAAGTTATACAAACTGCTATTTTGCAGGTAAAATCTCAGTTCCTGACTATAATTTTTCAGGAACTAATTCTTTTTTCAATTCTGATTCCGTAACAAGTACAACCGGCATTCCTAAAACGACAACCGAGTTGAAAGATACTGCCTTTTTTGACCTTTTGCAGATATATGCCAGTTCGCAAAATAATACTGCAAGCAATAATTATGTGAGCTGGAAATATAATCCCGGCGGTTATCCTACGCTTACGGATTCAAGAGCTACTCTTGATATGCCGAGTTATTTTAACAGTGGTACAGGTTCGCAGGGAAATCCTTATATAATTATGAACAAGTATCAACTTAGAAACTTTTCTGCACTTGTTCGTAGCGGCAACAATTTTTCCGGTTTGCATGTAAAGCTTGGTGCCAACATAGAGTTAAATGACACTACAAAGCAAAACGGCTGGAGAAGCTGGGACAGTACCACAACTGGCTTGGAACAGTGGGAACCTATTGGAAATAGTTCAAATATTTTCAGCGGTACTTTTGATGGTAACGGCAAGGTTATAAGCGGACTTTACATAAACAGAACAACCGGAAATCAGGGTTTGTTCGGTTCTCTTGGCGATAATAGCTCTAGTGCTGTAATAAGTAATCTAGGTTTGGAAGGTTTTTATGTTAAAGGCGGCACCTATGTTGGCAGCATAGTTGGCAACGCTGGCAACACCACTGGCAACAACGTAGCTTTAATAACTGATTCTTATGCCATTGGTAACTTGACTGGGACTGTAGTCGGTGGAATAGTTGGCTCTGGTGGTACAGTGAGAAATTCTTACTTCATTGGAACTGTAACTGGAACAAGCCAAAATGTTGGTGGAAATGTTGGTGGTATAACCGGAGGTTCCGGTTTAGTAATAAATAGTTATGTTATTGGCAATGTGTCGGGTACTACATATGTAGGCGGTATATTGGGGAGCAATATCGCTCTCGGCAGTGGTGTGACAAATTCCTATTTTTCCGGAAATATAACGGGAAGCAGTTATGTGGGTGGTATAGCCACTGGTGGCAATGCAACAAATTCCTTCTACGATATTGACCTTATCTCTTCCGGAGCGACGCTCAATTCATGTGGAACTGCACTATCCACCACAGAAATGCAAACCATGCTTCCTAACTATTTAAACATATACGCCGGTACGCAAAACGGAAAAAGCACAAGCAATAATTACTGGGGATGGGAATCCAATGAAAACGGTTATCCAACACTCTCCGGAACAAAAGCAAATCTCAATACCGCAAGCTACTTTGAACAAGGAAATGGAACTCAAGCAAATCCTTACATAATTACAACCAAAAATCAACTCGAAAATTTTGTATCACTTGTAAACAGTGGCAACAATTTTTCCGGTTTATTCGTAAAACTCGGAAACAACATTGCATTAAATAGCTTGGAACAATGGACTCCAATAGGAAACAACCCCAATTCATTCGCCGGCAATTTTGACGGCGGTGGCAAAATAATAAGCGGGCTTTACATAAATAATGCTAAAGATTTTCAAGGCTTATTCGGCAACGCATCAACCGGATTTCGCGTAAGCAATCTTGGCTTGGAAAATCTTAATGTAAAAGGCAACAGTTATGTTGGCGGCATAATCGGATACTCCAACGCAAGTGCTGCCATTATAGAAAATTCATACGTAATCGGTAAAGTTGAAGGTACTGGCGGCATTGGTGGCATAAGCGGCTACCAAGGAACAATAACTAACTCGTACTTCGTGGGCACAGTCACAGGAACCAGTAATACCGGCGCAATTCGTGGCAGCGGAAGCGGGACAATTACTGGCACATTCCATGAAAGCAATCTCACAGGCTCAACATCCACCGCAGAAATGAAAGACATTCGCACATACATGGCAACAAACTGGAATTTCAGCACAATCTGGACAGTACCACACAACAGCTACCCAATCTTCCAATCGCAAATACAAAACGCAAAACCAATCACAAACGCAAGCTACACTCTGGAAAATCAAAGATTAACTTCTGCCGGAAATCCAACAACCATAGAACTTTTCGAAGCCGGAGTAGCCAAAAACCCAGTCGTTAAAAGCGCATCTTACGAAGAAACAGCACTAACAAACAACTCCGACTACTATGTATTGCACAGAAACAACATAAACATCGGATCAACAGCAGAAATCCTGCTCATAGGAACAGGCGAATACGTCGGCGTAAAAACTATTCCATTCTACATAACTGCACCAAGAAATTTCTCAAACGCAACAATTGATGAAATACCTGAACAAGTCGGCATAAACGCTCAACCTAAACCTATAATAAGAGATTTTAACGGCACGGTAATTCTAAGAGAAGATGAAGATTACTTTGTAGATTACGAAAATAATAACAAAGAAGGAACTGCAAAAGTGACAATTATCGGATGGAATATCTATGACGGACAAGGAACAGAAACAACTTTCCAAATTGTCAGCAACAAGAGCCTCACTAAAAAAACAACGCTTGCCATAACAACGCCAGAAACTTACACATATACAGGACATCAAATAACACCTGATGTAACTGTAACCCATGCAGATGACGGCGTTCTAATATTAAACAAAGATTACATAGTGGAATACGCCAACAACATCAACGCAGGCACAGCCACAATCACCATAACCGGAATCGGCGATTATAGCGGAATCCTTACCACAAATTTCACAATAGAGAAAAAGACACTTGACAGAGACTTGTTAATACCAATACCACAACAGGAATACACAGGGCAATCAATAATTCCTCTGGTAAGCCTGCTCTATGGAGAAATATTCCTGGAATTGAATAAGGACTACATTATTACCCAAAGAATCAACAATATAAATGTAACAACAACTAATCCTGCCCGCATTATAATAGCCGCAGCAAGCCCCGGAAACTATACCGGAAGCCTGACCGCAGAATTCTCAATTGCCGCAAACATTGTAAAAACAGACATCGCCGTCGATTGGGGCTCGCTAAACCTCACATATACCGGCGAAGAACAAAAGCCAACTGCAAGCGCAACTTACCCGGACGGAACACCAATGCTGCTGATTATAAACGGTGCGCAAACAAATGCAAGCGAAACTCCGTACACAGCTACTGCAACACTCGCTGTGGCAAACCCGGCTTACAAACTAACGCCTGGCAGCGTTGAATTCCATATAAACAAAGCTCCGATTAACGCAACACTCCAAATACCGGATGTCAAAAGCGGACTCACAATAGCCAAAAATATAACCGGAGTCAAAGAAGATGCAAAAGTAACTTACCTCTATTCAACAGACATCGGCACAGGCTATGGAGAAAAAGAACCTGCTGAAATAGGCTCATACTACGCAAAAGCTGCAATCGCAGAAACCACAAACTACCTGGGCGCAGAAACAGAACCCGTATTATTCGTAATCACAAAATCCGATGTAACCCCTATCGCAGTAGCCTGGGAAAACCAAACATCATTTGAATACAACGGAATGGAACAAGCTCCAAAAGCTACAGCCACGCTAGGAAACCGCTCATTTGAACTCATAATAAGCACAGCAACAAATGCCGGCAACAAACTCATAGCAACAGCAAGACTGGCAAACCCAACAGGCGAATATGCGCTCACTAACAACACCAAAGAATTCTCTATAACACGCAAACCTCTCCCGCAAAATGCCATAGACCCAATAGGCAACTTCTACTTCGCAGGACTGCCCATAAAACCAGACATAATTGTCAGAGACAATACTGGCATACTGGCAGAAAAAGTTGATTACACCGTTGAATACGGCGATAATATATTAGGGCTCGGATCGGTAAAAATAACCGGCATTGGAAACTATTCGGGAACATCCGAAAGATTCTTCGCTATATCACTGCCAACAGCAAGAATAATAAATGTCGCATGGGATAACAAAACCTCATTCGAATATAACGGCTCGGTGCAAACCCCAACCGCAAGCGCAACCGATTCCGGCATAAAGGTTAACCTGGACATTCTGGGCGAACATGCAAATGCAGGCAACTACACGGCAGTCGCAGCCCTAACGGAACCGGACCCATACGTAATTCTCGCAAACTCGGTACGCCCATACATAATCGCAGAAAAAAAGCTAACAGTCAAATGGGATGAACAACGGGAATTCGTTTACAACAAAATGGTTCAATATCCCAAAGCCTCAGTAAAAGATGGCGAAACCAACATACCATTGCACATATCCGGCACGCAAAGCGCAGCAGGAACCCATTCTATAATGGCTATCATTGAAAACGAAATAACCCGCAAAAATTATATTCTGCAAAATAACGCCATTAGCTACACAATCAATAAAAAAGACCTGAAACCATACTTCACTGCAATCTTCCCGCAAGATTTCGCATCCAGCACAGACACGCTATGGGTAGATCACAGCGTATTCTCAGACTCCACGCTTTTACATACTGCCCTGCTCAACAGCATAGACTACGATGGCTTTGCAACAAACGACAGAAACGAAAGCGACGATGCCGCTGTTTTAAAAGGACAACCGACAATAGCATTGCAATACACGCCATTCTCGCTCGGCAAACGGGTAGAGACCACGCAAAAAGCAACCGCAACCATAGCCACCGAAAATATGTCTGCAGACAATTATGTGCCTTTAAACCGCCCCATAGTGATAATGGCCACCGTTGTTGAAGCCGATAACGCACCAAAAATGTTCTGCCGTGTAAACAACCATTGCGTAGAGTTCACAGAAGCGGTATGCCTGGCTGTAAGCGGAGTTGTTGTTGAAACCTGTGCCATAAAGGTAAACTGTGTAATAAATGAAGTCTGCGTAGAGAATACAGACATCGAAAGCTGCAACCTTTTAGGCAAACAAGTAGAATCCTGCAACATGCAGGCTCCGATCATGTCCCATGTCCAACATCCCATGTCCCATGCTCCGACCTACTATAACCTAAAAGGCCACCCGCTCGGCATGCAGAAACCCACCACTCCGGGAATCTATATTGAAAAGTCAGGAAAAAATGTGAGGAAAATCTTTGTAAAATAAAATTTTCTATATTAGTCCACATGAAAAAAATTATTCTTGTTCTGTTCGTGTTGCTGGCAATGACATCTTGCTTGCAACAAAATCCGCAAAGCAATGAAGCTTTGCAAAAGAGGGTTGATAACCTTACCACCGAGCTTGCCGAAGTAAAAAGCGTGCTGAATTTTGCCTTGAGCGGAGCTTATGAAGAGCTTAAGGAAAAGGCTAACACCGTGTATGACCTGAAAATAGACGAAAGCCCTTCAATAGGCAGCCCAAAAGCCAAACTGGTAATCGTTGAATTCACCGAATTCCAATGCCCATTTTGCGCAAGGATAGCACCAATGCTGGATTCAATAGTCCGTGCAAATCCAGATAAAATTCGCCTTGTATATAAGCATTATCCGCTGCCTTTCCACAAAGAAGCTCCTGCTGCAGGCGCAGCAACCATAGCTGCCGGAAAACAGAACAAATTCTGGGAATACCGCTGGGCTTTGGCTCCTCATTTCAATAACCTGAACGATTCAACCTTTATTGCTGTAGCTGAACAAATAGGCTTAAATGTTGAAAAGTTCAAAAAAGACATGGTTTTGGATGAAGAAAAGCTAGCCATAATAGATCGTGATATGAAACTCGGAATGGAAGTGGGAGTTCAAGGAACGCCTAACTTCTACGTAAACGGCAAACGCCAAGAAAGGATGGATCCTAAGATAATAGAACGGATGTTAAAGGATTTGTATAAATGAACTACGAAGATGCCGGCGTGTCTTTCGCAAGAGCAGACAAAGCCATGATAGGTGTAAAAAAATCCGTCCGCACCACATTTAATGCCGGCGTTCTCGGCGATATAGGCAACTTTGGCGGATTGTTCACGCTCAATCATCTGGGATTGAAAGACCCGGTTCTGGTATCTTCCGTTGATGGAGTGGGCACAAAGCTCAAAGTGCATTTCGCACTCAAAAGCCACGACCTTCCCGGGCAAGATATTGTAAATCATTGCTGCAACGATATTCTGGTTCAAGGAGCAAGGCCGCTTTTCTTTTTAGACTATCTGGCAACAGGCAAGCTTGAAAACGGAGTTTTGGAAGCCGTTGTTGAAGGCATGGCAAAGGCATGCAGAGAAAACGACTGTGTTTTGATAGGCGGTGAAACTGCGGAAATGCCCGGCATGTATCACGAAGGCGAATACGATATTTCCGGAACCATAGTAGGCGTTGTTGAACGGGATGAAATTATAGACGGAAAAAAAATTGCTCCGGGCACAGTTGTTTTGGGAATGCCATCCACAGGTCTGCACACAAACGGTTATTCGCTTGCTCGCAAAGCTCTGGAAGCAGAAGGCTATACATTAGACGGTGATATAGGCAGAACATTGGCGGTTCCGCATCGCAGCTATTACCGCTCTTTGATAGATTTGGTTCACACTAAAAAATTACAGGGCCTTGTGCACATAACAGGTTCGGGCTTTCAAGGCAACATTCCGCGCATTTTGCCAAAAGGCGTTTCCGTTAGAATAAACCGCTCCGCATGGCAGGTTCCGGAAATTTTCAATCTAATTCAAAGATGCGGGCAGGTTGAACTTGACGAAATGTACAGAACCTTCAATATGGGAATAGGCATGCTGATATTCTCTGCTCCATCCGATGTCGCAGAAATTTGCAACCACCTGAAAAGCAAAGGCGAAACTGTGTTTGAATGCGGGCAAGTAATTGAAGGTGGTTCGGAAATTTTTCTATATTAATCCTATGAAAAAAATTATCCTTTCTCTGTTCATGCTGTTCCTGATAATTTCTTGCGGAGCATCAAAAGCTGCCATTCATAACGAAGAGGCAAATCCGACAACGCAACAAAAGGCCGAGGGCCTTGCTGCCGAACTGTCCGAGGTTAAAAGCGTGTTGGGCTATATTCTTGAAAGAGGCATGGGCTCATCTTACGAGCAAGTTAAACAGGAAATAGCAAACGCCAACAAGGTGCACGATTTGAAAATCGGCGAAAGTCCTTCCACGGGCAATCCTAATGCAAAACTTGTGATTGTTGAATTTACGGAATTCCAATGCCCATATTGCGCAAGAGTTGCCCCGACATTAGATTCAATAGTCCGTGCAAACCCGGACAAGATTCGTCTTGTATATAAGCACTTCCCGTTGAGTTTCCATAAAGATGCCCCTGCCGCAGGCGCAGCGGCAATAGCTGCTCAAAAACAGGGCAAGTTCTGGGAATATCGTTGGGCACTAGCTCCTCATTTCAGCAGCCTGAACGATTCAACCTTTATAGCCGTAGCTCATAAGGTAGGCTTGGATATTGAACTATTCAAAAAAGACATGGTTTTGGATGCCGGAAAACAAGCCATAATAGATCGGGACATGAAGCTAGGAATGGAAGTAGGAGTTCAGGGAACACCCAACTTTTACATAAACGGCAAACGCCAAGACAGATTCAGCCCTCAGCTTGTTGAGCAGATGTTAAAGGAATTGTATTAAATGCATTATTGCGTCTCTACGTTAAAATGCAAAACCTATCCCGAGATTAATGTCAATAGATACAGCTCCGGGATAAGTCGTAAGATGCTTGTTATAACCACCACGCAAAAGAAGGGGTAAATCATCTTCAGGGTCTGGATATAAGGAATTCCATGCATAACCTATGCCCACATCAAAAAAAAGCCTTATGCGAGAAAATTTTGCAGAATACCCAATATAGCCCAGAATATCTATTATCGAACCGGAAATAGTTTTGTCGTGATATTGTATTATTATATCGTCATCATAGCTACGAGATAATGTTCTTTCATAACTCCAATACCCCTCTTGCCTCGTATAATATGCACTTGGCATTAACTGCAAATAAAATCCATCTGATTTGCCGTTAATAAAATAACGAATGCCAACTCCAGAGCCTAATCTAAAATAATGACGACCATCTGTGCTCCTAGATTTCCCGGGATCTCCGGATACCAAAAGATTTCCTGACCATATAGAGGGAGTCATAATTATAGAATTAAACCCATTTAATGGGTATTCCGCCGTCAAATAGAAGAATCCTCCTTCGTAAGAAAGAAGCGAGCCACATATTGAAGTAGGATGCAAATAAACGGAAAACCTTTCGTTATCTTCCTGAATAAGCATATCTTTTTGTTGAGCAAAAGTGAGAATACACAAAACACAAACAAAAAAAATAACTTTTAATTTACTAATAAAACATAGCATGAGAAAGCTGCCCCTCTAAGCACTTAATACGCCCTAACCCAATCGGTTTTGTATTCAACCATATCGCCTGAAACCTTCAATAAGCCTATGCCAAGCTTTTTTGCTTCTCGGACAGTACGTTCGTCAAAAGAAAACGAGCCTAAGCCCAGATAAATTTTAAAATCCGCATAATCTGAGAACAAAGTTCGGAAATTCGGCACTTTTCTCTCAATCATCTCTTTGGGGTCATCGCTTTGAGCACTGTACTTAACCTCAATAATGGCAACGGCATTGTCATTAAGCATGACGATATCAAACTGATCTTCTAATTTTATGCCATTTGGCATTTTCTGTGCTTTCTTGAACTTGTTGCTGACTATATCAAAATGCACCCCGGCAAAAGTTTTGCTTTTTTCAAGCGAATGAAAAAACAAATTCTCTGCAAATTCACCATTTCTTCTGCCTATGCCGCCCATCTCTGCCCAAATTTCTTTCTTTATGCGCTCCTCTTCACGGCGTGCTGCAGCACGCTCTTCTTCACGAACTTTGCGTTCCGCTTCACGCTGCAACTCTTGAGCTTTACGCTCCTCTTCGCGAACCTTATAATTAGCCTCACGTTCCTCTTCACGAGCCTTACGCTCTGCTTCTATTTGCGCCCAAGTTTCCTTCTGCTTTTCTGCCAAACTTGCAAACAAGTCTTTTAACTCCTGATCTGTCATAAACCTAACTCCATTTTAAATTGTTTCTAGAAATATAACAAGAAAAATAGAAAAAAGTACAAAACACTTTCATTTTGCAAACAAATGTTTACATTTCCAGAATACAGCGCACGGAAAACAAGTTTGTCTTATAGTTGAGGGACCTGCTCACACCGTCGCTAGCATAGGTCATGTGCCGATTATAGGCATCGTCGTCATCATACTCATCGCTGCCCCACCAGTAACCGTAACGTTCAATAGTTTCAGTCTTGCCATCAAAAAGGCCGTGACCTCCCGGAAGGGCCGAAAAACCATAGGTGTCACTGCACATATAAGAACTGCCGGAAGAGGAACAATTGCTCCAGCCGAACTGAGCCTTCAAATGACTGCCTGAATTATCACCTACGGTCGTTATTAACGCATCCCAATCGGAATCGCTCGGAATATGCCAACCCTCAGGACAAATACCACGGTGCTTTGACTGCACTTGATCTAAGCAAACATTTAAATTGCAACTTTTATCCAGATCCATGGCTGTAGCCCAGGTATACAAACGACCATAAGCAAGGCAATTTGATTCCAAATTATTGTAACAAACACTGCCGCTAACGTCGTAATTCAAATTCTCCGCCATCCATGTTTGCATGCCTATTTCAACCAATTTATACACTTTGTTGTCTCGTTCATCTGTGAAAGTATTGTTGGTTTCAGCAATGCTTGAGGAACTTTGTTCAACGGAAGAACTGCTAGACTTTTCACTTGAAGAAGAGCTGAGCTCTTCAATGCTTGATGATGATAAAATGCTGCCGCTTAATTCTTCGCTGCTGCCATTGCTATCATTGGAACAGGAGAATGTCAACGCAATGGTTAAGAAGATACTTGCCGTCACAAAAATATTATTAGGTTTTTCCATTTTTTACCTCTGTACTATTATGTAACATACAAAAATCCACCTAAAATACATTCACCTTCTCAATTCCGTTTGCATGTAGAATATAAATATACGAATATTCCCCCGAAGCTATGTCCAAAACTCCTCTTATGCCAAGAGAATCCAAGCTTATGGTTTTGCGCCAAAACGGCTGATGATCAAAGAACCCTATTTGCCTGCATGTTTTATCCAAAAGATACACAGCGTAATTGTTTGCTATAACTTTGTCCTTTGAACAAAATTTAGGTATAGGAGTTCTATAATCGCTGCCGCTTTTTGAAAATCTCGCCAAATTCAGATCCTCTGCTGCGTAGTATTCGCTGCCAGTTGCTGTCAAAGCCAAAACTTTTTGCGAAGACACGCTGCCCGTTCTTGTACAGGAACTTATATTCCAAGTTTCAAGCCCCATATTGCTTCCAACCGCAAGCTCATGGCCATAAATCGCCCAAACTCCGTCTCTGATATTCCTGCATACGCTGGCATCGGCAAATGATTTCAATTCTGTTTTGTCTTGAACATAAGATGGAAAAACATCGTTTGGAAATCCGGTGAACAAATAAGTGTCTTGATAATCAAAAACACATTCGTATAAATCATCGCGCTTATAGAAATGCACTTTGGAAGCATTATCTAAAATGTAAAGATTGTCTCTATCAACAGCCATTTTTATATGTGTAGAAAATCCGTTGAAATTACGCAGTTCGCAAGAGGTCCTTCCAAGCGTTGCGCTTTCCCATTCACCGCAACTCAGCAAAAGCGCACAAAAAAAGCAGACTGCTATACGCATAATCTGTCTTTCAACGGCTTCCACCAATTCTCATTTTCCTTGTACCATTTCACTGTTTCAGGGAGCCCTGTTTCAAATGTATATTTTGGCTTCCAACCAAGTTCTTCACGAATGCGTGTAGCATCTATAGCATAGCGCAAATCGTGGCCAAGCCGGTCTGCAACAAATTCAATTTTATCTTCGTACATGCCCATTATTTTAATGAGTTCTTTTACTATGTTTATGTTTTTCCACTCGTTGTTGCCACCTATATTGTAAACTCTGCCGGCAACACCTTTTTCCAAAGCGAGCAGAATTCCTCTGCAATGATCTTCCACATGAAGCCAATCACGAATGTTGAGCCCTTTTCCATAAACAGGAATTTTTTTGCCCCGTATAAGGTTTGTGACGGCAAGAGGAATTAGCTTTTCCGGGAACTGGTAAGGTCCGTAGTTGTTTGAACAACGTGTGGTCACTGTGTCTAGCTTGTAAGTTTCGTGCCATGCACGAACCAGGAAATCTGCGCCGGCTTTCGATGCGCTGTATGGGCTGTTCGGAGCAATGGGAGTATCTTCGGTGAAAAGTCCGGTTTCCCCAAGCGAACCGTAAACTTCGTCTGTGCTAACCTGTAAAAATCTGGCATTCTTTTCTTTTGCATATTTGAGCAGTTTCAAAGTTCCTTCCACATTTGTGCGAACAAATATGCCGGGATTTTTTATTGAATTATCAACGTGAGATTCTGCCGCAAAATGCACAATCGCATCGGGTTTACCCGGGAGCAAATCTCCTGAGCTGTAAATATCTGTATCGCTTGTTATGTCGCCTTTGAAAAAACTGTAATGCAGATTGTTTGCCACATCTTTTAGATTTTCAATGTTGCCGGCATAAGTTAGAGCGTCAATGTTGGCAATGTTCCAATTAGGTCTTTCTTTCAAAACAAGCCGCACAAAATTTGTGCCTATAAATCCGCAACAACCTGTTACTAATATGTTCATTGTAGGAATATAGTAAATGTTTCTATATTTCTGCAATGAGAGGAATTCTATTAGCCGGTGGTGCCGGCTCCAGACTTTATCCCCTAAGCGCAGTGGCAAGCAAACAATTGCAGCCCGTTTACGATAAACCCATAGTTTATTACCCACTCTCAGCGTTAATGCTTGGGGGTATTAAAGACATAATGCTCATAAGCACACCTTTGGACATTCCCCGTTTTCAAAACTTGCTCGGTGATGGAAGCCAGTGGGGATTGAACATTCAATATGCCGTTCAACCAAAGCCGGAAGGCATAGCGCAAGCGTTTTTGATTGCAGCAGATTTTATTAAAGATGATGCCTGCACTTTAATATTAGGCGATAATATTTTTTATGGAGCCTTTGATTTATATGGCATAATGGCCGTTTCACAGGATTTTGCAGGGGCTAGAATTTTAGGCTATGCCGTAAATGATCCGGAACGCTACGGAGTTGTTGAATTTGACAACGGAGGCAAAGCTCTTTCTCTGGAAGAAAAACCTGCAAAACCAAAAAGCAATTATGCAGTGCCGGGCTTATACGTTTACGACAAGACAATTCTTGAAAAGGCCAAAGCGTTAAAACCCAGTGCACGTGGCGAACTGGAAATCACAGATATCAACAAAGCTTATTTGCAAGAAGGAACTCTGTTTGTGAAAAAAATAGGACGTGGCGTTGCATGGCTGGATACAGGTACTCATGCCTCTCTTTTGGAAGCAAGCAACTTCGTTTACACTTTGGAATCAAGACAGGGATTAAAAATTGCCTGCCTTGAAGAAATAGCTGTTGACAAAGGTTTTGTAACATGGGAAAAAATGAAGGAGCATCTGGAAAAAAACATGCCCAAATGCCCTTACAGAGATTATATTTTCAAGCGGTTTACTCATACAAGTTTTTCTTGAGTCTATTGATTTCCAAATTAAAAGGCATTTCTTTTTTTATTTTTTTCTCAATTTCTTTACAGGCATAATGAGCCGAGCTGTGGTCTCTATTAAAATATTTGCCTATATATTCAAAGCTTTTCTTGGATATGTTCCGTATAAGATACATGGTAACATGGCGAGCCAAAACCGCTTCTTTGCCTCCCCTACCCTTTAGCTTTAAGGTTTCAACAGAAATGCCATAGTTCGCAGCTACGGCTTTTACTATTGCCTCTACAGTAAGGGTTCTGAGTGAATTTGAAAGATGATCCTTTAAAATTTCCGCAGCCATTTCCAAATCCGGAGCCTTATTCTCCAGCAAGGCTTTGAATTTGAGATTTTTAGCTATTCCCTCCAGATCGCTTGCCGTTCCGCTTGTCTGCTCAGCCAAGTAAAATAAAATGTTTTCGCTTATCTTAAAGTCAACCATCATGTCGAATTTTTTTCTCAAAATAGCCAACCTGTCAACCAAAGTAGGTGCTGGAATTTGAATTGTTAAACCGCCATTCAAACGGGAGCGAAGCGACTCATTCAAATTTTCCATATCGGATACGGGAATTTGTGATGCCGTGATCACAGGTTTACCTGTGAGCAGCAGTGTGTTGAAAATTTGAAGCAATTCGTGCTGTGATTGCGTTTTATTGCCCTCAGCAATATTTTGGAAATCGTCTAATATAAGTACATCCGCATTGCGATATCTTGCAGCCATATCGGCTATGGGTGCAGAGACACCTTCTTTTTTCAACTGCATGTTTTTTACATATTCTTCGGAAAACTCAATAGCGGTAGCACAAACCAGTTTTAACCCCGGATTTTTTTGCTGCAAAGCATTTGCTATTGAATGCAGCAAATGTGTTTTTCCAAGCCCGGTTCCGGCTACCAGAACCAAAGGATTGCCGTGAAGCACCACAAATTCAGCCGCAGCCTTGCAAGCCGCATAAGCTAACTTTGAAGATTCCCCTTCAGCAAAAGAGTCAAATCTGTATTCTCGAGATATATCCATATTGAGCGGGATAATTTAGAAAATGATTTTCTATATTCCTTTTGTGTTTGAGTTTTTTTTAGATAAGGCCGGAGAGGCAGGCTCTCTGTGGTGGCTTCCTTTATTTTTGTGGACAGCTTACTTTTTTTGGTGTCGCTCTTTGGACTATCCCGCTGATTTGGAAAGGCATATTCGCAAGGGTAAGTCTTGGCCATACTTGCCTATCTTTTGGAAAAAAAGGAAGTTGATTCGTGCTTCAAGTCTTATATTGCTGTGGGGTGCAAATATAATTTTTGCTTGCTCTTTATATTCGCTATTCCCAATTGAGCATGTTACATTTCTGCTCATAGGTTTGGCAATAGCCACCTTCGTAGGCACTAAAATCCGTTCCTTTGGAACCAAGAAAATTATCCAGTTGCAACGCGACAGGTTTTTCCAGATTTATACCCATATGCAAAATATGGCTATGTCCAAAGGGTCTGAAGTCACAGATAGCGAGCTTTTGTCAAAGACTCAGTGGCAACATCAAAGCGACCTTAGACTGGCAGATAAGCAAGGGAGGTTGATGGCGTTTTTGAGGGGAGAAGCTAAACTGTAATGGGATGGAAGTATGCAGAGGAAACGCTTGACCGGGTCTCGCGGACCTTTGCGCTTAACATTAAAGTTTTAGGAAAAAAGCTTAGAAGGCCAGTTCTCTTGGCATATTTATATATGCGCATGGCAGACACCATAGAGGATGATCCCGATTTGTCTGCTGAAGAAAAATCCGATTTATTGAAAAAGTTTTCGCAAGCCGTGAATAGTGGCAATGCAGATGAATTTGCAAATGCTTTGCCGCAAAGCTGGAAAACCAGCGAGAAATCCGATCACTCCCTGTGTTGCAATGCTGCTCTGGTGATTCCGTTGTTGCGGGAATACAATGGTGAGCCTATTAAAAAGGCCGTTGAAGAGATGTGCAACGGAATGGCAGAATTTGCGCAGCGTAAATTTGTCATTGAGAGCGAAGCGGATTTGGACAGGTATTGTTATTTTGTGGCCGGCCTTGTGGGTGGTATGCTTACCGAGTTGTGGGGGCATAAGGAATTGCGCAAACTTGCCATTTCTTTTGGCTTGGCTTTGCAGCTTGTGAATATAATCAAAGACATTCAGGAAGATTCTTTGCGCAAAGTTTGTTTTGTGCCGCAAGAACTTTACCGCAATCATGGCATAGACTATGCACGGAATTTTTTAATTCAAAAAGCCAAAAAGCATTTGCAAGATGCAAAAGATTATATAAAATCGCTGCCCAGATATAAACACAGAATTCGTCTGTTCTGCCTGTGGCCAAGTTTAATGGCAGCCGCTAATCTGCGTGTTCTCAGCGAGGGCGGTAACAAAATAACCAGAGAAACGGTAAAAAAAATAATTCGCCGTACAACCCTTTTCGGATGGAGTAACTCATGGATAGAAAAAGAATTCTCCTCGCTTTCCTAGCTGCATTTCTCCTAATATCCTGCGCTTCTTCTGGCCCACGGCAACCTATTGATGAAGAAGCAAGGCTCTTGGCATTGGAGAATGCCTATAAAACTCTAATTAACATTCCGGCAAAAACCTCTGCGCCGGATAGCGTTTTGCTTTTGCTAACAGACGATTCGCGTTTTTGGCTGGAGACAATTGAGCGTGCGGCTCTTAACGAAGACAGTGCTCTTGTTGAGCAAAGACCTTTCCATGAAATTCTGACTATTATCACTTACCGCTTATTGCTAAGAGAACATGTACTTTCCGAATATCCGGATTACAGAATGCTGCGTTTTGCTCTGGGCGAGCAGGGAATTTTGCGCAGGTCAAAGGATTTGAAGTTGGGTCCTTTTGAAATAAGAAACGATAGGGGCACACGGGGCTTGCAAGATAGCCCCAGGGTTCCCATTATGATTTTCAGGTGGGATGAAATGCGTTGGAAATTTGATTTACCGGAAAGCATGACTCTTTTAACAAGGGGGCTTGCAACAATATCCGTAAAAAAAGACTGGTCAGATTCCAAAACGGCCTTGACTTTGCTGCAAAGATACTATCACAATGTATTTTTCAACATCAACGAAAGCTTGCTGCATCCGGTGCCGAGTATATAATTTATAACCCACGCAAACAAACCGGCAAATTACCCTGCTGTCTGTGATATGCAACGCATTCGCAGCAAAGGGCATTGCGGTCGCAGTCCTTGCTTTTGCAAGGGCAACGCTTTTCATTAACTTCACGGTTGGGGCAATCGGTCTTAATCAAACTTCGTATCCTCGGACATCATGCCCAGTTTTCTCTTCATCCAAATTTTCAAGCTCTCAAGCAGGCTGTACACAACAGGAACAACTATGAACGATAGAAGCATTGAGCTTGTCATGCCGCCCATAATAACCCAGCCTATGCCA
>Ga0209755_10003565_pt1 | contig 19354 bp, 16 predicted proteins | sample TergutCo191P1_FD_187301 | JGI IMG/M metagenome (GOLD analysis project Ga0209755, IMG submission 187301) | Cornitermes sp. P1 segment gut microbial communities from Petit-Saut dam, French Guiana - Co191P1 (SPAdes) (version 2) | ecosystem: Host-associated > Arthropoda: Insects > Digestive system...
AGCAGTGCAGTTAGAGTACAGGATGTCTACGTATTCTATCCCCCGTCAACCGCTGTTCTAGTCTCCGCTGCCGACAACAAAATAACAGCAGGAAACACAACAACGGCGGAACCGCCGGAAACACTCCAATTTACCGCGAGGCAAAACAGACAGGACATCACAAGTACAGCGGCATGGAGTATTAGCTCATCACAAACAATTAACACCGGAAACACTTCCATAGCCGGAGTCGCGTCCATTTCAGCAGGCGGTCTTTTAACAGCGGCAAACGATCTCACAAATGATGAAGAAGAGATTTGGGTTTTCGCGTCAAGCGCGGGAGAGAATTCTACAGGGTATCATGTAAAAATTATTAAGTGGGAGGAAGGGCCGGCTCTGCCTGCTAATCAGGAAATTTTGATTGATGCCACCTTTGCAGCTACATCAGCAGAAACAAAATGGAAAGGCTTGATCTTTGGCAGCGGGTGGTCTGCTGTAACTGCACAAAGTGCCACCGTTGATGGAATAACATTTACACATAGAACCGGAAATGGAGGGCGGGCAACACTGACTACAAGATATCTTGGCATCCCTCTCGCAGGTCCTGCTCGTGTTACATTTTATATCTGTTCTAATAATGCCAATGTAACCTCCTTGGGAATAAATACTACTCTTGACGAAAGCGCCGCAAAGACATTATCACTCACAGGATATAGCATGATTGGAGGCGGAACAAACTCCAGTCCTCCTGGCCCTGTTATTTACACCAGCGCTATTCAGACACCGCATATTGTCTGGATGTGGACAGATGGAAGTTCAAGATTGTTCGGAGTAAAAATCGAGTACGATTATTAAGATTAAACCAGGCAGCACCCCCCAAACCGCCTCCCACAAAGAGGCGGTTTTTTTGTAAAAAACTATTGACAAGAATACAAAAACGTATTACATTACTAGATATAGGAGCTAAATATGGAAGAGCGGCTAATCATCTGGGATGAAGCAAAAAATGAGAAAAACAAGCAGAAGCATAAGATCAGCTTCGAGGTGGCTCAATATGTATTTGCCGATCCCTTACGTATTTGGCGTTTTGACAGAAGCGAGAGCAATAGATCCGGAGAAGAACGCTGGCAGACAATCGGCGAAGTTGGGGAAATCTTCTTTGTGGTTTATTCAGAACAGGAAGAAGATTCAAGGGTTATAACGCGCATGATAACGGCGCGGGAAGCGGAAAAATCAGAAAAAAGGAGTTACAATGGCTACTATCAAATCGACGATTACGGTTGGACAAAAGATACCTGAGGAAATTTTAATTCAGGCAAGAAAAGAGGTAAAAGAAGCGCAGAATTCGCCCAAGGTTTACGACCCTGATTGCCCGCCTTCTTCGCCGGAAGCGCTTGCGGAATTCGCGGCAATGGCGCGGGAAATACGGAAAAACAACAGAAACCCCTCGCCTGTTGTGGCGCTGAGGGTAAAACCTGACGCTCTTTCAAAATATAAAGCTCTTGGCAAAGGGTACACAACTGTAATGGCGGATGTGCTGGACTATGTCGCGGAAAATCCGGAAATACTTTATAAAGTACGAAAGGGTTAACTAAAAAACAAAATCACCTGTTTTAAAATGCTTTTTGAGTTATTATATATGTATGAACTCCAAACAAAAGAACAAAGCATATCAGCTCGCGCTCACTTTCGCGGTTTTTTCCTTTGTTTTATTTTCAGCTTGTGAAAAAAGTGAAAAAATCCCTGACCCGCATGAGATTTTTAATTCTTTAAATGGACAGAAAATAACCACAAACGGATGGGCGGATATGGCAAATGACGGCGCGGGGTTATCTTATTCAAATCCGGAAAACTTTATTCTGATCGATGACACGGCTTTTCCCAACGCGGCTGAAAAACGCGCGGCTTTTACAGACGCGGCTGCCCTTGATACAGAAAAATTTATCATTATCTCAGGAGATATTGATTTTAGCGACGGCAGAATCAACGACGATGATAAATCATACTTTGATCAATTTGAGGAAGAACCTCCTTACAGCAGAAAAAACGCTGATTTTAATTTCAGGATTGGATCAAATACGACAATAATCGGAATTAACAATGCCCGTCTAATGTTCGGCGGATTAATAATAAACGGGAAGCGAAATATTATTATAAGAAATGTTACCTTTTACGACGCGCACGGCTCAACCAGAAACGATACAAGCAAAGAAGGGTATGAAGAATCCAAGGCTGATATTGACGCGCTTGTTGTAAGAGGAGACTCAGAGGGGATTTGGGTAAACCACTGTAAATTTACAGACGGCATCTGTAATGACATGGCGCGTAATTACCACCACGACGGCGCGTTTGACATTGTAAAAGGAAAATATATAACGGTCTCCTTTTGCGAATTTACAAATCATGACAAGGTAATGCTTGTCGCGAACAGCGACAGCGCGGAAAACGCAATCGCGGAAGATCGTCAGATATCGCTGCATCATAATTATTTCCATAAAAATACGCAGAGGATGCCGCGAACGCGCGGAACTCAAATGCATGTGTACAACAATTATTACGACAACATCGGAGTTGAAGACAACGGCGGTTCCTTCATGGGAGCGGGATGGGGCGCTCAATTTATCGTTGAAAACAACTTTTTCGGTAATAAAGCGTACGGTAAAAAAACAATCGAATGGTTCAGCGCTCCTGACGAATACCGCGCAAAATTTTTCTACACAGGCAACAACAGAGCCGATGATGATATTGAATGGTGGGGAAGAGAATCGGATACTGTGCGTCCATGGGAGCCGGCTTATGAATATACCCTTGAACCGTATAAAGGTCTGCCTGAATCGATTCCGGCAAATGCGGGGCCGACATTAGTGTCAAAATTTTAACCGCTATCCTGCATGAAAATGCAGTTAAGAATTTATGGAGGTCTTTATGAAAAAGAAAAAATCAACTGCTCTCTTCTTAATATTAGCCGCGTTTTTATTTTTCGCATGTGACGAGCAAGACTCTAAAGAGATAAAAAATAAAGAGCCGGATGACAGTGAAAAGAAAGAACCTAAAACAACTTTTATATGGACTTTTCAGGAACAAATTCCCGGATGGGTTGAATTTGATTCTACCAAAACACCTGATTACCCTGCCGGCACAACAATGAATATTGACGCTGTTTATTTCGGGATGACTCTTTTAGCAAGCCAGAGGACAACACGCTGGCGCCCAAATGATCCCGCTCCTTCCGGCACTGATTTCTCAGACGGGTATATTATGCCGAATGGAAGAACAAATACTAATACTTATTCACTCAAGATTGAAAATGTTAAAGGGCCGTTTACGCTGACAATCAACTATACAGCAAGAGAAGGCCAGCAGAGTTTTCCGATTATTTTTATTAACGGCGAAGAATATCTCAGAGGCGCGCAGACAGATGAACATACGCCGAAGACAATCACCTATGAATATGAATACGATGATGAAGTAACAATTTCTTTAGGCAACGCGAACAGCGCAGGCAGTTCCAGCGCCGGAATCAGAATTTGGGATGTGATACTTTACGCTCCTGAAAACGCGGATGAAGAATGGGGCGATGACAGCGGCAGTAATAACAGCGGTAACGGCGGCGGTGAGAACGGCGGCGGCGAAGACATCGACAATTACATCGGCAAGTACCCCGATAACTGGCCTGCGATATTTGCCTTCCCCGGAGCGGAAGGTTTCGGAAGATACGCTTCAGGCGGACGCGGAGGTAAAGTAGCGGCGGTAACAAATCTGAATGACAGCGGAGAAGGCAGTTTACGCTGGGCTTTATCTCAATTTCCGAATGAGCCTTTAACGGTTGTATTCCGCGTATCGGGGCTTATTCAACTGGAAGCTGATTTACGCGTTAAGCGGGATAACTACACATTGGCCGGGCAGACATCGCCAGGCGGCATTTGCGTAACAGGCGGCAAGGTCAACCTTGGAGGCTCCAATAACGTGATTGTCCGCCATATGCGTTTCCGTATCGGCAACGGGATTCATGAAAGCGCGTTCGGTATGGAGAACGCGACAAAGTTCATCATCGATCACTGCACCTTCGGATGGTCCGGCGAAGAAAACATGACGGTTTATGACAACGATTTGTCAACTGTTCAGTGGTGCATTGTTCACGAAGGTTTGTTTGATTCAGGCCACGCAAAGGGTGATCGCGGTTACGGCGTTCAGTGGGGAGGAAAGAACGCTACATATCATCACAACCTGCTTGCGCATAACGACAGCCGCAGTCCCCGTTTTAACGGAGCAAGAAGCACTCCCGGTTATCCCAAAGATACAAAAGTGCTGATTGATTTTGTGAATAACGTAAATTTTAATTGGGGAAGACAGAGTTCCATTTACGGCGCTGATATTACTCACGCCGCTAATTCACACCGCGCGAATTTTGTCGGCAACTACTGGAAACCAGGACCTGCGTATCCCGCGCTAAATTCGGTCTGGTTTATTTCTTCATCAAACGGCGGTCTTCCCGATAAAAAAGCAGAATGGTGGATGAGCGGAAACATCATGGAAGGAAAAGCTAACTTCAACTCTGACAATTTCTCAGGTCTGACAGGAACCTATGTAAAAGCGGACGCTCCGTTTGAAATACTCCATCCAGTAACAACCGAATCGGCGCAAGACGCTTACGAAAGCGTATTAGAAGGCGCCGGCGCGTTCCCCCGCGACGCTGTTGATATCCGTATTATAGGCGATGTACAAAATCCCGGCAGGGTAACTGTTATCGGAAAGAGCGGCAGAAAAGGGATTATCGATCAGATTAGCTCTGTAGGCGGTCATGCTTCATACACTGATCTTCCGTCGCCTGCAGACACAGACGGAGACGGTATGCCTGACAATTGGGAAACAGCCAGAGGTTTAAATCCGAACAACGCCGCCGACGGTAACTTAACCACACTGAATGGGCCATATACCAATCTTGAAGTATATCTGAACGAATTGGAAAAAAATATTCGTCAGTAGAAATTATCCCGTTAAATGTCGTTATTTTTATAATTATAGTCGCTTTATATTATCCACTTTATAAAATATTTTGATATATTTTATACTGTAAAGGGAGATATTATGAAAAAAATCCTATTTTTTCTGATAGCGGCTGTATCAATCGTCATGATTTCAATAAATAGCTGTGAAAATTCAGACAACGGTAATACCAGTAGTAATACTAAAAAAAATATACCATTAGAGAGCGTTGAATTTAATACGCAAAATATCAACATCGTGTTAGGCAATACTTCTGCCCTTTCCGTTACAAAGTTTCCTGAAAACGCGACGGATAAACTTACATGGACATCCGATGATCCTGAAACTGTGAGCGTCGATCAAACCGGAAAAATTACCGGCTTACAATTAACAGGCGAGGATAATGAGGTTGAGATCATCATTAAATCTGATGACAATCATGAAATATTCGCAAAATGTTATGTAACAGTAATAAGCCATACGGATGTTGTCCATGCAACCGGATTAACGTTAACCCCGTCAACCCTCAATTTGAAAATGGGAGAAACGGTAACAGCTCAGCTTATCGCCGAGGTACAGCCTGCAAACGCGACGGATAAAACAGTAAATTGGACATCCAGCAATTCTTCTGTCGCCGCGGTGAGCGCGAACGGACAGGTTACCGCTTTAAAAGACGGAAACGCGGTAATTACCGCCTCCTCCAATGACGGCGGATTCGCAAAAACCTGCGCTGTAACAGTGTCCCCCGCAGATCAGATAACAATAGGATCGGGCGTCGCTATTATTGAGTCAAGCGGCTGGCTTGAAACCCTTTTTGTAAAATGGGAAAGAATGGGAGCTCCGCGTTACAATGTGTACTACAGAGGCAACGGCATCAGCAACTGGATAAAAATTGACGACCCGCTGATTCGCAACTACGGCGATTATTACCGCGCTGATATACCCGGTCTTAAAGCAGGGTTATATGAAGTCGAAGTACGGGCAGCTAACGCTTCAGGCGTTGAGTTCGGAGACTACGGCAGTGTTTCAAACATTCAGGTAGAAGCGCATGTTCGATCCGGTTTCGCGTTCGCGAACGGTAAAGTTCCGGGCGCTTATAATATGGACGGCACTCCAAAGACAGGAGCGCGGATTATCTATGTTACGGATACAAATAAAGATACTGTATCATTGGGTGTAAAAACCTCTGCTTCTAAAGAAGAAACATTTACAGGCCTTAGCGCGATTATTCTGGACGGAATGCAGAAAGGTTATGAAAACCGTCCTCTGATTGTCCGGTTTATCGGCAAGGTGAATGAAAAAAGAGGCTCTCCGTTTACTGACAGCGCGGGTTCGGTCATGATAAAAGATAACGGTAAAAACAACAACAATACAAGTTATGTGACATTAGAAGGAATAGGCGACGACGCTACAGCTTACCGCTGGGGAATCAGATCAAGCAGGGCAAGTAATGTAGAAATACGCAATCTGGGTTTTATGCTCTCAAACACAAATGATAAGGACGCCATTGAACTGCAGGACAGTTCAAACATGTGGATACATAACTGCGATTTCTTTTATGGTATGCCAGGCGGCGCGAGCGATCAAAAGAAAGGCGACGGCACACTTGATATAAAAGAATGTGATTTTATTACAATATCGTATAATCATTTCTGGGATACGGGAAAATCCAGTTTGTTAGGCAACAGCGGATCGGAAACACCGGGGCGCATTACATATCACCATAACTGGTTTGATCATTCAGACAGCCGCCACCCCCTTGTGCGCGTTCACAAGGTTCATATGTTCAATAATTTTTATGATGGAGTCGGCAAATACGGCGTTATCGCGAGATTGGGAGGATCTATTTTTGTCGACAGAAATTACTTTCAAAATACAAAGAAACCAATACTTATATCACAGCAAGGCACTGACATAGCGACGGGCAGCGGAGTTGCCAGTGATAACGGCGGAATGATCAAAGCGTATAATAATTTTTTTGACAGTTTCTCGCAGGCGGAATACAGACCATATAATAGCTCAACTCGTCCGATAGAGTTTGACGCCTATGAAGTTACAAACCCCGGCGATCCCGTTCCTTCAACAATAAAGGCAAAGCTAGGCGGCGCGGCATACGACAACAGTTTCCTGACCTACAATTATGAAGCAGATGAACCCGGCATTGCCAAAAATAAAGTAACGCAATATTCCGGACGTTACTGGCGCGGAGATTTTACGTATACCTTCGCGCAGGGAGCGAATACTCATACCGACGAACCGATGCCCGATCTTGACGCGAAATTGAAATCTTATACCGGTAAACTGGTATCGATTCAAGATAGTATCGGCAATTCAGGCGGCGGTGATCCTGTCGATCCTGGCAATCCAGGAGGCGAAGACCCCGGACAACCTCCTGTTGAAGGCTCAATAATCTGTACTTTCTATCTTACAAAAGCAGGAGACAGCGGCAGTGTTCAGCCAAGGAATACTTTTTTTTCATTAACAAGCGCAAACGGTAACTCATCAATGCAAAACAACACAATTAATGGGATAAATTGCGAAGTTGCTTTAAAACTTGAGTCAAACACCAAAATTAATTTTTCAACAACTGAGTCGATGACGTTAAAACTTTATACTGACGCTCCAAACGGAAATGTCGGCGTAAACGGTACTAACAGATCGCTTGACTCTCAGGGTATTCTGACATTCGAGCTTGCGGCCGGATCTCATCAGATAACAAGAGGGAGCGGCGGTAAAAATCTTTGGCTGATCATCCTTGAACCAATGTGATATCAGAGAACGTCCGCTTTAGATTTTTAATTCTCATTCCTGCGTCGCGGGAGGCCATACTCCCTCTGCCCGTGTTTTTCCGAATAACACACCGGCGCATACTTCGATATTATCAGGCGAGGTCGCGAAGGTAAGAAGCAGGTTTGGACAATTCTTCGGTATGCTTAACGGGTACGGGGTATTTGTAACCACAACAATTTTCGGCGATCCTTGATTTTTATCAAGCAGACTTTCTATGAATTCATTGTTTGAAAGTTTTCCGCGGATATAAAAGTTTGTAATAATTACAGTATCGTATTTTTCTATATTTTGCAGAATGCGCTCTTTATCATTGTCATCATAAGTATATCCCGTTTCCAAATAGTCAATGTTAGAATAATGTTCTATACATTTTTTATATAGAATACCGGGATGCCAGTAAAAATCATTCGGGGTTTTGTTTATCTGTTCAACAACAAGGATTTTACCGGGATTTACAAGCGGCAGATCGCGGGCTTCCCGCGTCAACACCGAACGTTTCGCTATATTTTTGGAAAGCGCGATAATGCCTGTATCCTTTATTACCTTTTCAGGGTCTTCTCTTGTCTGAGGAGTGAAAAGACCGTTTTCGTATTTTGTATTGAGCACACGGTATACTTTTTGATCCAATTCGCAAGCTTTTATTTTTCCTGTTTTAACAAATTCTTTTATTTTGTTAAAGGTTTCTTCTATTAGAGAGCCTTCTGCCTTCATCAACACAAGGTCGGCTCCGGCTTCAAGAGCCATCGCGCAGGCATTAGCGACTCCGTAACGGACAGCAACTCCGCCCATCGTCATGCTGTCTGTGGTAATAACGCCGTTGAATTGCAGAGTATCGCGTAACAAACCTGTAAGTATCTTCTTAGAAACTGTGGCGATGTCTTTGTCGTCAAAAGCCGGAAAAATACTATGCGCTATCATGATCGAAGGAAGAAGACCGCGTTTTATCAGTTCGCGGTACGGCAGAAGCTCTCGTTTCATCATTGTATCGCGGTCAACATCGATCACAGGCATTTCAAAATGCGCGTCAACGGCTGAATCACCGCGTCCCGGGAAGTGTTTGCCTGTAGCGATCATTCTCTCTTCTTTAAAACCTTCGCATGTTTTTACGGCGTATTCTGCCACTTCTTCAGCTTTATCCGAATAAGCTCTTGTGTAAATCTCGGGATTCATAGGCTCTGTGTTTACATCCAGCACAGGCGAATGTATCCAGCTAAAACCCACTGCTTTTGACTGGCGAGCGACAGCTTTTGCAGAGAGGTACGCGAGATTTACGTCTCCTGCGGCGCGTATTCCCATCGGTTTAGGAAAAATATTCACTCCGCCGAAGTTAAAATCAGCGCTGGTTCCGCCCTCCTGATCAAAAGAAAAATGAAGCGGCAGCCCCAGCGGACGGGATAAAGCCAGCGCCTGAAGCGAATCAAGCAGGCAAGCGTACTGAGAAGCCGTAAGATACGGCGGCTGTATTTCTTTTTTATAGCCCCTTGTATCGGTTACATCCATTACCATCTTGCCGGATTTAGGATCAACATAACTGCCAAAGAGCCGCGAAACAGGCGTTAGACGCAAACCGCCGCAGTGGTATTTTAAAATCATGTCATGAATATGCGGACGGATCACTGTTCCTGTAAACCCAAGCGTCAGAAGAGCGCCAATCTTCTGATCTTCGCTCATGCGGGAAATGATGTTTTTAATAAACTCATTATTCATTTAAACTCCTTGCCTGATTGTTAAAAACATTTGTTTTAACATCAGGAATAATTTTTTCAGAAAATAATCTTTTATATATAAAACTGTAAATAATGTCGAATAACAAATAATAAAGACCGTAAATAATACCAAAAAGAATAGGCTCCAGGGGAACAGACACATGATTTTCATCAAGAGAAAATATTTTTATGGCAAATATATTTAAAAAATAGTACGTTCCGACAACAAGAACCATGATTGCGGCAACTTTAATAAAATGAAGAGGAAGGGAAAAAATAAACATTAAACCTTTTTTTTCTTCGCCGAAAACACGTTTGCCGCTTGCCATCCGTATTACGGGATTAACAATTACAATATCACAGATAATCATAACAGCGATTAGACCGATAATTAAATTTAGAGAAAATGCCCCGGCAACATTTTCCATTTCAGATCCTTGCGGGCCTGTCCTTCCCCATGCGCCGAAAAAACAAACAGCTCCCGCAGCCCACATTCTGAATAATGTTATCTTAAGCAGTCTTTTCAATTTTTCTTTTTCCTAAAGAAGCAAAACTGATTATTAAAACAAGAATTGAACAGACGCAATACACAGCGGATCCAAGAATAATAAGAGCTAACGGAATAGAAGCCGTAATTAATCCGCCGGCTGGAAGAAGTTCAAACGCTTGCGTTTGCCGGTTAAGGGTATAGTAAAGGTTTCTAAAAAAAATCTCGTCAGAAATTAATAATTTTAGCGACCATAAGCCGGCAGCCGCGGTAACAAGATTAATTATAATAGCAAACAATCTTCCGAATATTGAATCTTTCATTCTTGCCGTAACAAACAGCGACACAAGCCCCGCGATTATAAATGCAAAATACGCAATGCCTGTTAATTCTTCGGAAGAAAGCCGCATTACCCTTATTGATAACTGAGACAAGGCCAGTTCTGTTATTGCCGTAACAAAAACTATTGCGGAAATAACGCTAAAAACCTTATCGTTAATATTAGTCTTTTCCATTATTTTCACCCTTTATCCGAAGCCCTGATTCTTTATCAAAGAAATGCACGTTATTGATATTAAAACAAACATCAAGTTTTTGACTGTGACGAATTAAGCCGCTTACGGGAATTCTACAGGTCACTACACATCCGTTAAGATTAACGCTGACATTGTATTCCGCTCCCAGATATTCAACAGTATCGGCAGTCCCGCTGAATAAGCATTCATCATCCGAAGCTTTTTTTCCCGCTTGCAATACACGGAGAGTTTCAGGTCTTACGCCTAAAATAATTTCTTTAGGCGCGGAAATTTTTTCCGCAATTGTCTGGGGAACATTACACTTTAAAACTTCCCTTTCATTGTGTATACCTGTAAATACACTTCCGTTAATTCTGCCATTAATAAAATTAATTGGAGGCATACCGATAAAGGAAGCCGTAAAAACATTTTCCGGGGTATGGTATATTTCATAAGGGGTTCCGACCTGCTGTATACGGCCGTCGTTCATTACAACCATTACTGTCGCAAGCGTCATCGCTTCGATCTGATCATGAGTGACATAAAGGACTGTCGGGTGCATTCTATTATGCAACAGAGCAAGTTCCATTCTTGTCTGCTGACGCAATTTCGCGTCAAGATTTGAAAGCGGCTCATCCATTAATAAAACCCGCGCGTATTTCGCGAGAGCGCGCCCCATTGCTACACGCTGCCTTTGTCCTCCAGAAAGCGCTTTAGGATAACGGTTTAAATAATCGAACAGCTCCACAGTCTGCGATATTCCCATAACTCGGTCATGCAATACATCGGCAGGCGCTCCGTGCATCATCAGGCTGAAACCGATATTCTGATACACCGTCATATTTCCGTACAGCGCGTAATCCTGAAAAACCATCGCGACATCACGATCGGACGGAGCAAGATCGTTTATACGTTCATTTGCAAGATACATTTCGCCGGATGAAATTTCTTCAAGCCCCGCAATCATTCTGAGAACGGTTGATTTTCCGCATCCTGAAGGACCGACAAGAACAATAAAATCCCCTTCATTCGCGTCAAGATTAAAATCGAAAACCGCCTGAACATTGCCGGGATATATTTTATTAATATTTCTCATTTTTAAGAACGGCATTCTATCTCCTTTTTTGCCTGAAGGTATTCTTCGCTCTTAATCAGCGAGACAAGCGAAGCTATAATCAAAATCACGCCGGCTGTCACAAGAGTAACGCTGATACGAACAAAAGCTTCCGGGCTTACCGAAGGAATTATAAAATACCTCATACATTGAAATATACCCGTGAGAAGCGAAATCAATGACCAGAGTCTGCTGTAACGCTTTATTTCGGAAGCGGCTATAAAGACCAAAAATGAAAGCATGATATTTAATAATATTATTTCCATTACCCTGATTCCGGCGCCGGATACGTCTATCGCGTTCAATGTAAAAATTGTCTGACATGTATTAAATACAAGATAAAAAAGTGCCAGCGATGACGAAAATGTATTTGCCTGATATAACAGCCGTTCGTTTTTCTTCATTTATTTTCCCTTCCTTCAGCTTTCGTTATCCGCACAGTAAAGGCATTGCGCATAACAGTAATCAGCATAAACACGGAAGACAGCAAGAATAAAAGATACCCGCCCAAGCCCATATCAAATGCGAGTGAAGAGTGGTTATAATTTATAGTGCCTCGCTGTATGTAACGGTTTAAAGAGCTCAAATCAAGATTTAGGTATGTTTCTCTTGCCTCCATAAGAGCAATAAAAGACCCCGCGCTAAACCAAACGCTCAGTCCTGTAATAATAACGCTGATTATAAGAGTAATGATTCCTGCCGGAGAACTGCCAAGCCTTAGCAAAAATAATAAAAGCGAAAAAACAATGGCAAATATAGCTTTTAAAAGAAGATCATCATTAATAACCTGCATCTCATGGTAAAAGTCCACAAGTCCTTTGCTTCCATAAGCATAGAAAATGTACACATTGGAAATGAAACCAAGCGCATAAATTAAAAGCAAAACTCCGGCAGTAAGGTAGAGAAATAAACTTATACGCTGGAAAATTAACCAGTTTTGCATACGCATTGATAAACCCCGCTATCTTGACATCAGGGCTAACGCATCCCTGTATACTTCGATGTAATCAACAATTCTGCCTGCATTATAAGCTTCTTTAATCTGATCTATTGCAGTAGTATTTGTTGTAATGTAATTAAAGATCATATCAACCTGAGTGGCTCCGATATTAGTAGCAAGAAGCTGCCTGCTCAATTGGCTGGAAAGCGAGAATACCGGCGGTACAAGGCTGAAATAAGGCGACGATGTTTCGTTATACGTAACAGATAAAACATCCGCGCCTTCATACAAATCCCATGTCCTCTCTCCCGCAGGCGACGTAAACTGCTGTTCAAAACCGATGGATTTCTCATATCCAATAGGAAAGTTAAAACCGATAAAGTTACGCGAAAACAGAGCGCCGTCTCCGTTGGAATAGAGAGCTGCCTGTTCGTTAAACCATGAGTTCATTTTGGGATAGGCGATACCGCCTGAACCGATAAAAGACTCCTCATCGATCATTTCAGGCATACCGAAATTCTGCGCGGTGCTGCCTTTTTCCGTAAACATAAAATCAATTAAACTAAGGCACTGCCTTAACTTCTCGCCGCCCGTTACGGAAGAAATCGACCAGCCGTCATTTTTAATAACGCGGGTATTCTCAACAAAATGCACAAAATTGTCTTTTACGCCGGGAATCCGCGTGAGCGGCGGCAGCATTCCTTCAACATCGGTTTGTATCTGCCCGCTGCCGAGAGAAACCGCCGTCGTGGAGGGGATAAAATCAAAAGTCATAAAACCAAACTTGTTGTGCCCCTGGCGAAGATCGCCTCCGAAGTAAACATTTCTGAAATTATCACGAAGGGAGAGCGTCGCGAAATCAGGCGCGATTAAACCTTCATTGTAAATCTTTTTTAACAACGGCAGTATGTTATCCAGAAAATTGTCTTCGGCATATGAAAACTGCAATTCTCCGTCTTTGTCAAGATAAAATTTCGCGTCGTAAGAATCGGAGCCGAACACGCGCTGTCCGTTAAAATAATTCGCAAGACGCAAAAGACATTCGCGGTAGGAAGTCTGCCTGAAAAAATACGGAACAATATCCGCGCCGGGAACAACCGCGCCTGTTACCAGTTTGGAAAGAGTGTTAGGCGCAAGCTTGATTACGCGCCAAAGGGCGATGAGTTCATCAATATCGTATTTAGCGGCGCTTCCAAGAAACAAATCCGAAGGTTTCGCGAGATCAGGATATGTTGAACTGATATACCGGAGAAGAACATCGCGCGCTTCGGTAAAGTTAAGCTGTCTGTTCGAAGCCGCTTCATTTTGCATATCAATAACATTTAAAGCATGTCTTTCTTTCTCCGCTGTCCAGAAGCCTGAGTAAGCCACAGTAAGAGCTGCCGTCTCTCTTTCCGGAACAATGTTTCCGTCAAGAAGCGCGGTTACCCATGACTGCCGCGCCAAAAACGCCCTGGCGAAATAACCGATTTCAGCTACATACGGAACATAATAAATTCCTCCGTCAAAAGCTGTTATCATCTCCCTGATATTACCGTTATTTTCAAGGTATTTTTTAAAATTAGGCAGATATCCGTTATCAACAAACTGCCCAAGTTCAAGAAAATACCCCTGAGTTCCGTAATTTATCAAATCCTCGGCAATCGCGTTTCCGCCGTAAATATTCGCGTCCTGAAATCCCGTCGCGGATTGAGTCTGAATGATTTCAGGCGCTCTTGACTGGGTAGTAACGTCTTCCAGAGAAATTCCCAGCTGATTTTCAACCCATTGCCAGAAAGGCTTCAAGTCTCCTGCTTTAATAATTGTTCCGTCGGGCATAGTCAGCGGAGATGAGTGGTTGTAATTAAAAAATCTGTTTTCCGCGACATAATTAATTTTGATCGTTCCGGACGAATCAGGCCCGTCAAAAGCTTCCTGTGAAATTCCGGACTGCCTTCTGCCGCCGGTACAGGATGCCAAAATAACGCATAAAACCATAACACCCAATACAATCTTTTTCATAACAAACCTCCAAAAAAATATCCTTTAAACATCCAAATCTCAATCTTTTTACTGCTGCCTATCCTTTTACTCCGCCCAAATTCGTACCGCGGGCAAAATATTTTTGTATAAACGGATAAATTATCAATACGGGTATGATCGAACACACCAGTATCGCGAACATATACGAATCTGTCGCGAACGGCAGCTCGAGCGGGGAATTATCCGCGAATTGAGAGTAATACTCAATCAGCCGCCGCATCGTTACCTGCAAGGGAGCGTCCGCTTCTTCACGTAACAGCAGGTTTGCCCAGAAGTAACCGTTCCAGCGGTTGGTCGCGTAAAAGAGCGAAACCGTAATAACCGCGGCGGTTGACATCGGAATATAAATCTTGCTGAAAACCTGGAAATCATTCGCGCCGTCTATCGTCGCCGCTTCGTCAATCTCGGCCGGTATTGTTTCAAAATAACTGCGAAGAAGGATGATATTAAAAGCCTGCACGCCGAACGCGAATACGAAGCCCCAGCGGTTGTTTACGCCCATCTGATAATAATTTAAATATGTAGGGATCATACCGGCGCTGAACCACATGGTAAACACAATAAACAGGTTAAACTGTCTGCGGAACAGAAGTTTCTTCTTTGAGAGAGCATACGCTCCGCACGCGGAAATAAGCATACTCCATGCTGTGCCGAATACGGTATAAAATAACGTGTTAACGTAGGACAGCCAGAATGTTTTGTTATTTAAAAGAAATTTGTATACTTCAAAGTTTACGTCAACCGGAAACAGTACAACTTCGCCGAACTCATAAGCCATTTTTCCGCTGACAGAAGCGGAAAACGCGTACACAACGGGATACAGCGCCAATAAAGAAAAGACTGCTGTAAAAGCATACGCGAAAAACTTAAAGGTAACTTCACTTGTATTATGCCGTTTTATAATCATAAAATCACCATAAAGAAGTTGACGAAACACGGCGGCTGACATAATTCGCGCCGATTACAAGGAAAAATCCGATTACCGAATTAAACATATCGATAGCGGATCCCATGCCGGTATTGCTTTGATTTCCCACAAACAAAGCCAGCCTGTACGCGAGAGTGCTTAATACGTCGCCTGTCGCGTACGTTGAAATATTATAAAGAAGAATAACCCTCTCATATCCGACCGACAGCATATTACCTATCCGCATGATGATCATAATTGTAAGTGTAATAGATATCCCCGGAAGTGTCACATAACGCAGTTCCTGTATTTTATTTCCGCCGTCTACCTTTAACGCTTCGTACAAGGTCGGAGACACCCCCATAATGGCGGCGAAAAATACAATCGAGCTGTAACCCGCCTCTTTCCAGATGCCTGTTATGCAAAACAGCGGGCGGAAATACCGCGCAGTTTCCAGAATCTTTCCGTCAGGCGTAAAGCCGAGATCAAGCATCGCGCGCGCCAGAATACCGGTAGAAAGCGACGACTCCTTTAAAAGCATGAGAGCAAGTCCCGTAATTGTAACTTCCGATAAAAAATACGGCAGATACGTGAGAGTTTGCGTAAGTTTACGGTAAGGTTCGTGAACAATTTCACTGAAAAGGATAGCGAGAATTATCGGAATGGGAAACGCGAAAATAAGCCCGTAAAGACTGATCATAAAGGTATTTCTAAAGGCGCCCCAGAACTCGCGCTTGAATGTGTCATTGAACATGAGCTGGGAAAAATTATAAAAACCGGCAAAATCGCTGCCTAATATACCCTGATCCGGTTTATAATCCTTAAATGCGACCAAAAGCCCGCCCATCGGCTTGTATACGAAAAGAAGATACCACAAAATCATCGGTATTAATAAACAGTATAAACGCCAGTCGCGCAGAAAGATGACGGAATTCTTACGCCATGATTCTATAAAGGCGTCGCTGTTTTTTAAAAGCGGCTGCGCAGGATACTTCGTTGCAAGTACGGGTTTGTCCATTATAAACCTCCAAAAACAATTTTAAAAACCTAATTCTTCGTTTATCAAAATTAAAGTGAATCTGCCTTCAAATTTTTTTGCATTCAAAGTAATCAAAAGATGATTACACATTCTAGCCTGAATATTACAGTCGGCGCAAACGGTGTTTTCCGCGCAGGGTGTTATGTGATTATTACGTTTACAATTCATGGGCGCGATTGCCTGAACACGCTCAACCGCCTGATCGAGTGAATCGCAGAGCTTATTCACTCCCGCGGCTACCACAACTTTTCTGGGGCCGTAAGCCATCGCGGCAACCCTTGAGCCGGAACAGTCAATATTGACCATCTCGCCGTTTATTGTCAGCGCGTTCGCTCCTGTCAGAAAATAATCGGCCATCAGACTGTCCCTGCATACTTCAAAATGATCGGCACAGTTATAACGATCAAAAAATTTATAATCGCCGTTCCGCAATACGGAAAGAATATCCATCGCTGTAAGAGTTTCGCTCCCTCCAAGCCCGACAGAAACATTTTTAGGCAATATTGTTTCCAATAACAGAGCGCGCGCTTCTTCTTTGTTCTCCGCATAGTGAACAATCCAGCCCTTTTCCGTAAAAGATTTAGCCGCAAGCTTACAACGCTGCTCTCCAAACCATTTTCTGTATTTATTGTCCATAATTTTCCTTTACCAAATTTGTATTTCAGAACCGCGGAGTTTATCAACGGCTTCCATAAAAAAATAATCGCCGTAAATCAAAGAAACATGCATTTCATCATGTTTGTCATGATACTGCGCTGTTGCCATTTTTACCAATCCGTCTGTCGACGTATCCCAGTCGCAATAAGACGCTTCCGCCGCTTTTATAATGTTGAGCGCGTTCTGAAGATAATAATCAGCGCCTGCTGCATTGTCAGGGGAGCCGCTGTCAGCAGAAACAATTTCCGAAAGCTTCAGTAAGCCGCAGGCAGCGATTGCTCCCGCGGAAGTATCGGTAATTTTCGGCTGTTCCGGCGCGCGGAAATCTACAGGCGGCACATAGCCGTGACGTGCGGCTTCACCGCAGAAATACTGAGCGACGCGCCGGGCCGCTTCCAGATAACGTATCCCGCCCGTATGAGCGTACGTTATAGCGAAACCGTACAATGCCCATGCCTGCCCTCTTGTCCATGAAGAACCCGAAGCGTAACCCTGCCCTGCCGGAGTTTCAACTAACGCTCCGCTGACCGGATCAAGAATCGCGATATGATTGCAGGAACCGTCTTCTCTTACAAGATATTTTAAGGCGGTATCCGCGTGTTCTTCGGCAACAAATTTAAAACGCGGATCCTGCGTCTGTTCGCTTGCCCAGAACAAAAGCGAGAGATTCATCATGCAGTCGATAATGATCCAGCCTGTGCAATCACGGTTCCACGCGCGGATAAATTTTCCGCGCGGATTGTAGCGCCCCGCAAGAAGATTTGCGGCATGAAGAGCGCGGGTAAGAGCAGTCTTATCACCTGTCAGCCTGAAATCCAAAACCGAAGCAAGCGTCCACATAAAACCAACATCATGGTGAAGCCCTTCAAAACCGGCAAGCGCCTCATCAAATTTTAGTTCAATCTGACGGGCGGCATTCAGGTACTTGTCATCATTTGAGGCATGATACATGAGCCAGAGTATTCCGGGCCAAAAACCGTTTGTCCACCAAAAAATATCAGTCTTGTTATTTTTAGTTCTATCAGAATAACGGCCGTTAAAAGCGGAGTATGGTAAAGAAGCGCCAAGTCTGTCACATTGAGCCGACATTTTGAGAGTAATTTTATCCCAGATTGACTCTACCCAGCGTCTGTCTTCTTTTGAAATTTGAAGCATACTCACCTCTGTTCGTATATACGTACACAAAAACGTTGCTTGTTAATTATAACAGGGTATAAATTGCATGTCAAGTATTTTTTTTAAATATTTAGATTTTATTGTTCGTATATGCGGATAAATTGCAATGGAAATGTGTTATTTCAACCTTTCAACTTCAAAATCCGCAAACAAAACCGTCTCATCTTTAAGACCGCTTACCGCGCTCTCGGCAGAAGGTTCAGTATTATTCCCCGGACTGCTGCCTGTAAATATTCTGCGGTAAAGCCCGAACTTGGGACGGCCGTGAGTATTGCCCTCACGCCAGGTATAGATATTGGAAGGCGCAGTGTAATTCATCAATATTTGATCATCATCAATCCTTGTAATTTTCAAACTGTAAGCGGCAATTGACGCGTCGGAAGAATAAGTAATCCGTTCCTCGCATTGAACCCATCGCCCCAAATACGCATCGAGAGAATTAGCCGTGTTCACCCAATATACAGGACTGCTTGAAGCCGGTGCATAATATGTCAGCTGCATACGCCTGTCGTTGGAATTATTAGCGCGCGCCGTAAGGGCGGCAACAGGCTGCGAAGCGTCCCCGCCTTCGTTTTTAATCTGATGAATGTGAGTGAATTGATTTGATAGCGCGAAATCCGCAGGTAATTTAAATTTCCACCGATGGATGAAACTTCTGCCTTCATCAGCGCCGCCAAGACCGCAAAAATTTCGTCCCGCGCTGTTGTTTCTGTGATCGATTTTTATTTCTACCCGCTGCCTTGTCCAGTCTCCCGTCGCGTTACGGTCAACACCATGATGCATTACAAATGCAAAAACATTTTTTCTCAGTATATCATCATACTGTTGAATGATATGCGGCGTGCCTGAATGACCGCCGTTAAGCTGATCAGGCGATTCGTAATCAAAACCTGCCGATTGAATCACAGAATAAGCGCTGCCTGAAGCCGATGTTGCGAATAACTTTATCATTGGATTTTCTTCCTGAGGATCTCCCGGCGTTTCACCATCATCACCCGGCGTCTCACCATCATCGCCTGGTTTCTCATTATCATCG
>Ga0209755_10003566_pt1 | contig 19351 bp, 8 predicted proteins | sample TergutCo191P1_FD_187301 | JGI IMG/M metagenome (GOLD analysis project Ga0209755, IMG submission 187301) | Cornitermes sp. P1 segment gut microbial communities from Petit-Saut dam, French Guiana - Co191P1 (SPAdes) (version 2) | ecosystem: Host-associated > Arthropoda: Insects > Digestive system >...
CCCCCCCCCCCCCCTCAAGGGTCATCTGTGTCGCCCTAGGGAGACACAGCGGCCCGGAAATGGCCCGGCCGACTCCCCTTGACCCCACACTAGACTAACTGATGAACTAAATTACATGCTATTGTTTTGTAAATATGACATTACATTATGACAGTAGTATTTATTGTTGAATATTGAGGTCAGTCCAGTAGAAAAGTAAACAGTCTTTTAGGTATAAATTTTTGCTTTATAATTATTATTTTCAGTGATCAGAATACATGGGAACCTGTGGAGAATATGGCAGCATGTGAAAAACTAGTTGAGACTTTTGAACGTAACCTTGCAAGGCAGAAAGCAATGCAGCTGAAAGCCAGCAATCAGTTGTCACAGCATCAGAAATTAAATCAAGTTATAGCTGATAAGCCCATATTAAAAGTTAAAAGTACAGCAAAAGCTGAAGAGTTGAATCAACCTGGACCTAGTGGTGTAACAAATTTTGAAAGGTAAGAAGTGTCTACAGATAGCTATCCATGCTATCTACAGGTTGCTGCAATCATCCCCTGGCCCTTGTCTCTCCTTTCTGATTTTGGTGTTTGTGTTTACCTGCTTGTACAAAACTTCACATGAAGTCTCTTGAAATTTCAACACATAATTGTTGTAATTATCTGCATCATTATAGAATTCACAGCATAACATCTGTTGAGAAAGCAGTTTCTTTGTGTTGGCATATGAAAACTCACAGAAATAAGTCTTTTCAGTAATTTAGAGAAGTTATGATTAGAGACCTGTATTTATACTGAGATTAAAATTCAAAGAATGACAATATGCTCTAGTGTTGATACTGTCAAGAGGAGTGCTGTGTGTTATTTTGTGAACTGGGAGCAATGCGACATTGAGTGTTACATGTTCCAAAACGTCACTTCATATGAAGTTGGAGCTTCATATGAACTGGGTACAGCAGTTTTAATTAACTTGTAAAGATTTTGTATTTTTATATTATACCATATTAACATTTTAATGTTTATTAGTAATACGTCTTGAGAAGGTACTGTAATACATCACTTCCATTAGAAGTGAATTCTATTTATGTGTGTACGAGAGGGAGGCCTCCCCATTTATTACCCTCGTTTGCATATTTTATATGAGTCTTGCCTGAAGATGGCCTTATTATGGGCTGCAACATGTAGTGAATATAGTTGTACTTACAATAAAGTGTTGTGTTTAACGATTACTTACTTACAAATACTTCACAATTGAGCTGTGTTATTGTTTACTCGTGTTATTAACTCCTAGAGATGGTGACTTGTGACATAAGTAATAACAAAATAGCAGGCATTAGCTTTATATATTCAGGAATGTGTTTTGCTGTATAGCAGTTGAAGCTCCTAAACGTGTGTCTTGCATTTACAGATAAATCTCTGTCACATTTAATCTTGCCCTTGTGATAAATATAGACATGATGTATACTAATAGTTTCATAATAACATTTGTAACATCAGTGGTTATATTTATGTAGGTAAATGATTGGCTGTGTATGCATGCCATTTTTATTACACAAATATAACTGTTATTTTGGCATGTAACATTTGAATGGTACGTGGCCCATTCATAGTTTCAGACATTCTTTAAGAGATGTGTATTGGCTTGGGAGAAACAATTCCTGAAATTTCTTATTTATACGCAATAAAGTAATAATAATCTTGAGAGGGTGTGGTGGTCGTACATATGAAACTTTCCTTTCAATTCTGGTGGTCCTTGTTATGAAATTTTCCTTTCATTATCAATGAAATTAGTCACTTCCACATGTTTTCTTGTCACAGAAGCTAGTCATTATGTGCATAGAGCAGGGTAACCAGAAAACATTGCAACATCCATTAGTGTCATATGTTTGTCTTATTTCTTGTAGCCGTCCAGTACGAAGTAGCAAGAAGAGGGCCTTGGAGCAAGTGAAATCGTGGTGTGGCTCTATGACAAAGAAAGAATTTGAAACAGGTATAATAAAATAAGTATTTGGTATACCCCAACAAAGGTAAACAATTATATGGTGAGAAATGGCACTGTGCATTCAAAAGAATGTGTTTCACTTGAACATTGCCTTTCTGTGTATCAACAAGATGCTTGTGCTTTCCTGTAGACTTGAATATCCACTGATTTTGTTGGAACACATAGTGGAACTCCGATTTAATGTTCCTCATTTTATTGTGTTACTTCATTGACCATTCAATTCCAGTGATCCTAAGTCAAGTATATGTGTAAAATTTCCCCCATTTTAATATTTTTATAAGTATAGTGTCCAAATAAACTGCTCCACACACAAACCCTAAATGCAGTGGTTTTTTGATATATGTAGTATTCAATTTTAACCACTCCTCTTTATAACTACTCTTTGATCATGCTCCAAGAAGGCCAAAATATGTAGGAGACTAAAATAGACAATTAGGAGGGTCTTAGTAAATAAAGCGCACGTCGTCAGTTTGAATTTCTGTGACTTAAACAGGGGATTCACTGTTCTGGAAATTGTGCATAATTACCTTATCACACTGGTTGTTAAAATTTACAGGTAAAAGAAAACCTGGAGAGGAGAGTGACTCTGATGATGACATGGCACCTGACAAAAAAATAAAATTAGAACCACCTGATGATGATTGGAGTGGAGGTGAAATGGGGACATCCCTGAATAGCGGTGGATCTTCAGATGATGATTGCACTGAGAAGCGATCCAAACCAAATATTATAGCCATACATGGAAACCAAAACAAAGTGATGGGCATTGTTCATAAACCACCAGCAATACAAGTCGGAGATGATGTTATAAAGCGGGGACCTGGCAGACCACCAAAACGACTTCAGTCAGTTGATTCAAGTAATACCATAAATGGAATTGCCAAAAATAGAAGCTCCACAACAGTGGAGAAAGATTTGGCTGTGGAATTGGGCTTAGCTTCTGATTCCTCCCCTGAACATAAGAGTAAACCACATCCCACTTTAAAACAGTCTCCTTCATTACAGCCCCCAGTTCTTGTAGCTAACTCAAAAGGCGTTATTAAGGTAGATCCACGACAGGTTCCAAACCTTACATCAGGTGTCTATATAGTGTCAAATAAATCTGGTATAGTTAAACTGAATGATTTGCCTTCATCACCAGTAAAAAGGGGTGTACCACCTGCCAAACAGTCTCCACAAGGACAGAAAGTTTCAAGTGTAGGAGTTGTGGTACCAGCAAGCAAAAGGGATGGTATTCATACTGGCATTTTGAGGAAACCTGTCTCCCAACCAAGCACAGGAACTCGTGCTGTTGTAGGCCAAATCTCAAAACAAGGAATGCCAATAAGAGCACCCATAAATGTGAACTCGGGTTTGATCCGGGTGGCGCCACCAGGAAGTCTGAACAAGCCAGTGACAGGATTATCTCATATGCCAACCTCAGGGGGGAGACCTCCGTTGATGTCACCGAGAGTTGGTTCTCGGCCTACTGTTTCTTCTCCCCGACCACTCTCTGTGTTGACTCAAAGGCCTGGTTTATTACAGACACCTCTGAGACCAGGACTACAACCCAGATTACCTGGAATATCTCTCAGACCGGGTTTAGGTTCTCCTGGTTTTAAAAGGTCCCCTGCAGGAGCGCCAGGAGTTCAAACCAAAATCACCAGTGCTCTAAGGCCAAAAATGCCTTTACAGTCACCTTTAGGAAGGGGGCTAATACGAACTCCTTCTCCAGCAGCACAGGTGAAGAGTGGAATTAAACCTATCCATGCCATGTTAGGCAAGGCTGTACAGTGTTATGGCCCATCATCGACAGTGACTGCACAACAGAGATTAATACTAGCTAAGAAACAGCAGCCAAAGGAAACTGCTGTCTTGGTGAAGCAGGGTTCTGGTGGTGTCTTGATTCCGCCTGATTCTGTATTATTGAAACCTGGCCTAAGGCCTGAAGATCCAAAGTTAAAGAAGCCAATAGGCAGAGGAAGGGGCAGAGGACTTCCAACAGGTGAAGGTGTAAATAATAGACAGAGGGATAGCAAACTGGTGGATGGTGATGGCCTTCATATGGAGTTCCATGAAGTTCACACAAGCAGTGATAGTGATGATGGAATTGACTCCTTACCAGAGCTTCCAATGGGAGATCTTCCCTCATTGGAACCAGACAGTCCACCACGACCCTTTACTTTATGTCCTGAAACTGGAAAGATTTTAGGTCAGGCAGAAGGAGAACCAACACCAGTTCCAAGTCCTGATCCTGAACATGAGCCTGAATCAGTACCTAAAACAGAGGAAGAAGCAGAAGAGATTTTACCTGACAAGCGAGAAGGTTCGCCGATTCGTATTGCTCGGGAATCGCCATATCCAAGCGGTGATGAAGAAACATTACTGAAGGTAGAAATGAGTCCCGGTGGAACAACAGGTACTGTGGTAGAAAGTAATGTTACAGATCCAACAACATACATGAACACACTAAGGACACAGGAGGGCTTAACTGTTACAAAGATCAGTACTACAAATTCCAGCACAAATGGTGGTCAGCAACAGGTTGCTATGTCCATGCCAAAAGTTGGAGGGGGCATTTCTGTCCCAGCAAGAAAACTGTTTCTAGACTCTACAAGTAACAGTAGTAGTGCTAGTGGTGCTGGTACCAGTAGCAGTGGGGGCAGCAGTGGAATAAACACTGAGTTAGTGACATTTGGTGAAGATGGTGTGGTGTATCAGATTTCAACAGAGGAAGAGCAGGACGGGGGGGAAGCAATGTTAGTGTCTGCAGATGGAGAACCACAGTGTGTGTATGTGACGGCAGAACAGGCAGCAGGAATGGAGGATGGGTCTGTCCTCACATTGGACACAGCTGTTGCTGAGGCTGTTGCACAGCTGATACCTGATCAGGTGAATGTGATAGGGGGTGGCAGTGGTTGCTCACAGTTTTATGTGAAGGAAGGAGATGCAGATAGTGGACAGCTGATGATCACATCAGGAGTTGAGCAGGGAGAAGAAATGACACAGGCCCAAGTTGTGGCTCAGGTAGTCCAGGAGGGAGAACCAGTGTCTGGAGCAGGTGAGTAGTGCTGATGCAATAAATCCTGTGTCCATTATTTGTGAAGGGACTTTGCAGTGGGGGGAATATTAATTTCATAGAAGTGCCTGTAAAGGCAGCACATATCACAGGAAGTTGATTGTACTACAATATCATCAAGTCTTTGTCCTAAATTATACTTTACATGTTTTGCAAATTTAAAAATAATTAATGCCTATATGTCATGTTATTCTTTTTTTTTTAAATGGTTGTCTTTGAGGTAAATATATAAGAAGCACATTTGGCTGAAGGAATTATGACTGGCATTCTGTTATCCATGATTGCACATCATTACCCTTGCACATATTCCATTCAGAAGTTCTCAAATTGTTACATGCATACAGACAAATGGACAGATTGATTCTCATAGTCACCCCAGAGGGATGTAAAAATGCCTCATAATGAAGTATAGTTTAGCATTATTGGCATTTTCACCTTTGTCTGAACCAAGCACTTTGAAGATTCTTTAAATCTACTTTCCTTGCTTGAGGAAAAGTGTGGGCTTATGAGATAAGTGGGCTAGCTGTGTCTGTCCATTTCGAATTATGTAGTGATTAAGTGACACTCATGAAATTTGGTATGAATATTGTGCCACAGGGGGCTATACCAACCTTGTGTAATTTGTAATTGCCTACACTAATTACGGTATGGCAGAGACATGGATTTGTGAGATGGGAGTGCCACATTATCATGACTGCATTTGGGATCCTGAATAAAATGTAGTAATGGTTTTATAAGAAAATGTGCAGCCTTTGCTGAAGTACTGCTCCTGTAAGGTATGTAATATATAGTATATGGAACATTAAAATGGAGGCTGTATGAAATCTGTATTTAGCTTTAAATTTGATGGCAATAATTAATGAATTATGGAAGTTGGTCATGCAGAACTTGATATGGGTATAAACCTTTAACACATATACAAGTTTTTTAATGAAATATTGTTGCTAGTGCAATACCCATCAGACATTCAGTAGGAACTCTTCAGTCCACCCTGCTACTCCTATATTCCTTTCTCATCATTTTTATTTGTTCATCCTGTTGTCATTCCTCCATCTGTCCTAATTCTCCTTTATATTAAAATGCATACAGTAAATTACAGTAAAAGGAAGTACAAGGACAAATATTGGCTATGCTACGTACCATGTTATTTCAGTGTTCTCCCCAGTCATTATTTATGTGTGAACATGCACACAAGACTCTATGTATGAAAGTATGTGTGAAGAATGATAAAAGTTTCTGTAGGTCGTAATGAAGTAAGAAGTCACTACAACATAAATGTAGGTTTATTCTACTGAATTATCATTTCTATACCTAATCCCCAAGCACATTAAGGCACTTGTCCCATTATAGCGCAGGGTACGCAGTGGTGCAATTGGTTGAGGCACTGCGCAGCAAGCTGGAATGTCGTGGGTTCGAATCCCCAATGGTGTCATTGGAATTTTTCATTGACATAATCCTTCTGGCCACACTATGGCCCTGGGGTTGACTCAGTTTCTAACAGAAATGAGTACCAGGAATATTTCCTGGGAGGTGAAGGTGGCTGGTGTGTACGGCTGACAACCATATCACCTTCATGTGCCAATTGTCTTTGAAATCTGGGAGCCTCGACCTCCTGGAACCCTAAGGGCCTGTCCAGGCCTGTAATGGGTTTGCTTTACCTTTACCCATCATGGCAGAATTTTAAAAATACTGTCATAATAGAAGTCAGGCTTTTACTTTCATTGTTAATGTTTTATGCAATTTTGATGGACAACTCAAGTGCTGTGGATGATCTCCAAGTTGTGACTTATTGGTTTTCCAAAATGAGTTCTTCTACTTGTAGCGTGTTCTCATCTGTCATTGATGTTTGCGCTGACTAGTGTGATTGTCAAAGTTGTGCATTCAAACATTTACAAATTCTGCATCATTTTGTCACATGCAGCTTGGTCACTGTGCGATCATCTTACACTCCTGTCAGCTGGTGATGAATTTTGATGGAGAAAGCTTGTTTCATCCATAAAAACTGAATCACTCTGATAACTTCTTTATGAGATAAAGTTTCCAATATTGTTACCATTTATCCTGTTCATAGCATCTGACTGACTTTTGCATCATTTGCTGTGTTATGCATATAAAAAAGCTACTAGCTAAAGAAAAATAAAATGATTGATTAATTCAAAATACAGGCTACAGAACTGGATTTATTGAACATGCCTCATGTGTATTCTGTAGTAATTCTTTGAGGCTGCATGCCAGACACTGAAAGTAACTACTTCTGATTGGTGTCTGTATGTTAGGCAAGTCATTGATTAAAAATGTGGCATCTGTGCATAACTTTGAAAATATGTCCAGTAAGTTCACTTTGGACCTGATCTGTATTAAGTAATAGATCCACCCAGAAAGAAAATACAGTGATTATCATTACTAATTTTGGTGACAATGAATATGATGACATTGACAACCATGAGAGTAGCACTAATTCTGAACATATTTGCGATTGCAAGCAACATAAATTCTGGTTTGACAGTCTGAACACTTGATATTCACAAAGACAACTGTGACAGGTAAAATGGTTTGTTTCATCATGTATCATAGACTCCCCTTCTTCATCCTTTTCTTGTAAAATATTTACTGTTAGTGATGCCTCATTTGCATGGCAAGTAATCTGGTGTTCTGTAACTGCCTAGATTGAGGGTGAGGATGCAGGGTTTATGGGATGTAATGTTGTGTTGTTCAGTGAGTGGTTTCCAATAGTTAGAAGGGTTGTAGATGATGACACTATGATCCTTTAAAATATATGGAACCACACCCTGGGGTACAGTGTGATGTCCCTTAAAGACCTGAATCATCAGCAATGCTACTGTGGAGAACATTGAGCATAAGTAAGCTGGGGAAAAATAGTGATGACTTCCATAAATCATGCTTTTATGAATAATAATAATAATTATTATTATTATTATTATTATTATTGTTGTTGTTGTTGGTGGTGGTGGTGACCACAACAGGAGGATGACTGGTCCAAAATATTGAGAAACATAGGACATGGATAAATGATTAAAGTATACAAAATTTCATTCGGAAAACATGAAGAGACCAATTTGAAGAGCTGAGCACTCTTGGAAGGATAATATTAAAAGGGGTATGAAGGTGTGGACTGGATTTTTCTGGTTCAGGATATGGTTGAGTGTTGGTCCATATGCATATGAGACAACTGCCTTCTGAGTTGTGACATTGTATACTTCGGTAGACCACTGCTAGACTATGTGGTTCACACCTCAAAAGCCAATAATAGTTAACAGCCACTGCTGCTTGTGAATGTGGTAATAAAGTTGTGGTTTGTAAAAGATGGCTGAGTGTCACCTACTGGGGAAGAAATCTGTATCATGAACTGAGTCGGTGTAGTTAGATATTACATCTGTAATGAAGGATAGGTGTTGATGTTGGTGTAAGAAATTTCAGGAATTTGTACCATAAATAATGTTACAGTAAGAGTTTGTTCGTCCAGGATACATGGGAATTAGGATGTGCCCAGTTGATAGAGTGGTAATTTAAAAAGCACAAGTTTAATGCAGGCTTTGATGTAAAAACAAAACATGTAGGGTGTCCCAGGAATTAAGGTCACTACTTCGGGATTTAATTCCAGAGCTGATACTGGGTCAAAAAAATCATATACGCATGGGTCCAATTCGCAGCGGTTCAGGAGTTATGCGTTTTTAAAGTACAGTCAATAAATTAGAAAGGCACGAGGAGCATTGTGCATTTGTTGAGCTACGTTGTTAAATGTACAGTTACAGATTCACCGTTCAGCACTCACGGAAGTTGTTCGAAGTGTCCTCCATCTGGTTGGATATTTTTTCCAACTTGTGTGGCCAGAGAACTTGTAACTGTATCAAGCATTGCAGCATTGTTGATGCTTCTTGCAGTGCTGAGAATTCACTAGGGTAGTTCTTCTCTCATGTTCACCTTTTGTGCATACACCATAGCTTTTATGTAACCACATACATGGTAATCTAATGAGTTCAGATCCATTGACCATGGTGGCCAATTCTTGAACCTCCACGACCAATCCATCGGTTTGGGAATTTGTGATTCAAATACTGCCTGACGACCTGACTGAAATGAGGCGGCGCTCCGTCATGCTGGTAGTACATCTGTCGTCATGTTGGTAGAGGAACATTCTCTGAGAGTGCTGACAGTTCATCTTGCAAAAAGTTGGCGTAAATATCACCTCTCAGATGTTGCAGGAAAATATACGGACCAGTGAGTTGGTCACCAATGACACCACACCACGCATTTACGGAAAAGTGATGTTGGTAGTTGCTTTCGACAGTTCCATGTGGACTATCACGATCCCATAAATGGGAGTTGAATACATTGTGGGTAAAATGAGCTGCTACACTTCAACTGTTCCAGACTTAGCAACCATTGCAAATCGGACCCATGTGCATGTATACAGTATGACGTTTCTGACTCGGAATTAGCTCTGGAATTAAGCCCTGAAGTATTGACCTCAACTCTGAGAGTGTGGTGAACATTACACACAGAAGGAATGTATCCATACCTTATCCAGCGCATTCAGCATCTTGAACCTGCGGACATGTGTAACCAGTTGGAATTGTGCTGTTGGATTAATTCTAACCCCCATATGATTCGTAACATTTTGTTCACCAAAGAAGCCCACACAAGAGAACTACTCCAGCGAATTCTCAGCGCTGCAAGAAGCATCAACAATGGTGCAGTTCTTCGTAAGGTTACAAGTCCTCTGGTCACACAAGTCAGAAAATGTATCCAAGCAGATGGAGGACATTTCAAACAACTCGTTTGAGTGTTGAATGGTGAATCTGTAACTGTATATTTAACAACATATCTCAATAAATGCACAATGTTCCTCTTTCCTTTCTAATTTATTTGCTGTACTTTAAAAGCTCATAACTCCTGAACCATTGCGAATTGGACCCATGTGTATATGACGGTTTTGGCTCAGAATCTACTCTGGAATTAAACCCAGAAGTAGTGACCTTAACTCCTGGGACATCCTGTATATTTAAAAAAATACCACAGACAGTAAAATATGCAGCACAGAGTACATTGCCAGGTGTTGCAGGAGCTGATACATCATTAACTTGTTCCTTTGGGAAATCAGCAGTATCAGGTGTAGAAGCGCATGAAAAAATGTGCCATTTGAGCAGATGTGCCACTAAACAGAGTGCTTCATTTACTCTATGTAGTTTAATTAGTCAAAATTATAATCTAGTTGTGTATTGTTAGGTGCAACAAGAAGAGTGGTGCTCCTTCTGCCAGATGGTAATCTCATGATGACCGAGGTGGACGAGGAACAGTATGCAGCTCTGGAATTGGACAAATGAGACTCGGAAATCTTGTTGCAGTTTGAAATTGTAGTTGGAACAGTGAAGTGAAATGATGTGACATGTTTGGCATTTTTGGCAGTTTGAATAAACATTTACTATTATGCACCATTGCATTCAGTGATTGTGATCCACATTTCTTGGTGTACAGAAACTTGCAGCATTGTAAGATCTTCACATGCCATTACAAGAAGACCAGAAGGGAAGTGACGTTTTGTAACTGCTAAGTTCAAATAGATTTATTTTGATCTGGAAGTGTGTTTGGAAGATATCTGAACAGATTGCTGTACAAAGTGTATAGCTTAATATTAAGGGGAGAATAATGCAGAATTTGATAGTGTAGACATATTTTATTTAATCCTTATAATAATGTTATAACACTTGTAATGTGTTGCATGCACTTCAACAGGCCTTTGGACAAGCCAAGACAGTGGTAATGATAGCAGGCTTGCACATTGCCAGTTTTTATTACCATTGAATAAAGCACATTTTGCATGTTAAATAAGTAGCCTGAGTAATGAAGCTCATTATCAGATGTTCATGTTTTCAGTTGATATGTACTTGATGTCTGTTTTGACAAATTTTGTTATATAAAGATGCCATTGTTTACTGAGAGCTGTGTATCACTGCATGACATCTGTTTAAGGGGAAACTTACTCAAATTTTAGTATAGCTCTTATTCCAGAAGCTAAATATAATATTCTGTTATACCTCCTTCGTGTGATTAGTGCTGTCAGAAACAGCAGAGGATCATCTACTGATACTGTAATATAATAATAATAATTATTATTATTATTATTATTATTATTATATTACAGTATAACAATAATAATAATTATTATTATTATTGTTATTATTGTCACTCATAATACTTACAGGTGTACTTTTTTGTCATATTGATAAAAATACAGATGTCCTGTCTAACACGACTATTCGTTTATTGTAATACAGCCACATGTTTTGGTGTGTGTATGGGACCATCATTAGGCTGTAAAATAAAGGCTTTTAAAAAAGGTCAATAAGCATACAAGTTATACACTTCTTTTCTTTCATATTTTATATATTTAAAAAAATTTACTTGTATTTTGTTGTCATCTAGTAACCTGTGTGTACTGGGTGTTGAAAAATAGAGGGTTGCAGGCTTTAAAGATGTAAGTACTCACTTAAATAAGCAAAGAAGTCCCAGTCATCTTGTCCAAAAACTAATGCTTGCTACAATATGGGTGATTTTCGTGTTACCTCTACAATCTACAACATGCTGTATGTGGTTTCCATGAATGTCAACATGACTTCCAGCTCTTCGTCACGCAGAAAGGCATTCTCTTTCAGAAATTCATGGTTTTTTGCTTGAATCTCTTGACAGACATTCTCTGTTCCATTGCCGTAGCACCTTCAAGTTATTGATTGAGTCTGAATACACCAAAATCTTTAGGTGTTTCCATGTTGTCAGACAGCACCTGAACCAGACATTTGATCGACCATGTATAGAACGTGGAGGTCCAGTTAACTGGCCTGCATGATCGCCTAGCTTAATTCTCTGGATATTTGGCTGTTAGGACACCTAAAGACTTTGGTGTATTCAGTGCTGATCGATGACTTAGAGGTGTTACAGCAACATGGAGAGAGTGCCTGTAAGGAGATTCAAGAAAAACCTGGAATTTTTGAAAGAGTACACCCTTCTGTGTGATGAAAAGCTGGGAGTCATGGTGACTTGCATGGGAACCACATAACAGCATGTGCTGTAGACATCACATAAAAATCACCCATATTTCAGCAGGCAATGGTTTTTGGCCATATGTTGACTGGGAATTTCGTGCTTATTGAAGTGAGTTTTATATACCCCTAACCTTTCAAAGCCCAGTGGTTGGTTTACATACCACTAGATTTAACATTAAAGAATTCTGCATGGTGCTCACATTATGTTTATGTATTTCATACATATCTCAACAAAAATTACTTTTGCCATATACAACATTAACAGATTGGTTTTGTATGACCGAGGTAGAGAGTGTTTACTGCGTGGTACACCCAAAGTCCCTGTATAAAACAGATACCTTTTGTCTTTAAAGAGTTAAAGTATGTAACCATTTTTTTCAACACCCTGTGTAAATAAAATAAGCTATGTTACAAACCATTATTTTTAAAAACACCTATTTTGGACAATATATGCTGTTTTTACGGTTCGTATTCAGTATATTTTAAATTCAAAACTATGTTGAAGATATTCCTTGCACCGAGGTCTGTTTTATTCCCATCATTCTTCTGTCTTATTTAATGTTGTGTGGTGAGCATTGAATTCTCATGGAGTATATAATCCCATATTATTAATTTTTCATGTTTTAACTTCTACATCTTCTCTATTTACTTCAGAATGTTTCCTCATTTCAGGTCATCCAGTGTGGTGATAGCACGAAGTACATAGACCTGGAAGTCCCCATTGTTAATATATTTGACACTAGAGAACAAACCGGAAAAAAAAAACATTCTGAAGTAAAGTTATAAGACTGACACTGGACACGAAAAATCAATAATAAGGGTTTATATATTCTGTCTGAACTCGGCCTTCACCATACAACATTAAATAAGACTTCAACACAAGGAAAATCTAGAACAAATTTTTAATTCAAATATATCAAAATACTAACCATAGAAACCATGCATGTTGGCCAAAATAGCTGTTTTTAAAATAATAGGTTTTAACATAGATGATGTTATTTATATATGACAGCTGCTAGAATGACACAACAAAATAAAACAAACTTTTGTGATGTATGAAACCTCACATATAAAAAAGTGCATAGCTCATGAGCATATTTGCCTTTTTTAAAAGCAGTTTTGACAGCCTGAAGATGGTACTATAAATGGACCAAAACATGTCATTCTGTTACGGTAAATCAATAGCTGTCTTCGACAGAAAGCCTCTCTATTTATCAGTACTGGTAATATAACACAGTGGGATGGCAATCCTTAAATTGTACTTTGTTTGCATGTTAAAAGGATGTTCAATAATATGTCCATTATCTTGTTTTGAGTGCATAAATGCCTTTCTCTCGTATCTGCAATAGTCAGTCTTTGTTGCAGTATATAACGAATTATTTTAAACAATAAGCTGAAATGTTGAAAAGATGTGTTTTTGGTAGGGCTGTCTGTGTGTGTTCATATGTAGAATTAATTGATAACTATTAAAGTGAGATCTTTAAGTGTTCATCTCAACTGTGGTCTTGATAAATAATTATAATTAACCCTATACCATCAAAGCACTCTTTAAATGTATAACAACACCTGTTTAAATATTGTTCTTACATGTTTTGGTTAATCATGTAATCTGTCAGCAGGGAGACATACAAGTTTACAAATTGAAATACTGAAGTTCATATGGCTTATGTACAGTATTTAGTCTACAGTTTAAAAAATAGAATTACAGTTTTGTGATTCTATAAATGTATCGCTGTAGCAAAATATATATTTTGCAGTGTGTCTTAACTTACGAATTACATTTTGATCAGGTTTTTCTGTTTTATTTTGTTTGTTCCAGGCATTGTGAATTTACAAACTATCAGTATCAACTATTATACATAGTGTATTTTACTGTTTATCTGCTGCTACATGTTCCTGCACAATAACCATCTTCACAGGGCTCACACGAATATTGCTAGAACATACAGCAATAAAATAGTTTGACAATAATGATACATATCAAATGTGCAGGTCTTAGTTAAAGTGTACAGTATGTAAAATGTCATTATTCATTGATAGTATAGTTTGTTATTAATTACAAGTTGTCTGCTCTGTAACTGTTGTACAAACATCCATTTCTTTCTGGTGGGAGTTGAATCCTGTCCATGTATGTTGTGTCTTGCTTGTTTGGAGTGTGTTAGGAGACTGTACGTGGTGCTGCATGTTGCTGTAGCAACCCACAGCTTATTAAAACTGTAGCAGCTGCCAGCACATTCTCACCATACATGTAATTCCTTCTTTGCTGTATTTTAACATTTGAATATTGTGCATACTCATAGATCATAGTCTGATTTTCTTTGTACCTCACATATGAATCGTATTATAATGATGTCCCATAGTTTTGCATTGTGTGTGTGTGAAGCTATACATGTGTGTTACACTTCACGGAGTGTGGTTCTTAATGTGGCTTGTATGACATTTGTGGTGCTGTTTCGTTGATCCTGTTCCTCATATAGATCTTTGTATAATGCAAGACATTCTTTTAAATGTAAGTACCCACTTGTGTATCTGCAGATGCTTGCATATATACGTACATGCATATGTGTGCATATGCATACACCGTATGTGCCCACAACTTCGTATCCACATGTAGATGATGCAGAATTACAAATTAACTGAATTTGGATGATGTGGAAAATCTTTCACAATATTTAACCCTTTGTCACCAGAACTACATAGTCTAGCAGGCACCACCATACAAAATTTAGTTCCCCAGGTAACATGACACCCAGAATTTGTGCACACTTGTGTATTTATAAAAAACTTATGATTTATATGAGATTTCATAGTTATGTCTCTCTTTGTGGGACAAGGTACATGTATTGGTAATGTGCAGTGTTATGGTCCAAATGCTGAAGTCGCATATTGCCAATGGCCAGTCATGGCTGCTGTTATGCAGCCCCTATTTCAGTTCCAGTTTGCTATATATTGCACCAGGCATTTAAATCCAGCTGTAAAGGGTTGGAGAAGCCCAACACATCCATAGCTTTGCATAACATACAGATGTGGGGCATTAATAAGTTATGATTCAGGTATGAGGCACTAAGGAAATTGGACAATGATCTGTCGATATGTACAATATTAAAAACTTAATGTACAGCAAAGAAGGCTGAGGGAGCTTACAATAGCAAAAGTGATTATAGGACAGTACACACCAAAGACTACCATGGGATTACACCCTATGTAGTTTTTGTTGTGGATCTCAAAGGCATTGGTTTATTTGGATCAGATGTTTCCCTCTAACACTGAATTTGTGATTGAGAAAGTAAGTTTAATAAGAGCCTGTGGTAACATATTTGTCTTATTCAAGAGCCATACATGAAGTACAAAAAGGAAGTTGTCACATCATGTTGCACGGAAGTTAGTACCTGCTGCTTTGCGTCAACTGAAGGTATTACAGGTTCTAACAGAGTTCTGTGTATCCCACCCCACATACCTGCAGGAAGTCATATCTACCAGTAGACTGCTAGGATGCACAAAATAATTAGAAGAAATAAGGCTGTCCAATGCTGTAACAAGGCATTATGTGCCGAAAGTACAAGTGTCATTAGTTGTTAGTGCTTTAATAATGTTACTCTCCTAAACAATTACCAGAGTACCTGAAAACTGTGATTGTAGATAAATACTGGACAAGACTTATTTTGCTACAGACATATGCATATAGAGTCAAAATTATAACTCTGCTTTTTAACTTGTATATTATATATGCTGTACATAAGCTCTGTGAACTGCAAAAAGTCCTGTATTTAAGCTTAAAAATATGTAAGAGACATTTAAATTCTGAGACTTTGAATCCAGGTGATGATTTAAGACATTTCTGTATGTTTACAAAAACAGACAAAGGGATTTTACTAACTAAGGTTCAGATTTTAGGTCCAGATCATGCAGATGAATTGGATAATAATTTTGCAGTCCAAGAGGTGAATAGATTTATGTTGAGTGTGAAAAATAACAAAGCAACAGGATGTGACAGTATGCAGCCTGAGGTGTGGAAGACACAGGTTACTGCAGATAAAAAAGCTGCCAGTTTGACTAAATTGTTTAATATAGTTAGAGATAAAAGATAACTTCCAAGAGAATGGAAGACTGCATTAATACAACCAATTTATAAAAAGGGAAATCAGAGGAGGCCAGGAAATTGAGGAGGGATTTCACTACTTCTAGTTTTGGGGAAAATTTATTCAACAATTCTTGTACGTAGGCTACAAGACTGGTTATTGCATCATAAAAAACTGACCTTGTTTCAGATAGGATTTACTAAAGGAACAAAATCAGTAGATAAAATTTTCATAATCAAGACATGTTAAATATTCAAGTGCAACAAGAGGTAGATTATATGTGTGTTCTTGACTTTGTGAAAGCATCCGACTCCATTAACAGAGAAGCTTTGTGGTTTCACATGTTTAAAACAGGGGTAAGTGAGAACATGATTAAGTGTATCACAATAATGGATAAGGATATAAAGTTTTGTGTGGAGAGAACCACATATCCACTTGTGCATTACAATGAAAAAAGGGTTCTGTCAAGTTTGTGGCTTGAGTCCATATTTGTTTCTTTATAAATGATATAGAATGTTTCAATATAGACAGAACACATTCCTGAGTGAGTAGTGTATGAAGAGTATGGGACTATTATTAGAATATGATCTGGCTGTAATATTTTATAAGTTAAGTGTTGCAAAAGAAAATTGAACTAGGAGATAAATATTTTAAAAACAGACAAAATGTAATTTCAACAAATCTAAAGTAATGGTATTTAAGAAAGTAGGGAAACTAAAGGCAACTGAGAGATGGAGAATGAATGGGCAGAATTTAAAGGTAGGTGATAAATTTGATTACCTAGGAGTCACGGAAAGCACAGGAGGTTGGATTAAAGAGAAAACAATAGCTAAAATTAAAGTATATCAAGCTGATGGAGAATTTGTGTGTGGAATTGAGATGTTGGGATTGAGTGAGGCATGGAAAAAGTCATATATGGTTCATAGTTGATTTTGTAAAGTAGTGGTATTGGATTATGTGTGTTGGATATAGAAGATCTGTTAAACAGTGTTATGAAGGCTGAAGAGTAAGGATTGTGAGAAGGTGGGCTATAGGGTTGAAAGGGGAACTGTTTAATATTGGATTAGCATTTGTGTGGAGAAAGCAACAGGATTGTAACTTGAGAGAAACAATAAATATTGTGAAAGCTATATATAATGATATTGGAAGACAAAGTATTGTACCCAAAATGTCAGAGAAGTGCCCGTTAACACTATACTGAGAATCTGTTTTGGGATAAGAGATTATATATAGTATGTTGTTTGAGGAAATTGAGAAGTGGAAGCATGGTTGGTACCAAGAGTGTTCAGATTGAAAGAAATTAGAAGAAACACAGATAAAGGAAACTGCCTCTTACATTTAAGTGAAAAGGATGTTAAACACACACATATTACTGGATTGTTTAGAAACTGGATATTGGAGGACAAAATCTGTGAATGATATGTGGTGTATGTGAATAAGGAGATAGCCTACGGGAAACTATTAAGATGAACTAACAAACATCAGATAAGAAGATAGAAGTATAGAAGTCAAGTATGAATGGTTTAATAAGAATTCTAAATTATTGTTTTTATTATTATCATAACCTTCATTCCTTACTTCACAGCAGTTTAGCTGGCTCTCTAAAGTGTACAGGATCTCACTGACCAAGCTCTTGTTATCACTGTTCTGCCAAACACTCTACAACAGGTTTTAAGTGTTATTGCTTTCTGCATTAGAATATATAGACCAGGGTGAAGATTAAGCAGTTTTCCATTTTCTGTAATTATTATTATTATTATTTTTATCATCATCATCATTAATCTGTGCAGGCCTGGAAAGTCCCTCAGGGCTTCCAGAGTACATGAAGGTGGCAAGGTTCTCAGGCCTAATCACCAACCACTTTTACCCCCCAGGGCCATGGTGTGGCTGGAAGGATCCATTGACCCAACTGATAATCAAACCTGCGACCTTATAGCTTTTAACGCAGTACCTCAACCCATTACACCTTGGCATATCCCATTATTATTATTATTATCATCATCATTGTTATAGTAAACTTTTATCTTCCTGATGATGGGTAAATGATAAAACACATAGCAGAATAAACAGGTGCTGTTACATGTTATGTAATGAGTGGGCTTTGATGGTATACAGTTAAATATTATTAGAGTAAATGTTTGATTGAAAGAAATGGGTGGAGGAAGGAAGGTCATATGACCATGTTTATAAAAATATAAATAAGTTTTACAGTCAGTGTTATTTACAATGTTCATATGCTGTAAAGTGACCGTCTACCAACCACTACAATGAGAAGTTCTTACATACTGTTACCACTTGATAATTTAGAATTTTATTTTGTTTTGTTCAAAATGTGTAGAATGTTGTAAATACTCCAGCCATGCAAGTGCGTATGTGCAAACATACTTTGTCACCTTCAAATGTTTATTATGCCTTCCAATTCCCACTTAATTTCTTATTGAAAATTATTTCTCTAAATAAATGATGTACAGTTCTCAGTGTAGATTTCCAATTTCCGGTTGTATCAATAATATATAAAGACCTAAGGGTTAAAGTTTGTCATTATTCTGAACCCATGCAGTAAGTCATGTTTGTATTTACAGATAAAGATGCAAAAAAAAAAATGGGGAAGCTGTTACAGAGTGGTTATACTTATAATTTATACCTGCAGCTACAAAGGAGAATGACTGCCAGAAAGGTATTTCCATAATAGGTACCGTGGATATTCATCAGAATCATGATTTAGTGTATGGAGACAATTTTTAAACTGTCCCACACATCACTTTACATACTCCAGCCGTTCCCTGTGATGGCAAACGGGGTTGTGAAAATTGATCAGTGTTGCACAACTCTGCCATGACTAGAGGTCCATGGCTATTAGTGTAATGAATTTCAGTTAATGTTAGGGTGTAACCCACCACATTCAAAGAAGGTGGGTGGCTTGTGATATGAGCTGTTTCAGTGTCTTTCAGAAAAATGACAGGTGTTTGAGCAATGGTATCAGAATGTGTGTTACATAATTCAGTTTTCTGCAGACTCAATGCTGCTATTCTAAAAGTTCACATATCTACTGCTAAACATAACTAGTAGGGGTCCATTTCTCCACCAAACACCCTCTGCAGATATGAGGTCACAAGATTTTGTTTTCCTTCATAATCTGCATCATAGAATTTGTGAATGACTGTTGTGTT
>Ga0209755_10003567_pt1 | contig 19350 bp, 18 predicted proteins | sample TergutCo191P1_FD_187301 | JGI IMG/M metagenome (GOLD analysis project Ga0209755, IMG submission 187301) | Cornitermes sp. P1 segment gut microbial communities from Petit-Saut dam, French Guiana - Co191P1 (SPAdes) (version 2) | ecosystem: Host-associated > Arthropoda: Insects > Digestive system...
CCACGCAAGACTCGATATATGGCTGTTTGCTAGACTTTGCCATAGTCACTATCTCAAGTGACCAGAGTATGCACGCTTTTCACGGCGCAAATGCGTTTGTCGTGGTTAATCCCTTAAAACCTAACTACATTATACAAGGAGATAGCTTGTGAACACGAAGATGAGGTTTTGCTTGTAGATGAGGAAATTTTGCGTGGAGATGAGGTAGTTGATATATTGGAATTCCCATCGCTTGAAGCGTTTTTGACTGCTTACTTGATAGTAAGCGGTGAAAGTGCAGGCGATATTTCAGATTTAGTATCGAGGTATTGGAGTTCAACTTCAAATAATACAGACCTAATAAAAGTTGCTGAAGGTGCTGATTTTGAATCGCTTGAAACGCTGTTCTTGCCTGTAGGTATTCCATATGATTTTGAAATAGGAAGAATACGTGTAAGTGAGTTGGGTGTAGTTTTTCACTTTTTCCAAAGAGACGATATGATTTCAGAATATGCAATGCAGGAAGCATATTGGCAACAAAGATATTTTAATTTTTTCATTGAACGTTGGGACGAAAGTGAAAGCACGTTATTCAATGATATGATGCAAGCGCAAGGTGTTACTGAGAAAGATTTGATTGACGGGAAATATTTATTCCGTCCGCCAAACTCATTTTCATGGGTCTCAGAGGGGGGGCGTTTTGGTCTACGGCTTCCTTTGCAGCAATCCAGTATAAATCATGAGACGATTATGACAACCGAAATCGATGGACTACCTCTTAACAATCCATATGAAATGGTAAAATTCACCGAGACAAGAGCCGTGAATTTGCTTGATACAAACGAAGTCATGACATTGATTATGGAAATCACCAATACCGTGCAAAATGACTACGAACATGAGGCGGAAAATGATTATACTAGGGAAGATCACAGCGAAAATGAATACGACGCTATAAAACTTGAATTCAACGTCCAAGACGGTATGGTATTGTACTACGGCGATGAATTTCAACTGGAATGGGCAATAACCCCGGCATCACTGGCTGCTACAGGTGAAGCAGAGTTTGCATCAACATCTCCGTATGTAGCAGAGGTTGACTCAGGAGGACTAATAACGGTCAATGACATTGGAGAAACAATTATAACCATCACTGTGCCAACAGAGCAAGGTGTCCTTAGAGCTGAATTTACCGTTTTTGTGAATGTAACACCGTTTTAGTTTATCCAACAATACAGGTGGGGACAGTTTGAAGGAGCTGTCCCCACCTGCACTGTTGGATATTGGAAAATGGGACAGGAGAACCGTCCCCCTGTCCCACCCCTGTCCCAGCTAAGCAGACGCATTAGTGCCTTTTCGTGATAAAAGAGGAACTTATATGGCATTTTGTATTGGCGGACTTGCTACAGGTTTGTTTTTTATGGACACAATCTACAGCTTTGGCTTTGCAGTAGCTATTTGGGTTGTTGTATTGATTGTCTACTTTTGTAAAAAAAAGCGCGCTAAAAATAAGAAAACTGAAGACACCACACCCTAGCGAACCAAAGTGTGGTGTCTTCTTTTTTTGCATTTAATAGGTGATTGCGAAAGGTGGGGACAACCCCCGCCGCTACGCGGCACCCCCTTCGTGCCCGAAGAGGGCACAATAGATCACAAGCGTAGTAAATTGACCTTTTCGGGCGGATGGCTGGTGATTTGTGTACAGTAATGATTCGTCAGCATGTCCTCTGATTTGTCTTTATATAAACCCAACTTCAAAGCCTATCTATTTTACGACACTTTCTGCTGATAATGTAGTGCGCGACTTTTTTCGTCTGCCTGTCCAAATTACAACGATTTCCCCTGCTAGAATTGCTGACACAGTGCCAATCACCAGTATAGAGTCAAAATACCATGATCCATCATAAATAGGATAAATCATTGAAAAAACAGCTGATAACACTAGCATAACAACAGGCACCCAACAAATGAGATTTGTCATAATCTTACCCCCAGGGGCCCTAAAAGGACGCTCGGCATCGGGGTCTATTTTGCGAAGCTTCTTATATGCAGGAAACATAAGGATATACGCCAGAATAAGTGTTATGATTTGTAGGGCAAAAAAACTCCAGAACACATCTGGATTTGGCAGAAGCGGCACCGCAATAACCATAAGACTTGCCAGTACGCCATTGAGAATAGATGCTCCCAGCGGCGCCCCCTCTTTATTGCGTTTGGCAAAAACCTTAGGCATTGCATCTGACTGCGCCGCATAAGATGCCACATAGTTAACACCTATTGCCCATGATAAGACATTAATAAACAATGTAAACAAAAATAGGATTCCTGCAACGGGAACGAGAATATGACCGGGTAAGCCAAGGTGATTAAAGAAGTAGATAAAGCTATCTAGCAAGCCTCCATATGTTGTAAGCTCCGCAACAGGTATTGCCGCACTGATTCCAAAAGCCGCAAAAATGTAGAAAAACGAAATCAGAATTCCTCCTAAAAGTAATGCCTTTGGAATTTGCTTTTTCGGGTTTTCCATATCACCCGTAAAAGCCGCTACAACCTCAAACCCTTTAAAATTAAAAATGATAACAGCTATAAAAGATATCCCCGCAACACTTGGCAATAAATCTCCTGCTGAATTAATTGGATTTGCAAAACCATGTGTAATGCCTACATAAAGTCCAAATAGCCCAAGACCCATCATGAGTATTACCTTTGCATATGTACCAAGATTTATCAGCCATTTATTGACAGATATTGGCATCAAACTTCCCCAACACATAATCCAAATCAGCGCCAATTGAACTAAGACAGCCGCCCAGACTGGCACTGCGGCACCCATGATTTGACCTATAACTTCAGTAAACAGTACCGCTAAAGACGCAAGCCAAAACACAAACTGAATCCAATAATACCAAGCCACACGACTTCCCCAAGCTCGCCCGAACGCCCTCCTGATCCAATCAAAAAGCCCACCCTTATCTCTGTAAGCTGCTCCCAGTTCTGCTGTTACAAGTCCATATGGAATAAAAAAGGCTATGAACATGAACACCCACCAGAAGTATTGGCTGTTTCCAATTGCCGCTGTCGGTGCCGCTGATTCAACAACCAGTATTACACACACGGCGGCAAGCACTGCATCAAATAACCTAAACTTTTTAACCTTCATGCGCTCCTGATGTAAGCGCTTAGCTTGTAATTTTCTTGTTGGCATAATTAAACCCTTTCTTTCTTATTGCTAACATATTCGCATATCTTGCATGAGAAAGTAAAGGGTTTTTATACATATTGTAATCAGTTTCCGGAAGCTGTAACGTGTTACATTTTGCGTAACGGTGTTACAAGCAGTTCTGCAATTTTCTTGTTTTTCCAATAGCATTTTGATATAATTAGCATACTATTACTGCGCTGTGTTATATACACAGCTGATTATGGAGGCCACTATGAGCGAACAAATTGCAAAAAACCGTAAATTTATGCACTGCCCTCATTTTTTTGAAGTTATGAAAGAAAGCGATCAGTCGAAGGGCATTGCACATCCGCCCCATGGACACGAAGTTAGAGGCACACTGATTGAATTACCGCCCTTTAGCGATATAGCAAAAAATGTTAGCTATGCCGATCTCCTCGACAGTCGCCGTAGCCAGAGAGTGTTCACAGAAAATCCCATCACTGGTGCTCAGCTCGCATTTCTCCTTTGGAGTGCGCAGGGAATACAAGATTTCCGCGGGGAAAATCAGGTCGCCACATTCCGCCCTGCCCCTAGCGGCGGTGCTCGCCATCCCTTTGAGCTTTATTTTGTTGCACAAAATGTCGATGGTTTAGAGCCTGGATTATACCGCTATGCTCCTCTGTCGCATGTGGGCGAAAAGCGTGTGGCAATTGAGTATCTGGGTGTATTTGAAAACTATGAAACACGAATTACAGAGCTTCTCTCCGGGCAAAAATGGGCTTCAAAAGCGCCTCTTGTTTTATTTTTCAGCGCAGTTCCATATCGTGCGGAGTGGCGTTATAAAGACGCTTCACATCGTGTTATGCTAATAGACTTGGGGCATGTCGGGCAAAATGTTATGCTCAGCGCCCAAGCATTAGGACTGGGAAGTTGTTGTATCGCAGCATATAATCAAGCCCTCTGCGATGAGGCACTTGGCTTCGATGGAGAGCAAGAATACACTGTATATGCGATCCCAATAGGCACGCCCGAGTAGTTTTGTTTCGCTTTTCCCCTTATTCAAAATAAAGCAAAAGCCTATAAAGCAGGGTTATCCCTATTTATGGGCTTTTTCTGATGTTCAAAGGACCTAATGCCCTTCCTTAACTCAAATAACTCAAATCACGTCTGCTCATATATTCGTAGACAAGCATCTCAATAATCATCAGCATTGGAACATTTGATGTTAAATCCATTCCCGGCACTCGAATTTGGTCGGCAAATACGTAGAAATTGGCATCTGACAGACTTTCTAGTGGGTTGTTATCCGCTCGTGTTATTGAAAGCAAATAGGGGCGCTCTTTTAGAAATACTCTTTGTATAAAGTCTATCAGTACTTCATCTTGACCTTGATATGATAAAGCTATTATCATATCCGTGCTTCTGACGCGGTTAGTCAGATTTTGCATTTGATATGCTGTTTCGGGAAAATATGCGTGAATATCTAGGCCTATAAAAAGTCTTTCGCAATATTGGCCTATCGTGTGGGTGTTGTCATCGGTCAAAATGTAGATGTTTGGTTTTTTTACCAACAATTCTATCACTGCTTCAACCTGCTTTGGCGACATGACACGGACAGCTTCCATTGCATTTTTCAAATACTCTTCGCTATACCCCTTGCCGGTAACTACATCCGGTATATCTATATCCTGCTGAGTATGTGCCGTGACAAGTAGACTGTCGATAAAGTCTGCAAACCCCGAAAATCCTAGTTTTTGAGTAAATCTGAAAATAGTTGTTGTTGACACAAATTGTTCCTCTGCAAACTCACGTATGCTCAAAAATTTTACCCTGTCCATGTTTTTCACTACATACTCAAATAGTTGCCGCTCATTCTGGTTTAAGTCTCTAACTGCATCCTGTGTCGCCTCAAAAAAGTCAAGTGCCATAGTTTCAGCTCCAATATATTTAGTGTGTTTTACCGAACAATTTTACGATAAACACACACTAAATGCAATCTATTCGCTGCACTAGAAGCAAAAAAGAGCACAGTACAAGATAGTATAATCGAAATTATAGCTATCACAGTCACCACTTTATTATTGTAAATAGTATAATATATTTCACCCTTACCCAAAGCGGGCAGTGGGCTGGGATCATAAGGAAATCCGTTGTCACTCAAGAGATCTCGCATATTAAGAAAGTGAATAACCGGAACGCCTTGCTCTAGGTAATAGGCTAGCAAACCGTTTCCGAGTTCAGCCGATCTTTTTCGTGAAATTAGTCCAAAAAGGTCAGGTTCTGACGAACCTTTTGTTCCAAATGTGAAAATATTTCCGCCGATATTAACAAAGGCTTTGACATTGCCGTATATATAAATCCGCTCGGATAAATTTTCTTCAAAATCTGCATTATTAATAAACGTATAGTCATGTTCGATCATTCTGGCAATGATATTCTGGCGGATATTATCCGGAAAACTTGTACCTGCATCCCCATCACCCCCTAAAGATACCGCTACTGACTGTGTCTTTAAAATACCAATATCAACAAGATGTCTTTCCATATCCTGCCATGTGAAATCCGGAATATTTGCACCATATGAAGACGAACCAATAGAGCTGATAACAATTGCATTTATCCCAAGCACGTCAGCGGCAATCAAAGCCGCCGCATTGAGTGCCGGAAAAGACCCTGATAGATTAAAAGCCACACCGTCTCCTTCTTCTAAACCTAAACCAACAAAAAAATCAATGAATAAAGCCGCTATGTTAGGATTTGTAGTCGAGCGTTTCGATGATAACATTCCCTGTGTTGTTGTTATGTCACTGGATTTTACACCGATCATTCCCGTACTATTTGGATCAAGTTTCAGGTCAATGGGAAAACCTAAATCAAGGCGCTTTTGCTTTATCTGCTCAAACGCAACCGCTGTCCGCTCCGCCGCCTCAAGCATCAGCGGTGCATGAGCTTTTAACTCCTTTAACTGTGTTTTCTCTAAAAGAACTATACTGCCAAACAACATTAGCATCACGATGCAAAATGCTATGATTTGCTGCTTTTTTATAACCTTATTTTCTCTATTCAAAACAGAACCCTTACCGTCAAATATGTCATACCGGCAGCAACTGCAAGTGAAGTAAGTGTCTGCACAAAACCCTGTCTATCTATGTCCTTTGCCAAAAGCCCCGGAACAATTATTCCTACAACAGTTTCCTGTGTCATCAGTACAGATGAAATAGGCATAAATACCCACCCTAGTGATATCCGCAGCATCATTGCTGTTATTATAAATACGGCAAATCTTCTCTGCCCATATAAAATCGTTTGCTTAGAAATAAAGCGTACAAACACTACAGATATTGCCGCCACAGACAGCATCAGCAAAATGCTGACAGGCTCTTTAAGAAACATGGCAAAATATGCGGGAACCACAATACCACCGGGGGAATATCCTGTAAGCTCATTTATGGCAAGGCTGATAATTACCCCTGCAAATAATAGCTCTGTCATATTGTACTCTCCTCCCTCCTGCTATTTAGCTCCATAATCATCTCATAACCCGCCCCTTTTATATTCCCGATACCTACAAGAAGCGAACCCTCTGGCAAACTTAGACATTCTCGCCAGCACCGCACCCGTACAATTTTTAAACCATTGACTTTTCTAAGTTCCCGCTCAGCATAAAAGTTATGCTGCCCTACCAAAAACACCGTTGCATCCTGCCAATTCGGAAAAAACTTCCGCGCAAATAAAACAAGCCTATCTGGTCTGTCTACTCGATCATTATAGAGAAAAAAAGTATTTGATGCATTTGCAAAACGCAAATGCATCATTGTAGATTGAGGGTCATTTACTGAAAACAGGTTGAGAAACCTTATGCTATAACCACCATAGGTGGTTACTTTGTATTCCATCGACGTACCGAAATCCTGTATTAATTTAGAAACGCCCGAATCAATCTGCTGCTTACTTAGCCCAAGAAACCTAGCAACAGAAGATGCGATTGCATAATTTTCTGACTCTCCCTCCTCTTCACATCCGCAAACAGGTATAAACACCGAACCATTTTTTAAGCTCCTTTGCATAATCTGAAAAGTATGATCATGCATCCCGCTAAAGATATACCCATTTTTTGGAATTGTGTTGCAAAGCGACTTAGCAATTTCATCAAGTGTATCGCCCATCTCTAATATATGGTCATATCGTACATTTGTAATTATTCCTATGTCGGCACTTAACATGTCATGCGCAGAAACACTTTGCAGCAAAGGCTTTACTGCCATGCATTCTACAATTAATATCTCTGCATTTTCTTTGTATGCACGGCAAATTATTCTCAGTTGTTCACGAATATTCGCACATCCCCTTCGTCTTATTGGGCGCTGAACACCGTCTACACCAATTATTTGCGGATCTGTCCCGGTAGTCTTTGTAAACACCCTATATCTCTCTCGAAGCATTGTGTCAAGCAATCGGCAAACGGTTGTCTTGCCTCTGATTCCATTTACATGAATAACGTGCAAAAACTTTAAACGACAGTGCTTAATCCAAAGATTTTCCAGAAAAAATATTATTAATACCAAACAAAAAGCAATCACATAAAACATAATAGTGACCAGTTTAATACACAAAGCAAGAATTTAAAATAGTCCTTTCGTGCTATTTTCATATAATTGATGATATGTTAGATTTTTAGAATAGAACTACGATGGGCTGTCGGTGAGTTCAGGGAAGGTCAGCACTCTTTTTGTTTGGTCTAAATGTACTTTGAAAGGACTCTTAATTATCATGAAAAAAATAATCGCTCTTATTGTATCGTGTTTTGTTATTGTGTTGGCAGTCGCTTGCGTTACAGATACTCCACCATCACAACCAAGCACAAGCTCTGTCACAATGCCTGTCTCCACTACTAGCATCGATGGAACAAGCGCCTCTGAAAACACCGGCAACACAACCACTTCATCAACTGCAAATTCTGGTTCATTTGCAAGCGGTCCAATTTTACTCACATCCGGCGGACAAAGTGCCGACTTCCAGATGGTCAGCGCCATTTTGCGAAATCTTAACAAGGAGCATAGCATCATGGAGCTTGCAGAACCTGCTGATTTGAGTGGTCACAATACACTTATCGTGGTTGTGGGCGGTTCTTCAAAAGGACTTGGGGCAGCGGGCATCGATGCTAATGACGAAATCGCAAGACTCACAAGACTTCTTGATGAAGCCGAAGCGCAGGGTGTAACCATCATAACCATGCACACTGGTGGTGATGCCCGCAGAGGTGATTTGTCTGACAGATTCATTAAACCCGTCTTTGCCTATGGCGACCAAGCAGTGGTCGTTGCCTCTGGCGATGCCGATGGACTTATCTCCACTATCACCTCTGAAAATGGCGTGCCCCTTGAAACGGTTGATGCTTTCACCGACATCTTACCATTTTTTGAGCGCATACTCGCTTAAACTACAACTCTGGAAGGGCTAATCATTATCATGAACATTGAATTAGTAATTTTCTTAGTGATGGTTGCTGTTTTTATCGGCAGTACATTTTTTCTCAAACTGCCAATAGGTTTGGCAATGGCACTTGCTGCTATATCAGGAAGTCTGGTCGGAGGACATGGGTTGGCTCTGCGTCACCTTGTCGAAGGAACCTTCGCATTTGTAGATACAATCCTAGTAATTGTGACTGCAATGATTTTTATGAATGTAATCCAAGCTTCCGGTGCGTTTGATGCCATTTCCTCATCAATAATAAAGCGCTTTCATAAACTTCCGGCCCTGATGTTATGTATGATAATGCTTGTAATCATGTTCCCAGGCATGATTACTGGCTCATCAACCGCATCAGTAATTGCCGCCGGATCTGTTATGGCTCCTGTTTTGATTATGATGGGTGTGCCTGTTGTAAAGACAGCTTCAATCTTGGCCCTGGGAGCTATACTTGGCATGATCGCACCTCCGACTAACATTCCTGCAATGATAATCGGCGCAGGCGTTGATATCCCTTATGTTGGCTTTGGTATCCCTCTTGCTGTAATGGCCTTCCCTCCCGCTTTTGCAATAGCTCTTTTGTTCGGTTACAAGCATGTAAAGAATGTCAGATATGACGATATAAAAGAACGTCTCGACACTACCGCACAAGAAAAATATGGCATTAGGCTCTACATACCACTTTTGATTGCAGTGGTTTTGATTGTTCTCAACAAAGCTCTGCCTGCCCTGCCCGACCTCGGTATGCCGATTATTTTTCTAGCTTCCGCTGCTGTTGGTTGTTTTACAGGAAACAGATTCAATCCTCTGGAAATCTCGAAAAAGGCTGTCGAATCTGTAATGCCCGTGTTGGGGATTTTGGTCGGAGTTGGCATGTTCATTCAAATTATGACACTCACAGGAGTTCGCGGTTTTCTTGTAACAACTGCGCTATCTATGCCAGATTGGGGACGATACAGCGCAATGGGAATATCCATTCCGCTATTTGGAGCTATCTCTGCATATGGCTCTGCAAGTGTTCTTGGCGTGCCTTTTCTCCTGTCATTTCTCGGCAACAACCAAATTGTTGTCACCGCAGCGCTAACATTGATTGTATGCGTTGCAGACCTCATGCCCCCAACCGCACTCGGGGGAATATTTGCCGCAAAGGTTACGGGAATGGAAAGTTATTCGCCAATTTTAAAAAAATGTGTATTGCCATGCTTTGTAATCATCATATGGGGACTTGTCTTCATAATGTTTGCAAACGAGCTTGCCCCATATATTGTGCATCTGTAAAACCATCATTTGTAAGGAGTGAGATTTTCTATGATTTTAACAATCGTTTATCAGCTGATTATTGCCTTTGTACTTTTCTCCATTATTTGGTGCATCTTCACAGAGAAAAAGCCCGCAAATCAAGTTGTTTGCGCAATGACACTTCTGCCTTTGGTCATGCGTATGCTTATGATTAAGTAAGGGGTGTAAATTTTGATCAAAAAGATTCGAAAGCATCACATAACTGCTGTGATATGTTTGACTTTATTCGCAGTAATTATAATTATCACGGGAACAAACTTCATCCGTCTGCGGAGCTTTCTGCCAATGCCGATTCATCATGAGGGAACACAGGTTAGAATGCTCTCTGAGTGGTTTGATAAACTACATGGAACAGCCATGGACACGCCTGTCTATGTATTTCAAGGAGAAAAAGAGGGCGGTTCTGTACTTATTATTGGTTCTGCCCACCCAAATGAGATAGGCGGTACTTTGTCTGCCTTCGTGCTCATAGAAAATGCAGTTACCGAAAGCGGAACAGTATATGTCATTCCATATGCAAATCGTAGCGCATCTGCAAATACTTTGCCGGGCGATGGTACCTTGCAAAGCTTCACATTAACTACCGCCTCCGGCGAAAGAGAGTTTCGCTACGGCTCACGCCTCACAGATCCTGTTGACCAGTGGCCTGACCCTAGTGTGTACACTCATTTTTCATCAGGTCAACAGCTTTCCGGTTCTGACGTACGTAATCTAAATAGAGCTTTCCCCGGACGTCCTGACGGGAATATAACAGAACGAGCTGCATACGCCATAACACAGCTCATAATTACACAAAATATTGATCTGGTAATTGACATGCATGAAGCTTCGCCTGAATATCCTGTTGTAAATGCCGTGGTCGCTCATGAAAGAGCAATGCCTATTGCATCATACGCCGTAATCAACATGCTATCTCATTTCAACGTCAGTCTTGAAAGTTCTCCTGTAAACCTAAACGGGTTATCCCATAGAGAGTTGGGAGATTTCACAAATGCTTATGTTGTCCTGACCGAAACCACAAATCCCTCCCAAGGCAGACTCAGGGGCGCTACAACAACAAAGCAAGTCCTCAGCGGTAAAGATAGATTTTATGTCATAAACGCCGGACTTGGAATGCTCTATGTTCCATTTGATGACATGGGACACCCCGTTGAAGAACGTGTCGGACGGCAACTTCAAGGTGTAATAGAATTAATTTCAGCATTTAACAACGTTCATCCTGAAAGAGCTATTAAGCTTCACAATGTTCCCGGCTATACAGAGCTTTTTACCAATGCTTTAGCTGAGGATCTTGGCGGTACTCATCTTGCCAAGTTTCTTAGATAGTGTGGACATGAGTCAAAAACACTCGTCTTTTGGCGAATTTTCCGCCATACTGCGTTAAATTTTCTTGCCATAAAGTAATTATGCCCGCAAAAATTTGCCTTGTCTGACGAAAAATTCGCTCAAAATCCGTGTATTCCAACTCATGTCCACACTATCTAGATGATTTCTCAGATATTTTGTTCATTATTTTTGGAGGTTAAAAAATGAAAAAAGTAAGAAAATTCATTCAGGTATCGCTTGCCCTCATACTTATTATATCTATGATGGCTTGTAGTACCCCCAGCCCCTCAACTCCCCCTGATGCTCAGACATCCTCGCAAAACCCTGCAACTGTCACAACCACTCCCGAAGTTCCTGCACCAAAACCCGAAGAAGCACAGCAAGAAGAAGTACAGCAAGAAGAAGCACCACAAGGTCCTGCATTTAGCGGAAATATTTGGTCACTGGTTGATGCTGACGGTAATCGCATAACGACGGGCAGAGATGCTACAGGGACATATGCTGTTACCTCATCGTCAAAATACGAAGTGTCCCAAGTAGGCGCTGAAGTTCTGGCGGCAGGCGGAAATGCCATAGATGCAGCTGTCGCAATGGGCTTTGCCATTGGTGTCGCAGAGCCATTTACAAATGGACTAGGTGGCGGAGGTTTTGCGACTATCCGCTTAGCCTCGGGCGAAAACTACTTTATTGACTTTAGAGAAAGAGCCCCTGCCGCCGCCCATCCGGAACTCTTTTTAGATGAAACTGGAACACTTATTCCAAATTCGAATTATATCGGCGGTCTTGCAAGCGGTGTACCGGGCGATGTCGCAGGTCTTCTCTATATGCTTGAACATTGGGGTTCAATGAATCGCCAAGATGTTATGGAACCGTCAATTCGCATGGCAACTCAGGGTATTGAAATTTCTCATTTCTTCCAAGGTGCGACCGATTCCATGACAAATGCAGCGGTGGAGTTTCCCATACTCCAAGAGATGTATTGGAGTGATGAATTAGGCACCCCTCTTGAAGTGGGCAGTATCTTAACAAATCCCGGCATGGCGAGGGCTTTGCAAAAAATTTCAGATGAAGGTCACGATGGATTTTATAAGGGCGAACTTGCCGAAGCAATTGTTGCCTCCATAAATGATGCAGGTGGTATCTTCACAATGGAAGATCTGGCAAATTATCAGATTTACCGTGAAACTCCGGTTTCTGGAACATACCGCGGATTTGAAATCATTTCATCTCCACCTCCATCATCAGGTGGCGCGATAATGATTTTGATATTAAACATGCTTGAGCAATTTGATGTAAGTTCGTTCCCGATAAACTCTCCTGAGTACATCAATCTCTGGACAGAAATTTTCAAACTCGCCTACGCTGACCGTGCAACGTATATGGCCGATACACGTTTTGAGCAGGTTCCACTTGGAGGACTATTAAGCAAAGATTTTGCCCTTTCCCGTCTTCCACTGATTAATCTTGGCAGTGCTATGATGACAGAAGAAATTGTTGTAGGCGACCCGTGGGAGCACGAGGGAACAAATACAACACATTATTCTGTTGCTGATGTACATGGCAATATGGTTTCTGTAACAAAATCGATAAACTCCTATTGGGGCAGCGGCGTTGTCGTTGATGGCTTCGGCTTTATAATGAATAACACTATGGCCGACTTTTCAGTAAGTGATACATCAAGCGTAAACCGTGTTGATTCCGGAAAAACCCCGCTGAGTTCAATGGCACCCACAGTTGTTCTCAACGCTGACGGCAGCCCCTTCATGGCAATAGGCACACCAGGTGGTCCGCGTATATTCACCATGATTGCACAAACGCTAAGTCATATCATAGACCATGGCAAAACCATTAACGAGGCCGTCGGTATTCCTAGAATTTTCAACACTGCCGCTTTTAATGACAGACTGTTGTACACTCCGCATTTACCAGGTTTTGAGCAATACGCCATCACCCAAGAAACAATTGACGCCCTGATGGAGATGGGGCATAACGAACCAACAGTTATGCGCAGCGGCGCAATCCAACTCGTTATGTACCGCCCCGATGGCACACTTCATGGAACAGCCGACCCTAGTCAGGATGGCAGGGCCGTGGGCGTTAATAGATAAAAACGTCATCCTCCCAAGTAATCCCATAATTGTTGCATACCCACTTGCAAGCAAACGACTTTCCCTTGCAAAATCAAAAAACAACCCAGATCTTAAATAGCTTATCTTCGGCTTCGCAGACGCATGTAGTCTAGCGAAGCCGAACCGCTGTCTCTAATACTTCTGCTATAGGCTATGCCAAATAGAAAGGGTGGTCCGTAATCGTCTCTTGCTTTTTTCGACTCTGTATTGTACGTTATATAAAACAACAGACAAAAAAGTAACAGAGAGGACATTATTACCATGAAATTTCAACAAATGCCATATCTACGGCCTGACTTTGAAGAAACAAATGCAAAATTCACAGAGCTTCTGGAAAAATTCAAAAATGTGAAAAGCAAAGATGAGTGCTTTGCCGTCTACAAGGAAATTGACGACTATCAAAAAGAAGTCGGTTCCATGTTTAACTTGGCAGTAATTAGAAATTCGCTGGATACCACAGATGAATTTTATGATAATGAAAATACCTATGCAGACGAAGTCTCTCCAAAACTGCAAGAGGTACAGCAAGAAATTCTTATGGCAATGCTGAGCTCCCCGTTTAGAAAAGATATGGAAGCTGAGTGGGGAACACTCTTGTTTTCTAATGCTGAAATACAGCTAAAAACATTCAGCCCGGAGATTGTCTCTGACCTACAAGAAGAAAACAGGCTTGTCACAGAATATGAAAAGCTCATAGCATCCGCTCAAATTGAGTTTGATAATAAAACACTGACATTGACTCAAATGCAACCATATTATGAAAATCCCGACCGCCTTGTCAGGCAGGCTGCTATGACAACCTCCGCAAATTGGTATCTCAGAAATTCCGAAACATTAGATGAGCTATATGACAAACTGGTGAAAGTGCGGCATACCATAGGAAAGAAACTTGGACATGAAAAATTTACACCTGTAGGATATTACCGTATGCAAAGAAACTGCTACGATGAAGATATGGTTGCAAAATTCCGTGAAGGCGTAGTGAAATATATTGTTCCAATTGCAAAAAGACTAAAAGATGAACAGGCAAAACGCGTTGGAGTAGATGCACTTAGGCCATTTGACGATCCATTTATGTACCCAGATGGCAACGCACAACCAAAAGGCACACCCGAAGACATATTTACTCATGGCAAAAAAATGTATCATGAACTATCGGAAGAAACAGCAGAGTTTATAGACTTTATGCTTAAAAACGAGCTATTTGATGTTTTAACTCGCCCTGGAAAGAGGGCAGGAGGCTACTGCTCATATATCCCAAAATACAAATCACCCTTTATTTTCGCAAACTTTAACGGAACCTCCGGAGATATAGATGTTCTCACCCATGAAGCAGGCCACGCTTATGCTGCATATGTTGCCCGTGATATCTACCCATCGATGCTCGCTGATTATTCCAGTGAAACGGCTGAAGTTCACTCAATGTCAATGGAATTTTTCACGTGGCCTTGGATGGAAGGATTTTTCAAGGAAGACACCCAAAAATACTATTACAGCCATCTGGCTTCCGCACTTACATTTATTCCATATGGCACAATGGTTGATGAGTTCCAGCATCACATCTATGACAGACCGGAAATGACGGCAAAAGAAAGAAATGAGCTATGGCTGACATTAGAAGGAAAATACCGCCCATGGCTTGATCTTAAAGACTTCCCCTTTTACGGGGAAGGCCGCCGCTGGCAAGCCCAGCTTCATATCTATGGCTACCCATTTTACTACATAGACTACTGCCTAGCGCAGATTATGGCTCTATCATTCTGGGCAGAAAATCAAACAAATCACGAGTCCGCCTGGGAAAAATATAGACGGCTGATAGGCTTTGCAGGCACTAAAACTTTTGTCGGACTTATTGAAGACGCAGGACTACCAAGCCCATTTGTGCCTGAAACCATGAAACCTGTCGCAGACGCGGCAGTTAAGTGGCTTGATGGGAAGTAGGGATAATGCGCCAATTGGTGAATCCAACCCTTCACTAAAAACTCTAAAAATACTTGCGATGTAATCGGATATTTTGCATTGGGGTGAAACTTTAACTATTTTTTCATCTCACGATTAGCCTTAATCTTTCGTATCTTGTCGATAACCCAGCAGATAAATGCCGCCAATGGGAAAGCTATCCAAGAAGCAATCCAGAAACCAAAAATCAAACCGGCGGAAATTAAGATTACAGAAAAAGCATAATAGAGAATATCATAAATATCGTTAACTGTGCGCTCACTGTGTCTAATTACGTCCAGACCTTTTAAAGCACAAATTATAATCCAAACCAGAGGAAATGCTATCCACGCCTGTGTAATAACCTCAACAATGATTCCCGCAACAAATATCGCTAAAAGGAAATATGGCAAAGGCTCGCGCTCATATTCAGCATCACGCTTTCTGAAAAGCGGGAAAATTAGTGTATGCAAAATCCACGTTATGGGTCCTGCAAGCCAAGAGACATACATGGTTCCATTAAAAATTGCATATAAAACCATTACCGTGGTTATAACCATGTAAAGAGCCTCTTCAAACAAGGATTCAAATGTGTGCGTAAATACAGTTCCTTCATACACTTTGCCAAGCCATGCGTCTACTGTATCTTTTATAAAAACGAGTGTAGTTGTCACGAGAAACAACATAGGCGATAGCATTCTCAATTGATTAAAATCACGAAAATCAACTCCACGGCCATCATCCAAGCTCTCCGCAAAATCAATCGCCGCTTCATCAAGATGCAGCGACTCAAAATTAACGCCAAACAAATTTTCCAAAAGTTGCGGACCCAATAGGAGAGCCGCAACAATAATTCCGGTAATTGTGTATGCGTAGTCTGAAAAATCCCATTTTTTACTTTTCTCGTTTTCTACAGCCATATCAAAAACCTCATTAAATGAAAATCTTAATATTAACGCCACTATGTGCCTATTATACGCCTATAACGAGAAAATTAACAGTGATATATGTCACTTTTTACACATTCGCTGTTCCAAAAATAAGAGCCACAGCGGACACGAGAGTAGAATTTACATTAGGACACCTCTAAAACACAACAAACGGCATCAAAAACTCAAACATTGTTGAAAATGTTTCCGAATCAGCCTGTACTTGCGACATTTGAGGATACAAGCGCTCACCAAGGGCTTCTTCCGCATAGTCGCCAAACAACCTTAGAAGAACATCCTCATCAATTACACCAAACTCTTGAGACACCCGACCATTGAGCCACTCGACAGCATACATAAAGCCTACATGAGTAAAAGCCGTTTGACTTGAAAGTGCCCAGTTGGAAGTTCTGCCTTCCATCCCGGCTGCAGCAATAATTTCTCTAGTTACTTCAATAATTTCTCCCACATTGAAGTTACACGATAACTCTAGTTCGTCGGCGATGGCAAAAATTGCTGGAAAAATATGAAACGGTGATGGACAGCATGGCTGAATATACATCGCACCATATGCAAGCACCTGTTGTAAAAGAGTAATATTTTGACCGCAACTATTTGAGAAGAATGCAGTATTCACCCCTAACCGCTCAACTTGTCTTCCTACGTCCTCAAAAATGAATAGCTGGCTTGCAGGCATTCCGCCTTCTTCCATCGGGTCTGGCGAAAGCAAGTCAACAAAGCGAATCCCCGCCAATTCTGCCGCTACTGCCATGTTGTCACGACGCTCAGCCAGCATTGGATGGGACATATGTCGCGGAAATGAGTAATGAGCAATCGTTTCCACGCCCATTTTGGATGCCTGCTCAACAAACCATGCGCCCATACCTGAATAGTTAATATTTAGCGACAAGTTTACTTTTGCATAAACTTCACGTGTATCTTCCGCTGTAAATGCGACTGCTATGAATATATCATCACCGCGAATAGTACGGACTGCGTCAATAGCTGCATTGGTATTTATAAGTGCTCGGTTAATGATAATTGCACCAACATAGGGGTCTAATGCTATTTCCGTAAGAATGTCAACCATCATTTCAGGCTCCTGCGCGAAGTAAACAGGCCAAGTCCTAATAATGACTTTCTCTCTTCCAAATTTGTTCATAATCGCTTCCGCGCTACGAAATTCTTCTTCAGGTCCACCGTCAATGGCATTTGTCACTATTGCAATCTTGCCGGGGAAAACAGCTTCGGTTTCTTGCGGCTCTATTTGTTCAGACTCCGACTCACGAGGCGGCAGAGGCATAGGCTGCGGTTCAGGTGTAGGCTGCACCGTAGGTATCTCATGTGCTAAATCTTCTTTCAACTCTTCACCGCTGTCGCAGGATGCCAACACCAACAGCATACAGATGATTAGGATAACAGATATTGTTCGCTTCATATATACCTCTCTTTATTACAATATGTACGATGCAATGATATATCATTTTGAGTGACATATTCTAGAAAATCAAAAGTTCATCAACATTTATAAGCACAAAGTTATCTAATATTTCACTGTTTTCTTCACGTAAGGTTAGCGTAACAGGCAAACCTAGCTCTTGCTCTATAAGCTCCTGAAGAACATTCATATCGACACTTTCTTTTGCTACTTCTCCATTAATCCATTTTACCGCATATTCCACTGCAACTATGGTACTTAGTGTATCGAATGTCACTGGCAGCGATGCTAAACGCCCGGACATGTCTCTTTCTGACAACTCCACTCTAATTGCTTCTACCATTTCACTATCTGTACGGAAGCGCAACGGGCTGTCAACCATGTTCCATATATCCAAGGCTTGTGGAAACCCATCAAAAGGCGAAGGATGGCAGGGCATAGCGTAAATAGCTCCCGTGTCAAGCACACGTCTGATTAATGCTGCTTGCATAAAGCAGGCCGTACCAAAAAAAGCTGTATCCACACCATAACGACTAACCCTATTTGGTAAATCATCATAAATGAATTGTTGTGCAGCAGAGTTCCCAACCTCTACTGGGTCATATGCTGAGACTTCAACGAATTCTATTCCAAGCCGTTGCGACTCTTTTCTCATCGCATCGCGCCGGGCAATATTCTCTGGCATTGTCATATGGCGCGGAAAGGAATAGTGAACAAAAGTTGTCGCTCCCATTTCATAAGCAGTGCCTACCGCCGCATAAGCAAAACCTGATGGATCTCCTCCCAGTACAAGGTCAGCAAAAATAACTGAATCTTGCGGCTCTTCAAATGATTCGGCATATATTATAAATACGTCACCACGTATCTCACGAAATCTTTTTACGGCTGCATTTGTGTTGTAAACCGCTCGGCTTATGATCAGTGCCCGAACCTCCAAATCTGCAGCTATTTCCTCAAGAATCGTTGTCATAGTTTCTGGCTCTATAGCAAAATAAACCGGCCAAGTTCTGTGAACGACTTTGTCTTCACCAAGTTCGCTTTTGATTGCCAAAGCTAACTCAAAGTCTCCGTGTCCCATGTCCACAGTACTTGTAACAATCGCAATCTTCCAATTTTCCGACTCACTCGCAACTTTGCTATGAGAATTCTTTTTAGTTTCCTGCTGCTCTGCTCCTTCAGACGCGGACTCACGAGGCGGCATAGCTATAGGCTGCTCGGGTGCAAGCTGCACTGTGGGTATCTCCTGTGCTAAATCTTCTTGCGGCGCTTCTCCTCTGTCGCAGGATGCCAACACCAACAGCATACAAATGATTAGGATAGCGGATATTGTTTGCTTCACAGATACCTCTCTTCCTTCCAATATGTACGGCGCAACGTGACAAGTTTTAGTCAATAATTTGCCGTTGCGCCGTACATGTTCAGTGTAACTATAATTTTACGGAATTGATTCTATCTGCTGCCCACATCTCTTGCTCCAAATCCCACCACTACACAGTTTTGGCAGAAATAGTTGCCCAAATTATATCGATTTAATACACAATAAACGGCATCAAAAACTCAAACATTGTTGAAAATGTTTCCGAATCAGCCTGTATTTGCGACATTTGAGGGTATAAGCGCTCACCGATTGCTTCCTCCGCATAGTCGCCAAAAAGCCTGAGAAGGACTTCCTCATCAATT
>Ga0209755_10003568_pt1 | contig 19344 bp, 18 predicted proteins | sample TergutCo191P1_FD_187301 | JGI IMG/M metagenome (GOLD analysis project Ga0209755, IMG submission 187301) | Cornitermes sp. P1 segment gut microbial communities from Petit-Saut dam, French Guiana - Co191P1 (SPAdes) (version 2) | ecosystem: Host-associated > Arthropoda: Insects > Digestive system...
CTTCCTTGTACTTAACATCCTGCCATTCTTTGCTTATTGCCATGAGTTCACCTTATTTCTTTAAAAAGGGGAAATATTTATATAAAAATTCTTTAAGCCCGACAGGCTGGAACGTAAAAAGAAGCGCAAGCGGAAGCATCAACATCTGGTCCGTCAAATTATCCTGATAAAACTTTGGGAATATCTTTATAATCATGGAAATAAAAACGCCAAGAACTGTAAGCAGCCATATAATTCTTATTAAATGATCACACTTTAAAAGCCTTTTTTCTTTTCTTGTAAAAGCAAAAATAATACTTGTTGGAAACAGAACAAGGAGAAGAGGCGTGCAAAAAATCATATTCGCGTTTTGAAAGGTGTAATCATGGTTCGTAAAAAGATTCATAAAATAAAGAAGAAGCCCGAAAACACCAAAGAAAAAAGCGCAAAGGCTCATGCTTATTCCCGCCAATACCCTTCCCGCTTTAATATTTTTACTGTATAAAAAGAAGAAAAATCCGATAAAAACTGTTAAAGCAAGACTGAAACAAAGCTGCCTTACCCATTGCTTAAGCGGTTTATCCAGAACAGGAGGCCTGTCACGCGCTATGTTTAAAGTTTCTATTGAGCTGACCAGCCTTCGTAATTTCCCGCTGCCATCTGTATACCAAAAATTACCAATATATTTACCAACTTCGGACGGGAGAAACATATCATCCCATACAGTAATGGGGGTGTCTATTACCTGCCCCATTAAAAAATTTAAAAACCAGTCGCCAACAGGAGAAAAATATGTGTGGCGGCGCACATGCTGGCGCAGCGTAAATTCGCTTTTTTTGTTCTCAAATTGCTTTTTAAACTGACCTTCTGTAACAGTATCCATTATATCTCTAATTCTTGTAGAGCAGTTATCTCTAAAATGATGATAATAATAATCCTTATTTTCCGGAAGGATATTTGTCATGGCGAAATTATATATTTCTTCTTTTTTTTCAGGCGGAACATCTAAAGTATAAATAATAATATCGCGATTGGTTTTATAATAAGCATTTAAACTTCTATCTGTATAAGAAATACCGCAGCAATAAAGAAGACGTCCAAAAGCGAAATTGTAAAAGAAATTATCCTGGTCAAAATCAAAAATGCCGTAATCAAAAAAATAACTATTATTAGTTTTATTATCCTCAATGATTAGCGCGAGATGACCCCACCAAAAATAAAGTTCGTCTCCGGGTCCCATTACCGCCACTTTGAGGGTTAAATCCTCGCCATTCGCTGCGAACGCGGTAAAAGCTAAAGCAAATATTAAAATTAATAAAAAAGCAACTTTCTTGATCATTTTAATAATAATGCCTTTTTATTTAATTAAAATCAATAGGTTCGCGTGTTTAGTGAAGGAATCGAAGATTCCATTCGTGGTAATTATTATTAAAAAATCACTTACGGCGCAGCTTCATCGCTAAATTAACTTCCGGTAAGCTTATTTCCAAACGCGAAGCGATTTCTTCCGCGGATAATCCTTCGTTTAGTAATTGGTCTATAGCCGCGCGTATCTGCTTTTTTGTAGGAGGCTTGGGAGCTTTTTCTTTTACTTCTGTTCTTACCTGTTTTTCCGGTTCCGGAAAAAACAGCTCAACAGAACGCGCGGGCGCGGGTGTCGGCGCGGGCGCAGGCTCCGCTTGTGTTTTTAGAGCCGCGTTAATTCCGCGCCCAAGGCTTGTGTAAAGTGTCTCGTTCGGTTTTTTTAATAATTCGTTATTAGACGAAAACTGGAGCTGTTCAATTTCTTTTTCATAAAGCTCTATTCTTTTATCTACATCCTGCAAAAGTATTTTAAGTTTGTTTACCCTGTCTTCTACAAGCTGAGAATCCCTGTCTGTAATTCTGTCAATCTCGTCTATTAATTTAACTACTTCGGTTTGTCTTTCGTCCAAACCATTAGAAGTCGTTCTTTTTTTTACATACCATTTTAAGTAAAAAAATATTAAAACGCATAAAGCCAAGCATAAAATGGAAGCGATATTTAAAATATTCATAGGCTTATATCGATTTTATTTCCCAGGCTTGGATCGCGAAGGACAGGTTTTTCTTTTTCCGCTTCTTCATCTTGTTCTTCTTCTCTTTTATTTTTCTTGCTGCCGCCGCCGCCGTGTTTCTGGTTATGATCATTTATTTTATCTACGCCTTCGCCTGTATTCTGCGCTTCATTAACCTGTTGTATCTGTTCTTCCAGTTTGCGCTGAACCTGATTGCCCTGTATTGACTGATGAAGCGCCTGCCCTTCTTTTACCGCGGCCTGAGTTTTACCGACCTTATCAACCTGAGAAAAAATTGTCTGGAGATCAATCGGAGTTATAGCCATCAAGTCCCTTCTTGGCCTGTTCGTCAGGTTCTTCGTACTTGGAGACCCGGACAAGCCCATTTTCTAAAATAAATGTTACGGCTTTATATTCCTGACGCACATCCTCTTTAACGTCACGGATCCATATTTTTACTCCCGGCCACACTTTTACAGACGCTGACACTTTACCGCGGACTTGAATTTGACTCATGTATTCCTGAACTTTTTGTATTCCATCAACTGCCTTAGATAATTCTTCTGTAAGAATAGTTCGCCTTTCCATAAGTTCCTGTAAATATATCTCTTTATCTTCGGGCAGGGTTTTACGCTGCTTTTTAGTATTAATAAGGTTCTGCATATCAAGTCTCATGTTCTCTAATTCATCTTCGGAAGAAGCTTTAATTGCAATCAGGCGTTCAAGTTCTATCTTGCTGTGCGGATCAAAACCAACTTCGCAGATTGTTTCTGTGCCGCTTGTTGAATTTCCTAAAACTTTCGCGTTAATTTCTTCGCCCGCGCGCAGACGCCCGCCCATAATGGACGCGCGTTTACCCATACAAACAATACTTTTTATCGCGTCAATATTTGAGTTAATAATACCGTCCTGAACAATAACAGAGTTGCCGGCTTCTACATTCGCGTTTTCTATAAAACGCGATAACAAAGATTTGCCCGCGCGAATCTTTCCGCCTGTTTTCCCGTTAACGCCCTGATAAATTACTATATCGCCTTCGGCGTCCAGTTCCGCTTTGGATACCGTGCCTTTTACCTCGATATTACCGGCGGCTTTAACAGAGAAACCGTCTTCCACATTTCCTGTGATAATTACAGTTCCAAGGAAAATAATATTTCCTGTCTTTAGATTTACGTCGCCTTCAACTGTTAATACAGGCTCAACATCAATTTTTCCGTTGACAACAATTACCTGTCCGTTAATGTCCGCTAAAATGGTGTCATCGTCGTCGCCTACATGAACATTTTTCCCGACAGGAAGCTGAATATCACCGCCGGATTTCGCGGGAAGAATTTTCCCTGTAACAGTTTTCCCGTCTATGCCGTCCTCGGGCGGCATTCTTTTCGCAAGAGGCTGATTCTGCACAACATTCTGAATTATATTTAATTCTTTAAAATTTACTTTCCCGTTGAGTCCTTCTTTTAATTTTACCTTAGTCTGATCTGTCTCAAAGTAATAATGAATATACGCGTCTTTACCGTTAACAGGTCTTATTCCTTCCGCTATTTCTACTTTTTCCCTGTAAGTCGGATTATCCGCGAACTCCTGAATAAATTCTTCTTTTATTCCGTTGTAAACCCTGTTCTGTGTTAAAAGACTTTTATACGCCTCGACAGTTAAATCCGCGCCGCCTTCACTGGGAGGAAGGACAGTAACATATACATGCATTTCAGAATCATCAACTTCCACAGACGCCATACTGTCATTAGAGGCGTTGTGCTGGAATTCCGCCACCTTTACATACATGTCACCGGCTTCTTCTACAAGCCTTTCTACCATTTTATTGTCGTATTCATCCACGTTTTTATCGGTAAGAGCCTGCAGCGCGGAAGCCATATAAACTCTTTTGCCGTTACCGACAGGAGGAGTAACTTTCATATATACGCCGTCAGACCAGCGCTGTACAAAAGCGCCTCCGTCTTTATCGGGAATTACATCGACATCTTCTGTTTCCTCATCAGACAGAACAAGTTCCGACGCTTTTGTCTTCTTGGCGGTAACATGTTCGTAAGCGCGTATCAGCCAGTCTTTTTTCCCGGCGCCAAGGAAACCTGATGAGCCTCTTTCGATTATTTCATATTCAAGTTTGCGGATACTGGTATCAAGGAGGGTGGCGGCTTCGTTAACAGCAGCTTCCAATGTAGGACCGGAAGCGTCAACAGACCGGATTGATCTGTCTAATTCCAGTTGCCTTTTAACTATTTCCTGCAGCTGGATAAAATCTACCATGCTATACAATACCCTTTCTGATATTTGTAAGCTTAGACCTAAGATGCAGAACCGCTTTAGTGTGAAGCTGAGACACTCTTGACTCTGTTACCTGCAGCACACGTCCTATATCTTTTAATGTTAAATCTTCGTAGTAATATAAAACCAATATCTTTTTTTCTTTATCCGGCAGTTCGTTTATCGCTTCCACAATAACGCGCCTGATTTCGTCGTTTACGACCATTACATCGGGATTAAGACTCGAAGGAGATTCAATACTGTCACCTATGCTTACCTTGTCATTATCGTCACCTGAGTACCATAAATCATTTAAAGAAATAATGCTTGTGCCTGAAATTTTTTGAATTGTCTTCATGTATTCGCTTTCGTCCATACCCATCGCGTTCGCGATTTCCTGGTCTGAGGCGGTTCTTCCAAGCTGGGCTTCCAGACTTGAAATGGTCGATTCAATCTCGCGTGTTTTTTGCCTGACAGAGCGGGGAACAAAGTCGATTAAGCGAAGCTCGTCAAAAATAGCGCCTCTAATGCGCGTAACGGCATAAGTTTTGAATTTTACATTTTTTTCCGGGTCGTATTTATCAATAGCGTCAATTAAACCAAAGACGCCGTAACCTACAAGATCATCAAACTCAACATTACTGGGCATTCCAACGGCTACCTTACCGGCTACATACTTCACCAAAGGAGCGTATTGTTTTATAAAGGCTTCTCTAATTTTTGGATCGCGGCTCTTGCGGTACTGCAGCCAGAGTTCTTCTTCTGTTTTTTCCGCGTTGGTCACTTCGCCCTTAGGGCTCATTGTCGTTTCCGGCATTCCCAAACCTTTCCTTTTATTTGTCTTTACTCAACAACGTACTTAAGCCGCGCGCAATATCCTTGGCTTGAAAATCCCCCTGCAATGCTTGAGGTTTATTCCCCTTATATTGGCTGCGATCCGGCTCATCTTCGGTTAATATTCCCGGTGAAGACGAAACTGAATCCGCGGCGCCCCCGGATGGAGCTGATGATGGAGGGGGAGGAGCCGCGCCAAAAGACGAAAAAGCCCTTGCCATCATGTCTAAATCCGGCAAACCTCCCAATCCCGTATCGCCATCGCCATCGCTGATACTTGGGGTGAACTGCTCCTGACTGGGAGCCTGTTTCGCCGCGGGAGGAGCCGCGCCTTCCGGCTTCTGAAATACTGATAAATCCTGGAAACTGTCGCCGCTTTCAATAGGTAAGGGTGTAAACCCCTGAAAAGTTGAGGCGAGAGCTCCTTGTGAAGATGCATCGGCTTCAGGAACCTCGGCTTCCAAATCACTGAAAAACCCTACGTCATTATAACCTGATTCGCTCATGCCGTCTAGACTACCGGAAGGTCTGGACTCGGATGAATCCTGTCTATCCTGGCTATGACCTGCTCTAAATACCCCAGAAATCAGGTCTTCGATATTGCCCATTTCCTCTTCATCATCAGTTTTAAATAATTCCGGGACAGCGTACTCACCCATGGAATCCAGTGTAATATCTATATGCTCGCCCTGATGGTCAACATCGGACGTTCCTTCTTCGCTGGCGTATAATATTTCCGGTAAAAAACTGTTTATCGCGAAACGAAGCCCAAAACCCAAGCCTAAAAATATCGCTCCAAAAATAAGAGCTCTTACGACAATATGCACAGGATTTACATTAAAAAGGATGCCAAGAGCGACAGAAATAAAAATAGCGGCTATCGCGAAAATTACACCCCATCTAAAATTCTGCATAATTAATCTCTTTTTTAAACCGCGTTCGCGTCATTCTGCTGAGCGCCGAATAATCTTTTAAACATAGCGCCAAAACCCGCTGTTTCTACAGGTTTGTTTCTATCCATGCGATCCACAATATGCTGAACGCAGTTACTTGCTTTGCATTTTGGATCCACAACCATAAAAGGTTTTTGTCTTAAAACGGCATGAGGAACCGACAAATCATCATAAATAAAACCAAGGTAATCAACTTTTAAATTTAAAAATTGCCCGGCGATATTTATCATCCTGTCCGCGACGCCTTTTGCCTGAGCCGCTCCCTTTGCCCTGTTTACAACGAGTTTTAAACCCATGTTTAAGGCGTCGTATTCAGTCGCTATAATTTTAATAATTCCGTATGCGTCTGTAATCGCTGTGGGTTCCGGCGTTGTGATAATAACAGCGTCATCCGCAGCGGCGATAAAATCCAGTACGTTACTCGAAACACCGGCGCTTGTATCTATAATAATAATGTCCGCGTTAGAAAGTGAATCAAGCTCGGAGATAAAATCCCTTCTGTCTTCTTCGCCCATATTCGCTATCTGGGAAAAACCGGAAGCGCCGGCGACTATAGAAATGCCGTATTCTGTTTCTACAAGAATTTCCCTCATTGTTTTTTGTTTTTTAATTACATGGTATAAATTATATTTTGGAATCATGTTAAGCATTACATTGACGTTTGCCAAGCCTAAGTCCGCGTCCAAAACAATAACCTTTTTTCCAAGACGCGCGAAGCCAAGCGCCATATTTACAGAAAGATTCGTTTTCCCAACGCCGCCTTTCCCGGAAGTAACCGTAATGATACGCGCCTTATCTGATTTAACGCTTGATTTACCGGACGAAGGTTTCACGTTTTCGTCTTTTTTCCGTTTCATTATTTCACGTAATTTTTCAGCCTGGTCTTCCATACTTAACTCCATTTATCTCCATTTGAATTGATCGGCTTCACCAGCGGGAAACCTTTTCTCTATTTTTTCGCGATCTATTTTAAAACCTTCAAGATTGATAAGAAAACGCGTAACGGACGCTCTTCTTATATCTTCGGGTAAATTTTGCCCATCTGTAATAAAAGAAATACATTTTCTTTTTTCCGCGAGCGCGGAAATTATATTTCCAACAGAATCCGTTTCATCCATTTTTGTGATAATAACGGATTTATAATTAAAAGGCTCAAACTGCCTCATAATTTCTTCTATGTCTTTTGTTTTTGTAGCCGCGCTCATTACAAGGTGGAAATCGGCGGTTTTCCCTACACCTTCCAAAATTTCCTTCATTTCGCCGATCTTGGAAGCATCCTTAGGGCTTTTTCCTATCGTATCAATTAAAAAGAGGTCTGTGAATTCGTTATGCATCGCGATTTCTTTTCTTAGCTGCTGTTTACTGTCGGCGTAAGCAACAGGGATTTGCATTATGTTTCCGATTTTTTCAAGCTGTTCTTTCGCGCAAATTCTAAAATCGTCTATCGTGATTAATCTTACATCAATCGCCGGAATTGCCTCGGTGCCAAGACCGTAAATCGCGGCAAGTTTAGAAATAGTTGTTGTCTTTCCTACACCTGTGGGACCAATTAGAACCATTATCTTTGGCTTCCGCACAACTTCTTCTTCTTTGAATATACTGATACTCTCCCCTATCCATTCAAGAAGTTTATCCTGCACATTGTTAAAGTTTTCGAGCTGCTCAAAAGATAATTCTTTGCGCATCCTTTCTGTTATCGCTTCGATGTAGACATCAGAAAAATCATTGTTCTTTAAAATTTTAACGGCTTGCGCGAAGGAAGGATGTTCATTTTCTATTTTTCCCTTTGCTTTCGCGGTGTTTTCAACTTTTTCTTTTATTTCTTTTAACGCGTCAAGAATTTGCTGAGAAGCCTCTCTTCCGTTTACAGAAATATCATCGATATTTTTTCTTGCCGCGGCAAGCACTTTTCTTTTTTCTTCTTCAAGCTGATGTGCAGACATTCCGCCGGACATAAGACCATGCTGAGCGAGAGAAGTGTTACTTCTGTTTGACGGAAAATAAAATTCAACCTGTACGCCGGGCTTGGAAAAGAATCCCCAAAGACCGCCTAATTTTACAGGCTTCTGGCTGAGAATTTGAAAGGGTCTTTTGTACTTTTCGGCGATCTTAAGCTCGCAATCCATTCTGGTTTCGCCCTGCTCAACATACATTTCCATCTTACATCTCCGCCTTTGGCTGCAGCGTCGTTTCTTCTAATCTTATTACTCCGACTGCTTCAGGGATTATACCGGGAACAATTTCCGGAACTGATAAAACCGCTAAATCCGGTATTTCGCGATCTGTGGAATTTTTTACAAGGAAACGAGCCTGTTCCGAACAAAGAACGACAGGCATCCATCCCCTTTCTTTTACCGCCGTAACAGCTTTTGCCACCGCTTTAATCCATGCCCTTTGCGTCGGAGGATCCAGCGCGCAAACCTTACCGGAAGCGGTCTCGTAATTCGCCTCAACAATTCTGTGTTCAAGAGCTGAGTCTATCGTTAGTACGCGAAGTTTGCGATCTTCATCAGCGTATTGGTGGCAGATCTGGTTAGCGATTGACTGCCTTGCCTTTTCTATGAGGAAATAAATGCTCCCCTTTGACACGGGGTAATATTCCGCCACCGCTTCCAGAATGGAAACCAGGTTTCGGATAGATACCCTTTCGCGCAAAAGCCCGTGCAAAATTTTCTGCACTTCTGTTACGCGCAAACCCTTTCCTTCTCTTAACACCTCATCTACAACAGCCGGGTGTTCCTTACGCAGCGTATCAAGAATAACCTGCGTATCCTGCAAGCCCAGAATATCCGCAGCGGAGTGCCTGATAATTTCTGTTAAATGCGTCGCGATAATGGAAGGAGGATCTACTACCGTATACCCCGCTCTCTCCGCCTCGTCTCTTTTATCCTGATCAATCCAAATAGCAGGAAGACCGAATGCCGGGTCTACTGTGCGCTCCCCTTCCATTTCTGTTGTTACTGTTCCGGGGTTAATGCACATATAATAGCCAAGGCGGATTTTACCACGCCCGCAATCTACGCCTTTAATTTTAAAACAGTACTCGGAAGGCTCAAGTATCGCGTTATCGATAATGCGCACCTTTGGAATTACAAGACCTAGGTCGTAGGCGCTTTGCCGCCGCACACCCTGAACCCTTTCCAATAGTTCCGCGCCTTTTTCTTTTTCAACTAACGGCACAAGACCATAACCAAGTTCCAAGGAAAGAGCGTCAAGCGGAACAACAGGAGAAAAATCAACAGGCTTCTCGTCTTTTTGATCTTTTGTCTTTGCCATCATTTCGTTAAACACAACTTCTTTCTTTTTTGCCTGTCCTGTTCTGTACGCGTGGAAGCCTATTAAGCCTGCCATTGGAAGAAGCACATACCAGGGGAAGCCCGGCAGAACAGAAAGAATGGCAAGCACTGCCGCTAAAATCCAGAAAATTTTCGCGTCACGGGTTAATAACTGCTGAACCACCTGATCTGAAAGCTCTCCTGTCGCGGCGGCTCTTGTTACAACAATACCCATGGCAACAGAGATAAGAAGCGCCGGAAGCTGAGTTACAAGACCGTCACCTATCGCCAGGCTAAGGTAAGTGTTAATAACGCCCTGCTCGCCGTACATCGTAGAACCAATTATAAAACCGCCGAGCATTTCTACAACAATAATAAAGACACCGACCTTTACGTTACCTGATATAAATTTACTAGCTCCGTCCATTGATCCGTAAAAATCTGATTCCTGGCGTATCTCGGCTTTTTGCTTTCTTGCTTCTTCTTCTGTAATAGCGCCCGAGCTGTATTCTGTTTCTACAGCCATCATCTTTACCTGCATGCTGTCCAAAGTAAAACGCGCCGCGACTTCGGAAACGCGCGTCGCTCCCTTTGTGATAACAATTATCTGCACCGCGATAATAATAATAAATATAATAAAACCGACAACAAGACCCTGGTTCCCGCCTGAGCCTACAACGAAGGTAGAAAACGCTCTTATCATTCTGCCGTCAAAATTCTGGCCCTGAGTTAAAATAAGACGCGTAGAAGAAACGTTTAAAGCAAGGCTGAAGATTGTGGAAACAAGCAGTAATGTCGGGAAAAGGCTTATTTCTGTAGGTTTATTTACGGTAATAACATTGAGTAAAATTAAAAGAGCAAAAATAAGATTAAACGCCATTAAGGCGTCAAGAAGAACTGTAGGGAGAGGAAGGATGATCATGAGTACAATAACAATTACCGCGACAGCCGGGAAGCTGTCTTTGAGGAAAGACAACACACCGCGGGACGCGCTTGGAGCTACATCAGCCATCTATTCCTCCTTATCATGCGCTTTTCCTTCTTCGTTTTTCATCGTTAAGACGCCAAACCTTACTTAAAATAACAGCGACTGTATTCCAGTAGCTCTCGGGGATTATATCTCCAACATCGGTTTCGCGGTAAAGTGCCCACGCGAGAGGTTTATTTTCTACAAGCATAATTTCGTGATTCTCCGCTATTTCTCTGATCCTCGCCGCCACAGCGTCCGCTCCCATAGCGATAACCATAGGTCCTCTCATATAAGCTTGATCGTACTTGAGAGCGACAGCAAGGTGGGTCGGGTTTGTTATTACAACATCCGCTTTGGGAACTTCTGTATTAATATTTTGTTTGAGCATTTCGCGGAAGCGGCTCCTGATCCTGCTTTGTATCATCGGGTCGGCTTCGTACATTTTCATTTCTTCTTTTACTTCGTAACGCGTCATCTTGTGTCTTTCGCGGAAACGCCAGCGCTGGAAGAAATAATCGGCAATAGAAAGAATTATCCACAAAATAGCGACAATAAGCATCATTCTAATCGCGATACCGGCAATCAGTGTAAGCGCAGAATAAGGATCGGATCTATGCAAGGTGCGAAGCTCATCAAAATTCATCCTGATAAATATGTATGCGATAAGTCCTATTATTAATATTTTCGCCAATGATTTTCCCAAATTAAAAAGTCCTTCCGATGAAAATATCCTTTTAAAATATTGACCGAACTTTGGAAGCGCCTTGGAAAATTTGGGTACTAAGGGCTTCATGGTAAACAACCAGCCGCCAAGCTGCACCATGTTGGAAAAAATCGCCCCGATTACCGCGACAATTAAAAGAGGCAGCGCAAGACGAATAAAATAACTAAAAAAGCTTCCAACTATTATTCTGTCCTGAGTAGGATCAAGTTCTGTAATTCTCATAAAGAAAAAACGAACCATTTCTACGCAGGTACGCAACATTCCGGGAGCCAGGAAAAGAAGCAAGAGAGCGGGCAATAACAAACCAATCGCACCTGTTACTTCCTGACTTTTTACAACCTGGCCTTCATCCTCGCGCAGTCTTCTTAACTTATGCTCTGTAGGCTGCTCGGTCTTGCCGGGCGCGTCTTCGTCGTTATCGTCAGAGAACCACTGTAAAGAAATAATAAGAGCGGGGTTATATTTATATTCGTAATTAATCATTACAAACCCCCTCCTGTAACTTTACGCCCAATTATGATAAAGAGATTTTGAAAATCCTTGAAACCAGCGTCGATTACTCTTGTGAAAGTTTCCAGCATGTATGGAAGCGCGAAAAAAAGAATAAGGTAAGCCATTAAAATCGAAATAGGAAAACCTTCGGAAAGAATATTGATCTGCGGCGCGGCTTTTCCTATCATGCCGGTTGTAAGAGAAGTTAAAAAAAGCGTTCCCATAATCGGCAGAGAGATAACAATCGCGTCAAGGAAAAGCCGCGAAAGCCCCGAAACAACCATTGTAATAACAGGTTCTCTGCCTTCGATTAAATAAACAATATTTATTGTTTGCACAGAACGCCAAAACCCGCCTAAGAAAAGCGTATGAAAGCCGCCTATTGTAACAAAGATAAGCATGGAAACAAGGTTAAAATACTGACCCATAAGCGGGTTTTCTATTTGCGCGACAGGGTCAAAAGTTTCTGAGGCGCCAAAACCCATCTGCAGGGAGAAAAATTGCCCGGCAGTGGAGAATGTAGAAAAAATCAGCAGCATATAAAAACCAATGATAATGCCGATAATCGCTTCCCCGATAAGGAGAAGGGCAAAGCGCAGAGAGAACACTTCATAGCGAAGATCGCTTAAAGTGCCGCCGGGAAGCGTAACAATACCGTTAGGTGAATTACTGGCTATAAACGCTTCTGCTGTTGGAATAACGGCGAAGGCTGCAAGCCCGGCGAGCGCGATCTTCGCCACCTGGGGAACAGCTTCTGATGATAAAAGAGGCGCTACTTGAATCATTCCAAGAGCCCGCGCCGCTATAAGCAGGAACACAGGCCCAAAGGAGAGAATATTCTGTAACACCGCGTTTTCTATCATTTTACCTCTTACATATCCGGTATGCTTCTGAACAACAACTTGGTGTATTCGCCAAGCGATGTGAACATCCATCCACCCAAAAGAGCGAGCACTCCAAGAATAACAAACATCTTTGGAACAAAGGTTAAGGTTTGTTCCTGAATGGATGTAGCCGCCTGCAATATGGCGACTAACAAACCTACAATCAGCGCGGACAACAAAAGAGGAGCCGCCATCATTAATGTCTGCCAAATTCCGCCTCGCAGCAACGCTACAAGATCGCCGATACTCATTTTTACCTCACACAAATGAACGGAACAATTGATCCGTTAACATACCCCATCCGTCAACAAGGACGAACAGGATTAATTTAAATGGCATGGAGATCATGACGGGAGGGAGCATGATCATACCCATGGACATAAGCGCGCTTGCCACGACCATGTCAATTACAATAAAGGGAATAAAGAGCATTATTCCGATTTTAAACGCGATAGTAAGTTCATTTAAAATAAACGCCGGGATTATCACATAGGTTGGAACATCAGCCAGGGTTTCCGGCTTGCCCAGCCCGCGCATTTCCATAAAAAGCGCGACATTTTGTTCCGCGGAAGGACGTCCTTTCATCTGGTTGTACATAAAAATTCTTAATGGGGACACCGCTTCGTTGTAAGCGTTTTCTACAGAAAGCTCTCCTGCGGAAAGCGGGCGAATCGCGTTAGTATAAATTGTGCTAAACGTAGGCCACATGATAAAAACAGTAAGAAAAAGCGAAATGCCCAAAATTACCTGGTTGGGAGGAACCTGTTGTAAAGAAAGGGCTCGTTTAATAAAGTCCAATACAATTGAGACGCGCAAGAAACTTGTCATTAGAATAATTATGCTCGGCGCGAGAGAAAGAACAGTGAGCAAGAGCAAGAGCTGCAGCGAAAAAGCCACTTCCTGCCCGCCCTGGGGGTTACGCACGCTTAAATCAATAAAAGGAATAACAGGAGGCCCCGGAGGCTGAATAATATTCTGTGTGCCCTGAGACGCGCCCTCGGGAAACTCCTGCGCGTTAGCCGCGAGCGGTAAAAATAAAATTAATAAAGATATAAAAATAAACCGCCGTTTCATCATAACCCCTTGAGCCTCTCGCGGCGGCGGCGTATATCATCCGCTCCCGGGATTTTCTTGTTTAAGGGCGCGCCGATTTTTTTTAATAAGGAAAAAAAGCTTGAAATTTTCCCCTGCGGAACCTGCGCGGCTCTTCTTGAATCATCAAGGAGAAGCGCGTCCACTGTTTCTTTATCAGTTACTTCGCCGATAGCGTTTACGCCGCCGTCGCATGAGCCGACAAGCCATGCCTTGTTTCCGATATAAACAACATGCACATAACGGTTTGAGCCTAAATGGGAGGAGGCTAAAACCTTTAAGAAAGGATCAGAAGCGGCGGTTCTCTTTGTTGATTTTTTAATAATGAACACCGCGCCGTAAATCGCGGCGGCGGCGAGAGCCAGAACCAGTATCATTCTTATTACAGACCATATGGAGGGACCCGCTCCAAAAGCGGCGCCGGGTGCGGCGGTATCGCCGAATGTTAAAGCCTGCTCGGCTGCGCGCAGAGGATCATCGGCGGTTTGTTCTGTTTGGACAGACTGCTCCTCAACTGGGACTTCCTGAGAATAGACCGGTATTTGGACGAGGAGCCCTACCGCCAAGAGTAAGGCAAATTCAGGCGTTTTCAGTTTTTACCCTCCCAGATCAAACTGATTCTTACTAATTGTATAATAAATACATAATCATTGCAAGAGAAATAGTAAAAAAAGTACTAAAAACAGGAGAATTTTTGATAAATTTTGCTTTTACCAGATTAAAAGTTCAGAATTTGCCGGGATAGTAAGCCCGCTATCCTTTAAAACCGCGAAAACCTTGGTCTGATTAAAGTCTTCTGGTATTCTGGGAGAAGCGGAAGTACCTTTATATTTCAGAATTACAAGGTAATCGGTGTTTTCGTATGTCCAGATCGCGTATGACCATTGATCGTTTTCGACAAAGGAGACTATAAAAGCGCCGCCCTTCTTCTCGAAATGGTTATATAGACCGACAAAACCATACTCAAAGCAATTTTCTTTAAGTTCTACATTGGCAGGGATGTCAATATTTCTTATCTCGGGATTTTTGGCAAAAGCGAATCTCCCTATCGATCTTACGCTGTATGGAATTGCAACGCGCCTTAAAGACCCCTGATAAAAGGCAAAATCGCCTATTTCAAAAATTGTAGAAGGGATAACCACTTCTTCAGGTTTTATAAGGTGATCGATAATTCCAATTCTGACGCCGTTTATAAGCGGTTTTCTTGTTTCAACCCCAATTACCCTTGTTCCGTTGATAAATTCTGGCAAAGAACCGGGAAGCGAATTGCCTTTATAATTTGTAATGATAAGACCGTTGCTTGTCTGTTCAAAATCCCATAATCTCGCGATTGATAAGGTAATGCTCGCAAGTCTTTTTATTACTATTTCTTTTTTGCCGGACAGCTCAGTTACAAGAACGAGACCTATATCCCTTGCGTAATAACTTTTTGTTATGCGATATGTCGTTTTTTTCTTGTCTACCGAAATGGGCACCTGCTGTTCCACGATTATGCAATCGTTATATGTATTTTTGCCAACGGTGCAGACCCCTTTATATGTTTTATATATAAAATCAACGCCGGCGCCAACATCAAAAAAAGTCCACTCAGTAAACGGAGGCGCGAGTTCCACAGGATAGGGTTTGGCATAGATACGTTCGTCCCCTCTAATACCCTTCTGTGACACAAGAACTACATGATTGTCTTTTACACTGAACGAATAGGCAACCATGTCTTTGCCCTGAACATCATGTTCAATTATATATACAGGCGTTCCGTCATTGGCGATTTTATCTTCTGTCCTAAAAACCACATTTCTTCTGTCGATTATCCTGCCGCTTTCGTTCGCGTAAGCCCAGGAGTCGCCGATAGTACTGGGGAAATAGTCAGTTATTTTAGCGCCAAAATCGTCCGCAGATAAGGCTGCCGCGGCCAAAGAAAATAAAATAAAAAACAATAATCCATTCTTCATAATAAATTCCTTCTGTAATGCCTGCCCGGCAGGATTTATCATCTTTAAAAAGCTGTATTAATTAAATATAACCTAAACTAAGCGAATTTTCAAGTCCAATGCGGGTTTAAGGGCGGTATGGGGGCTTAGTAACTTTTATATTTTTTGTGTATTATCATTGTATGGGGACTTTAAAGCCTGTCTTTGCCTTAGTTTTTATCCTGCTCTTCGCGAGTCTTCTTTATGCTAATCCTGCCGATCTTGAAGAACCGGACGCTGACACGGCAACACCGGCAGAACCGTCTGGGCTTGCTTCAAATGAGCTTCCCGCAGAACTTCCAGCGCAGCTCCCCGCGGAACATCCAGCGCAGCTCCCCGCGGAACATCCAGCGCAGCTCCCCGCGGAGGAAATCGCGCTCTCAGAGGAGCCGGAAGAGGAAATAAACTTTGATGATTACTTCTTCTTTGACGCGCCAGACCTTGTTTTTGAAGCGCCTGTCTTTGAGCCTCGTTCATTTAACGATGTTTTTCCGAACATATCACCGAGTAATAAAAGAAGAGTTATGAGCGCTTCGGGTTTGAGATATTCCTTTGAAAAGGGAGGACAAGCGTCAATCATTCCAGCGCCTGATTCCGGCATAAATATTTTAGATAGCTTCGTTATGACAAAAAAGCCATCTCATATTATCGAAGCTCTTATATTAGTGCCTTACGGCAAAAGAGAACTTGATATTCTGGACATTTACAATGCTCTTGGGAAAATAAAGGATATAAAAGAACAGACAATCTCTTATAACAACAACAGAATTCAAATTTTTAAAGAAACTACCCGGCTGGAAAGCGCAAAAAGCAGAAATCCTATCGCAGACCCTGAACCCGCAAAAATGCTGCCTTTATCAGAAACAATGTATATTCGCTTTTCTGACGCGTACATAGGAGAATTGTACCTTAGAGGAGAAATATCCTTCAGTCTTTACGGCGTAACATACAGTATGACTAATTACAGAGATGTTAATTATTCGATTTTCAGCATAATGAAGGCAGAAAGGTTTTCCGCCGTTATCTACCTTGAGCCTGTAACAGAAGGAATACTAATCTACAGCGCGTCCGGTCTTTACCTGCCAAGTTTTATCGCCAGCAGATTGAATCTAACCGCGAATATAAATAATCGCATAACAGCATTATTAAACTGGATTAACGATGGATTAAAGCGGCAGGAAAACCTGAGAGAGAAACCAAGCGTGCCATTCGCGGCGAATTAAAGTGAAAAATATTTTTATTATTCTGTCTGCTGCCTTTTTTTTAATTACGGTTTCATGCGCTACTGTAATATTTGATGTAGAACATCCGCCCGAGATAGATTTTCGCGGCGCGGGAAAAATTACCATTATTCCTTTTGAGAAAAACAGCTCCTTTAGGTATGAGCGTTTTTCACCTTTTTTAACGTCTGCTCTGGCAAAAAGCGCAAAAAATTATTTAATAGGCAGCAGCATTGACTTTATAGAACCTGAAGCAATTAAAGAAATCCCGGAAAAAGATATATGGAAGTACGCTGATATTTTTATTACAGGCAGAATAAACAATATAACCTCATCCGCCGTTAGAAGAAAAATATCTGAACAAAGCTTCGGGGACAGGGTCACCATAACAGAAGAAATTGATTATTATGTTACTGTAGATATTGAATATTCGTATATAAGATCTAAAGACGGAAAGATACTTGGGAATTACAGGAAAAGCGAAACTGTTACTGATGTTACCAGAACCGAAAGAATTTATTACGAAACAGAAAACAGAAATAACGCCGGGCAAAACAGACGTAACAATTCAAACCAAAACAGCAGAAACCAGAGAAGACATGGCAATAACGACGAGCTTTTTCATGACGGCTCACACTCAGGATATCTGGTTTTTTCCGCGATAGAAAATCTCTCCTATTCCATAAACAAAGAGCTTTCCCCATGGACATCCACAGAAAAAAGAAAACTTAGAAAACAAAACGATGATATTTCCGCCGGATACAACGCCGCTATTTTACTCGCGGCTGACGGTAAATACGCAGAAGCTCTGAACAAACTGGAAAATTTACAAAAGCAATTAATCGCGTCACAGCGGAATACGCCGCGCTTTTTACAGAATGAAATAATAAAAATGACAGTGTTCGCGAATGGGTTAAAGGCGCTTGAAGAATACAGAAAGAACAGACAATCTATGATAACGCAGGCAAAGGAATCTCAAGCTCAGGCGGAAAAAAGCGCGTCAGTGCCCTCCCCCAACACAAGAGAAATAAAAGGAATAGTAAATTTAAACCTTGTTACGGTTTACGCGCTAAAAGAACCGATTACAGGTTCCAAAGACAATTCTGTATGGACAAAAATCGCGGCTTCCGCCAAAGCTGGCACACCGGAAGGAAGGTGGTCGATGAGTCTCCCCTCGGACTCGCCTTCATCACTGTGGTTTGCGGTATCAGACGGCAAAACAATGTATATAACAAAAGCAGCCATAAACACGTCTGTAGAAATAAAGCTTGATACAGAACAGATGATTAAATTGGAATAAAGCCGGATTTACATGTTTAATCCCCGCTTTTCATTTCTTAATAAATATGCCAGAATAATTTTAATGAGCCATAAAAACAACTTATTAATAAAATGCCCGAACGCGCCATTAGCCATATACTCGATCTCATCTACCCCCCCCCCCCGAACGTTAACGGCAAGAAAATAACACTAAAAAATCAAAAAATCTCAGTTTTTTTAAAAACGCAAGGTTTAGTCTTTGGATTAAATCTGCTTTTTTTTATTCTCTCTGTACAGAGGGAAATAATTCAATAAGGAGTTTAAAATGAAAAACTTACTTAAATTTTTGGGAATTATTACTATCGCTGTAATAATTGGAATCTCTCTTTCCGCGTGCGAAGAAGACGACGGCACTAGTTTACCATCCGCAGGTAATGGCTCTCTTGGTTTAACCTTTGAAAAGGTATTTGATGTTACAGGCGCCGAAGGGATAACAACTTCAAATTTTTCGCTTAGCATTAGAAAGCTATATTATGATGAGGAATATGGAGAATATAGAAGTAAAGATATTGATTTCCCAATAAATGAAGATCAAGAATGGGATTATTGGTCTTCTAATAAATGGCTTGATCAAGGATTTACACATCCTATACCAGGCTCTCAAGTAAAATTAGAAAATGGCAAGCTAACATTAAAACTTGGAACACCGACACAAAATTTCTTAGATCATTTTGCCGATGATTATTCCCTGGAGGATCATTTTACCTATGATAATATTTCCTTTGATTATTCCCAGCTTTCTGCAACAGATGGTTTAAAAACAATTGGGTTTTCTTACTTTCAAACTCAGAATTATGATGATCTTCGTTGGGGAAAATATTCTGCTACTAATCCATTTGTTACGTTAGTATACGCAAATAAGGATGGAAATGTATCCGGCTCTTATACAACAAAATATCCTAGTTTTTCAGCCATCACAAAATATAATATGAACTTAAAAAAAGGATGGAATACTGCAATCTGTAATATAAAAGTAAACCAAGAAAAAAAGGAACAAACAATGACAATTATTACAGGAACACCAGACGCGAGTATAAAATGGGTTTATGAAAAAGACGAAGATTAAATCATCTGTAAATTCAAGATAAAAAAAGCCTGGCCGCTGTTTGTATGCAAGCACGGTTAGGTTTTAAAACGGCTGTTTACTCCGTATTGCCGAGGGAGCCTGTCTTTTCTTCGCAGAACAGAGAAAAAACATACAATGCGCTTTGTCCGTAAAGCCCCGTACTGTCATCGCAATAACAAGTACCGATATGAGATTCATAAAAAGATTTCAGCGCTTCATTTTCTGTGCAGTTAAAACGTTCCATTACAAGCGGAATAATCGTTT
>Ga0209755_10003569_pt1 | contig 19343 bp, 8 predicted proteins | sample TergutCo191P1_FD_187301 | JGI IMG/M metagenome (GOLD analysis project Ga0209755, IMG submission 187301) | Cornitermes sp. P1 segment gut microbial communities from Petit-Saut dam, French Guiana - Co191P1 (SPAdes) (version 2) | ecosystem: Host-associated > Arthropoda: Insects > Digestive system >...
CCAATCTGGTGAGGAAGTGTTTGATAAGATATTTGACATTGCGCGAATTTCTAAATTTACATTAGAAGAGAGATTAGCGTATGAGGCAGAAATGAGGAACGAACGTGACCAGTATGCGATTAGGATGACGGCCATAAATGAAGGCATTGCCGTTGGCGAAGCTCGTGGAATTGCCATTGGCGAGAATCGTGGCGAGGCTCGTGGTCGAAACGAAATCCTCGACCTTATGGCGCAAGGCTACAATCACGAGCAAATCAAGGACATTTTGAAACTTTCATAGGGCACAAGGCTACTTGCTGCGCTTCCGTCTTTTTCTTTGAAAACTCACTGCGAACCTGTGCGCTTCGTCTCTTGCACGCTGCAAAAGCTGCAAAGCCGGATTGCTGCGTTTTAGCAATACCGGCTGCCGCTCCCCTGGGAAAACTATTTCTTCCAAACGCTTGGCTAAACCTATAACCGGAATGCTCGTTAAATGCAACTCCAACAGAACCCCATACGCAACCTCCACCTGACCCTTGCCGCCATCTACAACAAGCAAATCCGGGAAATTTTCGTTCTCAGCACGCAAACGAGATAGCCTGCGCATTAACACCTCTCGCATGCTTGTATAATCATCACCACCCATCGCTATTTTAATTCTGTATGTTCTGTAATCACCTTTGCTCGGATGGCCGTTCACAAAACGAACCATGCTCGCAACAGGTTCAGTTCCCGCCAAATGAGAAATATCAAAACACTCAAGGCAGAACGGCGGCGATTTTAAATCCAACTCTTTTTGCAACTCAAAAATGCTGCGGTTCATTTCATCGTATTTAAAACGCTTGGCCTCAGACTCCACCAAAAGCATTTCCGCATTCGCTTTTGCTATGCGCAAAAATCCCTCCTTGTCACCTAACAGAGGAACCTTCACCTGAACTTTTTTGCCCTTTAAACCTGCCAAAAATTCTTCAAAAGGCTCAAGATCCTCACCCAGAGAAATTTCAATGGCAATCTCATTTGGCAAATCTTCCTTGTCAATTCCCAAATACCAGCGCGGCAAAAACTCTGCCAAAATTTCCGGAGCCTCCTGCTGCAACGGGCTCTCCAGATAAAAATGACGGCGGTCGTATAAAATACCGTTTCTGTATTCAATTATCACAACAGTCGCCAGCTCCTTAGCCCTGCAAATAGCTATCACATCAAGGCTCAAATCCGCCTTGTTTGCCTTGTCTACTTTTTGCTTTGCATAAGCACTGTTCACAGCATGAATCTGATCTCTCAATTTGCCGGCATCTTCAAAGCGCATTTCTGCAGAAGCATTGTGCATTTCGTTTTCCAACTCTGCCAAAATCTCATGGCTTTTGCCTTCCAAAAGCCTTTTTGCTCCGTGAACACCCTTCATGTAGCGAGCCTCGCTTGCCATATCTGCGCACGGTGCGCTGCACCTGCCTATGTGGTAATTGAGGCATGGACGCTTTTTATTTTTCACCGGAAATTTTGTGTTGCATTCCCTTAAGCGGAACATTCTGGGCACTAAATCCAAAATGGTTCTCATGTGGTATGAATTGGTAAAAGGGCCAAAATAGAGGTTTTTATCGTCTTTTGTGTGACGTGTGATCCTTAGGCGAGGGAATTTTTCCTGAATTGTGAGCATAAGATAGGGAAAATGCTTGTCGTCTTTTTGGCGAACATTGTAAAAAGGCTGGTGCTTTGTTATCAAATTTGCTTCCAAAATCAAGGCTTCTGCTTCATTTTCCGTGATTATCCACTCTATGTCCGTAACGTGCGGGAGTATTAAGGAGGCAGCTCTGTGACCGGCTTTTTCCTTGCCGTCAAAGTAACTGCGAACCCTTTTGCTCAAAAGTTTGGCCTTGCCTATGTATATAATTTCGCCCTTTAAGTTCTTCATAAGGTAAACGCCGGGCTTCGCAGGCAGGCTTTGTAAACGGCTTTGCAACCCCTCTTCCATGGAAAAGAATTTAGAATTTTCTACATTATAAACATCTCATGCGCCTGATTTTAACCATATTCGCCTTGTTATTAGCCCTTTCTGGCTGTAGCGAAATTAAAATCCACAGTTTTATCGATGAAGAAACGAAAGCGGTAGAAGAAAACGAAAAAGAACAAGTACGGCTTGCATTTGACAGGTCTTTGACTCCCGAAGAAAAGGCTTACATTGAAGATTTAACCGCACGTGGCGCAAAAGTTCCGATAACAATGGAGCCAGATAATTATCCGCTATGCTTCTATGACAAAAAACACAATGAGTTTCAAGGCATAGCTCCGGATATTTTAAAAGAGATAAGCATTTTGGCAAACATTAAGTTTGATGTTATAACAGACAAGAACACGACAATGGCAGAGATACTCGAAATGCTCAAAACAGGCAAAGCAGCCTTTGACGCAGAGTTGATACACACCGAAGCCCGAGAAAAAAACTTCCTTTTTGCGCAAGTTCCATATTTTACATCTAATTTTGCGCTTATATCAAAGGCAGATTACCCGAATTTAAAAATTCACCAGGTTCCCAAGACCGTTGTCGGCGTTGTCAATGGAACCGCCCCTGCGGAAGTATATAGCATTTTAATTCCCAACAATAGAGACCCAAAGCGGTATCGCACCAGAAACGAAGCTCTGGATGCCCTTGAAAAAGGAGAAATAGATCTTTTTATGACCACCGACTACATTCTTTTATACCAAACGCACTTCAGGGAAAAATCCGGATATAAAATCAACATATTCTTTGGAACCATAGCTGAAGAATCTGCCTTTGGCTTTAATAAAAATGAAATCGTGCTCAAGTCCATAATAGAGAAAGCCCAAAGCCATATTGATATTAATAAAATAGTTCGGGATTGGACACACCGCACTTATGATTATTCCAAAAAGGCAGCCATAGAACATTTCACATATATGACCATTTTCGCAGTTCTTCTCGTATTGCTTCTGGTTACCATGGTAGCATTGTTCCTGAAAATGAACAGGATCAAAAACACATCTATAAATTCTCTGAAAAACATACTTAGCAGCATTGATACCATGATATATGTAACAGACCCTAATACGGGCGAAATTCTTTTTATAAATGAGCTTATGAAAGAGCATTATGGCATTAAGGGCAACTGCATCGGAAAATTGTGCTATAAAATTTTGCAAAAAGACATGAATGAAAGATGCGAGTTTTGCCCCTGCTTACAGCTTGACAAAGACCCCGGCAAAGTTATAGTATGGGAAGAACACAGCGACCTTACACACCGCATCTATCGCAATGCGGATAGATACATACACTGGCCAAACGGAAAAACAGTTCACATACAGCATTCCATAGATATGACTGAACTGATCACTGCAAAAGAACAGGCTGAGTATAGCAACAAGGCTAAAAGCGCATTCCTTGCAAAAATGAGCCATGAAATTCGCACACCAATGAATGCTATCATAGGAATGTCGGAGCTCGCCCTGCGCAAGAGCCTTACCAAAGAAGCACGCAGTGAGCTTATAACAATCAAGCGGTCCGGTGAGAACCTTTTGGCAATTATCAACGATATTTTAGACCTCTCAAAAATTGAAAGCGGCAAACTGGAAATAGTACCCAGAGAGTACTGCTTCTCATCTTTGATAAACGATGTTACAAGCATAATCAAGGCAAAACTTGTAAATTATGATGTGGACTTTGATGTGAGCATAGACAACAAAATACCAAACGACCTTTTCGGAGACGAAACAAGAGTCAGGCAGGTATTGCTCAATGTGCTGGACAATGCGGTTAAGTACACAAAAAAAGGTTTTATCTCTTTTTCGGTAGACGGAGATGTGTCCGATGAAGATACGCTCAACCTTACCGTGGCTATCACAGATACCGGCATTGGCATAAAGCCCGAAGACAAAACAAAGGTATTTGAAAATTTCGGCAGAGTGGATTCGGCACTTACCCAAAACATTGAAGGGACAGGGCTTGGATTACCCATAACCAAAACTCTTGTAGATGCTATGGGCGGAGATATAATCGTGAATTCCGAGTATGGCAAAGGTACAACTTTCACCATCAACCTGCCGCAAAAAATTCGCTCCCACGAGCCTGTGGCTATGGGCGCCATAAGGAACACCGGGGAATTCATAATATTTTCGGTAAAGTTTAATGCTCCGGAAGCCAGAATTCTTGTTGTAGATGATGTTAAAACAAACCTCAGCGTTGCCGAAGGTCTGCTGCTGCCATACAAAACCAATGTGGACCTGGCCCTGAGCGGTGAAGATGCAATTGAGGCTGTGAAGAAAAAACATTACGATTTGCTTTTTATGGATCACATGATGCCAGGAATGAACGGAGTGGAAGCTGCAAGGCTCATAAAAGAAATAGCAAACGATTTGCCCATTATAGCATTGACCGCAAATGCTGTGACCGGTGTAAAAGAGATGTTTTTTGAAAACGGATTCAGCGACTTTTTATCTAAACCTATTGACATAATAAAATTAGACACTATTCTGGAAAAATGGATTCCAAAGGAAAAGCAGGTGCCGGTGATAAACGCAGATAATAATGATATGGATGCAAACGAGAATCATCTGCGAATCTTGGCGGTATTCTACAAAGACGGATTAGACAGAATAGAAAAGATAAAGAAATGCCTTGAAGAAGAGGATTATCATTTATACACCGTACATATTCACGCATTGAAAAGTGCCTCTGCAAATATAGGAGAAAATGAAATATCTTATGAGGCAAAAGCACTGGAAACAGCCGGCCATCATGGAAACCTGGAATTTATAAAACTGCATACCCCCAGATTCCTGGCAAATTTGCAGCAGTCCCTGAACAATATAAACGCACGCCTTGAAAAAAGGAAAGAACAAGAACAAGTGAGCTTGGAAACTCTGGTAAAATTGAAGAAAGCCCTTGAGACTTTGGACCCGGAATCCATAGATATTATAGGCAATGCAGTCAATGAATTGCATGGAATCACTCAAACAGAGGGTATTTTGCAGCATATACTGGAAGGAGATTATAACAAGGCCCTGACGATGGTAAACGAATTTATCAAGGAGACCGGTTAAATGAAAATATATGGTTTTTTTTTACTGCTGTTTTTAATTTCTTGCGGCAAAGATTCAAAGTCCGTGCATGATGAATACATAACCATAGGTGGCCTTTTTCCTCTTACAGGCGAATTTTGCAACGAAGGAATAAGGGCACTCAGCGGGCTGCAGTTGGCAAGGCAGATGATCAACGAAAGCGGCGGGGTTTTGGGCAAGCCTCTTGATATAATAGTGCTGGACGACAGAAACGATGCCAAATATGCGATAGAGCAGTACAATATCTTAAAAAAGAAAGGCGTGATTGCCATTATCGGTTCCAGTTTTCCGGAAGTTACGCAAGCACTTGCAAAAGCGACAGAAGAAGACGGTATGCCTATGATTTCTCCTGCGGTTATAAACCTTGCAAAAGCAAAAGCTCTTGCGTTGTTTGCCCATAATACGCTAAACGCAAAAACCGCTCTCATAATTGATGATGCCAAATACGATTCCACAACGCACATCTTTGAAGAAGAATTTAAACTAAGCGGCGGAACCATTCTCGGACATGAGGATTTTCATTCCCCTGAAGATTTTGAAGGCATATTGAAAAAATACAGTTCAAATCAGCCGGATATAATATTTTGCCAAACGAATTACATTTCGGCGGCAAAATTAGCGGAAACAACACACAGATTAGGCTTGAACAAGCCCAAGTTCATAGGCACTTATGCATGGGAAGGGATTTTGGGATTTTTGCAAGAGCAGGAAATTACGAACCGCATTTACTACGCTTCGCCTTTTGCGTTTGATGAAGAGGATGAGCAAATCAAGGAATTCTCTCGAAATTTTTTTGACAACTACAAGCAAATGCCTATCAGTGCTTCTGCGCTTGCGTATTCATCCGTGCAAACTCTGGTTACCGCTATTGACAGTGCCGGAAGCACTGAACCGGAAAGCATAATCTCCATGATGAGCAAAATTGATCCCAATGTAGTGGCAAAGCATAGCCATCAAACTATATACATTATGAAAATTAAAAATAAGACCTATTCTTTGTTTGAAAAAGTAAATTTATAGATGGCAGTAGCTATGATAAGAAGAATACAGATACAGACAAGATTGTTTATAGCATTTTTTATAATGTCTTCTTTCACCATGTTAACCGGGCTTACCGGATACTTGAGCCTCAATAACATAGGAAACAGCGCAGTTACAACTATGAATTCGCTGGACATTATAAATGAAATGTATGACCACAATAACAATTTTGATGACAATCTTTACTATATGCTGCGCAATAAAGACAATTATTACAGTAAATATATCTATCAAATGCTGGAAAACAGGATGAAGAAGCTTCAAGAGTTCATGACTAAATATGCGGAAATTCAAGAGCAATTCAGCCATCTTTTTTCTCCGGGTGAAATGCAGGATATGGCAAATATTGTTCTTATATACAAGGAGTCTTATATTCCGATTTTTAACAAAGCGATTGAATTGTACGAGAGCGGTTTTTTTGAAGAAGCTTTTTTTATCTATGAGACTTCGCTGGACCCCATATACTGCACAATCTTTTACAGCATTAATGAGGCATTTAACCGTTTTTTTAATGCGGCAAATGAAATAACCGTCACAAATAATGCAAGAGTGCAGGTTAACGCCACGAATATTGTTTGGTTGATTATCGCTTCACTTATCACTTCTTTTGTGCTCTCTGTTATAGTCACAAGATCAATTTCCAGGCCGCTTGGCCAGCTCAAGGCTATTGCGCAGGAAGTGGCCCTTGGCAATCTTAACCTGGAGTTGAAAAAATCAACGAACAACGATGAGGTTGCGCATTTATCGGCTAGCCTCTATGAAACCATACGGCAACTGAACAAGGCAAAACTTACGGAAATGGAATCCATAAAAATACGCCTTGAAAAGGAAAAAGCAGAAGCCGCTTCAAAGCACAAAAGCGAATTTTTAGCAAAGATGAGCCATGAAATAAGAACGCCCATGAATGCAATTGCGGGAATGACGGAACTCATTTTGCGAGAAGACATCCCGACAAGCGTAAAGGAGCACACGCTCACCATAAAACATGCAAGCGCAAATCTGTTATCAATAATAAATGATATTTTGGACTTTTCAAAAATAGAAAGCGGAAAACTGGAAATAAATCCTCATAATTACAAGTTTTCATCTTTGATAAATGACGTTGTTAACATTATCAGAGTGAGAATGACGGATTCCGAATTAAAACTTCAAGTTGACGTTGATCGCAATATACCTAATATTCTTTTTGGAGATGAAATACGAATTAAGCAAATTCTGCTCAATATTTTGAACAATGCCGTTAAATATACCAAAAAGGGGTTTGTATCTTTTTCTGCTCGCGGAGAGGTGAAAAAAGATTCGGTTATCCTGACCATGGTTGTTGCAGATAGCGGCATAGGCATAAGGCCCGAAGACATGGGAAGGCTCTTTGAGGATTTTGTTCAATTGGATTTAGTTGCCAACAAAGGCATAGAGGGAACCGGTCTCGGGCTTGCCATAGCGAAAAATTTTGCCAAGTTAATGGGCGGAAACATAAGCGTGCAATCCGAATACGGCAAGGGCAGTGCTTTTACAATCACTTTGCCGCAAAAAATACTTTCGCACGAACCGCCGGAAATGGAAGATTTTGAAGAAGCAGATATTTTTGTGATAAAATTCCATGCGCCTACAGCGAGAGTTCTTATAGTTGATGACATCAATATAAATTTAAAAGTAGCCGAAGGTTTGCTGGCTCCTTATAAAATGCAAGTTGACACGGCCCTGAACGGCCGGGAAGCGATTGATCAAATTGTGGATGCTGCAATGAATAACCGTTCTTACGATTTGGTGTTCATGGACCACATGATGCCGGGGATGAATGGTGTTGAGGCTACAAAGTACATGAGGGATCTCGGATACGATTTGCCGATTATCGCATTGACTGCAAATGCTGTTTTAGGCACAAAAGAGATGTTTTTGCAAAACGGCTTCAATGACTTTTTGTCAAAGCCTGTTGATATAATTAAATTGAACGTAATTTTGGAACACTGGCTTCCGAAAGAAAAACAGGAAGAAGCGAGCGTAATATTCAAAAATAGCATTGATTTGCACACGCTTGCGGTGTTTTACAGTGATGGAAACAAGAAACTAAAAGAAATAGAAGAATGCTTGCAAGCAGAGAATTATTCTTTATATACAATCCATGTCCATGCATTGAAAAGTGCTTTGGCAAATATAGGAGCAAAGGAGCTATCAGATTCTGCGAAAGCGTTGGAGGAAGGGGATGAGGAGTTCGTCAAAATGCATACCGGGAAATTCTTAGCAAGTTTTGAACGGCTTTTGAGCGGCATAGACAAACAGCTTGGAGATAGGCAAAATAGAGATGCTTTGAATAAAGATGCCTTAATCAGGCTAAAAGAGGCACTTAAGTCCATGAATCCCGGTTCCATCAACGATGCCACGAACGATTTGCTTGAATTTGCGCAAGCAGAGGATATTTTGCAGAATGTTTTGGTGGGCAACTATGAAGATGCCCTCGCCGCTATAGACAATTTACTAAATTAATAAAGATTATGAGAAAGGGGTTATACACAGCAACATTTGTGTTGCTCACTCTAGCTTTCTTCGGCTGCAAAGAGACTGCCGAAAAGCAAACCGATGAATCATTAAAATATGCTTATGCTTCTTACCGGGATATTCCCGGTGTAACAGACGAGGAAATTGAAGCTATTGAGACCTTGCGAAGGCAGCTTGACAGCTTGGTGTATATAGCAGTGCCGAGTACCGAGGCTTTCTTGGATGAAAACGGCCAAATAAAAGGGTGGTCTTCCCTGTTTTGCAAGTGGCTTACCAATTTGTTCGGCATTGAGTTTAAACCCCAGTTCGCTACATGGGCCGAATATTTCCCTGCGCTTGCCTCCTACGCAGATTTCGCAGGCCAAATACCCGATACGGAAGAAAGGCGAAAAAAATATACGATGACCTCGGCTACCGCCACGCAAACTATTCGCTCATACAGGCTTGCAGGTGCCTTGCCGGAAAAGTACATAGTGCAAACACGTCCGCTGAGGTACGCATTTATAAAGAATACAACCACTGTTGAAGAGGTAACATCCAGGCTTAAACCCGGAACTTTTGAAACCATACTGCTCACAAATACGGATGAAGTTGCTGAAATGCTCCGTTCCGGCGAAATAGATGCTTTTTTCAATCCCAGCATGTCGGAGTCCGCTTTTGACGCTTATACGGACATTGTAGCCAAAAATTTCTCTCCTTTGACTCTTCTCCATGTTTCTCTGGCAACGCAAAAGCCGGAGCTGGAGCCTTTTATTTCCGTTGTGCAAAAAGCTCTGGACAACGGAGCCCTGCTTCATTTGACCTCTCTGTACAACATAGGATACAAGGAATATCAAAAGCATAAACTGTTTGCTAAACTCACCGAAGAAGAACTTTTATATATAAAAGAGCACAATACAATATTGTTTGCTGCCGAATACGACAATTACCCTGCCAGTTTTTACAATTCTCATGATAAAGAATGGCAGGGGGTAGCCCACGATGTTCTGAATGAAATCAGCCAACTCACTGGACTTTCCTTTAAGCGAGCCAATAACGACAAAATAAATTTTTCAGACCTTTTGAAAATGGTTGAGAATGGAGATGCTGCAATTCTCACGGAAATCATTCAAATTCCGTCAAGGGAAGGTATATTTATATGGCCGAAAACGGCAATGATACCCGATTATTATGCACTGATTTCAAAATCCGGCTATCCGAATATCAAGGCTAATGAAATTCTGTACACTAAGGTTGGAATGATAAAAAATTATGCCCATACGACCATGTTCAAGACTTGGTTTCCCACCCATAAAAAAACAATGGAATATGATAACGTTCTCGCCGCTTTCGATGCTTTGGGCCGCGATGAAGTGGATGTGGTAATGGGAAGCAGGAACCTGTTGCTGCTGCTCACGAACTTTCTTGAACAGGCCGGTTATAAGGCCAATTTTATATTTGAAACTTCGTATACATCAACCTTGGGTTTAAACAAAAATGAAACCATCTTATGCTCCATAATAGACAAGGCTTTCAGGCTTATAAATACTGAAGATATATCCTACAGATGGGAAAACAAGTCTTACGATTATCGCATAAAACTGGCTGAGATGAAGCGTCCGTGGCAAGTGGGCGTTGCTTATCTCGCCGTATTCTCTACCATTCTGACAATACTTTCCATAACTCTGATAGTCCTATTCGTAAAAAACAAAAAGGCGCATGCGCTGAACAAAAGCCAGCAACACGCCCTCGCTGCAATGTATGAACGCGCAAAGGTTATGCTGGATACAATTCCCATGGCCTGCTTTATGGGAACCAATTCGGAGACCATCGTTGACTGCAACAAAGAAGTTGTGCAACTATTTGAATTAAAAGACAAACAGGAGTTTATAGACATATTCAAGCTTAAGCTTTCGCCTGAACATCAACCGGACGGGCGAACCTCTGCAGAATCCATTGCCGACCACACGCAGATGGCATTTGAGAGAGGTCGCTATACATTTGAATGGATGCACCAATTGCTCGATGGAACACCGATGCCTACCATTGTCACGCTTGAAATTGTTGCTTATGGCAACGGAAAAGCCCTAATTGCTTACATTAGAGATATGCGTGAGCACAAGCAGATGGTAAATGAAATAACCAGGCAAAAAGAACTTCTGGAAGCTGCAAACCACGTATCTTCTATTCTGCTTGAGCCGGAAGCCGATCGTTTTGAAGAGTCCATGCAAAAATCCATGGGCATAATGGCAGATGTTACCGGCGTTGATCGCATTTGCATATGGAAGAATACCAACTCGGAAGATACGTTGCGTTTCACTTTGTGCTATGAATGGGAAGGCGAAGCTTTCAGAACTCCTACGAGCAACGGAGAACTGGCTCCGGATCTTATATTTAGAGATCATCACGTATGGAGCACCATGCTGTTACGTGGTGATTGCATCAACTCTTTTGTGCACAATATGTCTGACTCGGAGCGGGCGGAGTTGGAACCGAGGAACATCAAGTCCATCCTTGTGGTGCCTGTCTTTTTGCATGACAATTTATGGGGCTTTGTAGGATTTGATCATTGCAAGGCGGAAAAACGTTTTCCAAGCGACGAGGTGCTGATTCTGCGTTCCGCAAGCCGCATGCTGGCAAATGCCGTTATTCGCGACGAGATGTCTGACGCCTTGATAGCCGCAAGAGAACTGGCAGAACAAAACAATAAGGCCAAAACAGCATTCCTGGCAAAGATGAGTCACGAAATACGCACACCCATGAATGCTATCATAGGAATGTCCGAGCTCGCTTTGCGCAAGGATATGTCCAATATTGTTCGCGAAGAGATAATAGCCATAAAACGTGCGGGCGCAAATTTGCTATCCATAATAAACGATATTTTAGACCTTTCTAAAATTGAAAGCGGAAAACTCGAAATTCTCCCGAAGGATTACCGCCTCTCATCATTGCTCAACGATGTGACCAGCATTGTAAAAGCTAAACTCGCAGATTCCAAAGTTAATTTTGATTTGAAAATAGACAGCAATATGCCGAATGTGCTTTTTGGAGACGAAACCAGAATAAGGCAGATATTCCTGAACATTTTGAGCAACGCAGTTAAATTTACCCGCAAGGGCAGCATTTCATTTTCGCTGAACGGCCAAATACTTGACGACACGGTTGTTATAACAGCAGACATTACAGACAGCGGCAAGGGCATAAAAAAAGAAGACCTTGCAAAGCTTTTCAATGAGTTTGTTCAGGTGGACTTAAAAGCTAACAGAAGAGTTGAAGGCACCGGGCTTGGGCTTGCCATAGCAAAAAATCTGGTTGAGGCAATGGGCGGTTCAATATCCGTTAACTCCGAATACGGCAAGGGCAGCACTTTTGTAATCACGCTTCCGCAAAAAATACTCTCGTACGAACCCATAACAGCACTTGGAAATACCGAAGCAACTGCCGACTTTACGGTGAAGTTCAATGCTCCCGAAGCGAAAATTCTTGTTGTTGACGATATTGAAACAAATTTGAAAGTAACCGAAGGGCTGCTATTGCCGTACAAAATACAGGTAGATTCGTGCCTGAGCGGAGAAGAGGCTATTGATGCGGTAAAAGACAGCCATTACGATTTGGTGTTTATGGACCACATGATGCCGGAAATGGATGGCGTGGAAGCTACGAAAATTATAAGAGACATGGGGTTTGGCTTGCCGATTATTGCATTGACGGCAAATGCTGTTTCCGGCACAAAAGAGATGTTTTTGGAAAACGGATTCAATGACTTTTTATCAAAACCCATTGATTTGGCAAAGCTTGATTTTCTTTTGGAAAAATGGATTCCAAAAGAAAAACGGCATAATGCAAGGAATGTTGTTCATACTAAACAGGATAGTCTGCAAACGCTCAAAGTATTCTACAAAGACGGAATTGATAGAATAGAAAAAATAGAGCAATGCCTGGAAGACGAAAATTATCCTCTATACACCATACATGTTCACGCTTTGAAAAGCGCTTCTGCAAATGTGGGGGCAAAGGAAATTTCCAAGTGGGCAGAAGGGTTAGAAATGGCCGGCAAGCGCGGAGACATAGAATTTATAAAATACAATACTCAGCATTTCCTGAAAAAATTAAATAGTTATCTGGATGATCTTAAAGCAAGGTTTGAAGAAAAGCAGGAAGATAAACCTCTGAATATCGAAGTTCTTATGAAGTTGAAAAAAGCTATTAAGGCGATGACCGCAGATGATATATTTATTATAGACCAGGCTGTAGATGAATTGCGAGGTGTTACGAAAGCAGAGTCTATTTTGCACAATGTGCTGGCCGGCAATTACGATAATGCATTAACGGAGATAGAGAAAATTTTAGATGCCGAAAATACTTAAATTCCTATTTACGCTCTTGTGCATATTGCAGCCGCTTGCTTGGTCAGCAGATGCCATGCTTCCGGCAGTTAAGGTTGCCATGAGCGATGACCATTCGATTATTGTAGAACGCATATTGTATGAGGCTTTAAAACGTTCCGGCTATCAAATGATTGCTCAGGCAACCGGAATGCGCACTGCCATAGCAGATGTAAATTATGGTGATGCTGCGATTTTACCGACTCAAACGGATGGTTGGGATATAATGTATCCCAATCTGATAAAAATTCCTGTGCCCATAGAGAATGTGGAATTTACCGTCTATGCCCGTAGTGAAGATTCGCATAAATTTTCTCAGTGGAGCGATATGGCTGGGCTCAAGGTTGGCTATCGCTGGCAAAATGAATATGTGGCAAACAATATTAATCGTACGCATGCATCTGAGCTTGTCACAGTAAATGAACGTGCGGAATTGTGGACTGCCTTGGTAAACTTCAAGGCAGATGCCGTTATTATGCCGCGCATATCGCATTTTGAATACAGGCTTCCAAAAGGCGTAAAACGGGTTGGTATTATAGAGAGGTATCCTGTTTATACTTATGTAAATAACAGGTATGCGCATTTGGCATCTCTTCTTGAAAGTGCCTACAGGGAAATGGTTGCAGACGGCACAATGGAATCTATACGCAACGCTGTGATTCAACCGAAAGAAAAACGTATTATTCTGCATATAAATTCTCATGATACGCAAAACCATTGGGAGCGAAACAAAATGGAGTCTGTCCGCAAAAACCTTGAAGCAAATATGGAACTTGATTATCGCAGTTTTAATTTGGATTCGTACGAATTTCATAACCAGGCAAACTTTAACTCAGCTATTATAAATATGATACGTACAACTTTTATAATGCATCAGGCAGATCTGATAATTACATCCGGAAATAAGGCACTTGAATTTGTGCTTAACAACTATTATCTGCTGTTCCCCCATGCGCATGTTTTATTTTACGGAGTTCGTGAATTTAAGGAAGCATCGCTGTATGGGCTTGAAGATTATATCACAGGCGTTGCCGAAACAACTTCTCTTTATGAAACTGCCTCGGAAATGCTGCGACTATACCCGAATACGCGCAGGATATTCATGTTGAATGACAATATCGGCAAACCGAAGTCGCTTGACTTGCCTGTAGAATTAGTATTCGGCAAAAACGAATCTTTTGCCGAAATATTGAAGAGCATACGTGATTTTGGGCAGGAAACTCTGGTTTTGGCTGATAATTATTTGGAGCCGAATATGCAAAAACAAATAGCAGCGGCATCTGTTAACCCAGTTTTCTGTTTGAGCTCTTCTTGCATGGGATATGGGCCATTGGGCGGGTTGGTTTCTTCTACGGAGGCGCAAAGTCGCGTTGTTGCGTCTATGGCCACCGAATTGCTAAACGGAACATCACCCGCAAATATACCGATAATTTTAGATTCGAGGTATCTCAATCAATGGCAGTTTGATTATAAAACGGCAAAAAGATTCAATATAAAAACAAGTAAATTGCCGAAAGGCCATGTAGTTATTAACCATGTATTACCAATATGGGAATCAAATCCGTTCGAGTTCAGGCTTATGCTGACTATAACGGCATTGCTGCTATTGATAATTTGCGGGTTTACGATATTTTCCATAAGACACAACAGAATGACACGGAAAATAAACCTGCAAAATGAGTTTTTGCTTGAAGCAAAAGAATTAGCAGAGCAAAGCAGCAAGGCCAAGACTGCATTCCTTGCGCAAATGAGCCACGAAATACGCACGCCCATGAATGCTATCATAGGTATGTCGGAGCTTGCTCTGCGCAAAGACAAATCCAATATTATTCGCGAAGAAATTACTGCGGTTAAAAGTGCATGTACAAATTTGCTATCAATTATCAAAGATATTTTGAACCTTGCGCAAATCGAAAGCGGAAAATTTGATGTTACACATAAGGACTATGAGCAATCGGAAGACAGCAATGACTTCACGGTAAAATTCAATGCGCCCGATGCGAGAATTCTGGTTGTTGACGATATTGAAACAAATTTGAAAGTAGCAGAGGGCCTGCTATTGCCTTATAAAATACATGTTGATACGGTTTTAAGCGGACAGGATGCAATTGATGCTATAGAAAGGTTTCAATACGATTTGGTGTTTATGGATCACATGATGCCGGAAATGGATGGCGTGGGAGCTACAAAGATCATAAGAGAGCATGGGCATAAGTTACCGATTGTCGCATTGACTGCCAATGCTGTTTTCGGTACAAGGGAGATGTTTCTGGAAAACGGATTCGATGATTTTTTGTCAAAGCCGGTAGATATATCCAAAATGAATCTTATTTTGGAAAGGTGGATTCCAAAAGAGAAACAGGAAAAGGCAAAAGGGAACGACAAGTACAACTTCAATGAAATAAATTTGCAAACGCTCAAAGTATTCTACAAAGACGGAATCTCAAGAATAGAAAAAATAAAACAATGCCTGGAAACCGAGGATTATCCTTTATACACAATATACGTTCATGCGCTGAAAAGTGCTTCTGCAAATGTTGGCGCAATGGAAATATCAAAACTGGCAGAAGCACTGGAAATGGCCGGAAAGCACAATGACTTAGAATTCATAAAATCAAATACCGAGCAATTCCTGGCAAAGCTGAAGCTTTATCTGGACAGTATAAGCACAAGCCTTGAAGAAGAGCAGGAGAACAAACCTTTGAATACGGAAGTTCTGATTAATTTAAAGCAAGCTCTTACAAACATGACTTCGGAAGACATTGCTGTTATTGACGAATCCATAAATGAATTGCAGGGAGTTGCGCAAGTTGACTCTATCTTGCAAAATGTATTGGTTGGCAACTATGACGGTGCCATAACAGAAATAGAGAGGATTTTACATGAAAAAAATATTTGAGTCTTATTCTTTGCTAATAATGTTTATTGTTGCCAGCGCAACAGTATTCGTTATGTCGCTTTATTCCCGCTCTTTGAGCATTTTTTTCGTTGAAACCAGTGAAAAAAATATCTCGCAACGAATAAGTGAATCTTCCAAAAGGCTTGCATCTATGGTAACTGCCGAAGAGCTTGCCATGTTCCGTGAAAAAGAGGATATGGAGTTGCAGTCTTATAAGGAGTTGCGCCTTAAGCTGTTGAACTTTGCCAAAGAAACCGATGTTCTCTATGCATACTATATGCGTGTGGAAAATGGCATGCTGCAATACATAGTGGATAACGATTTTGTTGACAGTACAAGAGTTGGTCTTGACACACCTCCCGTAGAAGCAAATATTTTCCCCGGTATTCAGGCTACACTTGACGGCAAAGGCGCAGTTACAGAGCTTGGCATGTATGTGCAGGGTTGGAATGGGCTTCTCAGTGCCTATTTTCCGATTTTTGACAGCGACAGCAATGTAGTAGCCATCTGCGGGATAGATGTAAATGATGAAGTTATAGTGAAAACTCGCCAAAGGGTGAAATACCTCAGGACAATGGAACTTGCTTCGGTTCTTATAGTGTTTCTCTGTGGCATGTTCGGATTTTTTAAATACCGCCGTGAGGCAAATACTGCAAAAAGCGCAAACGCAGCAAAAAGCCTGTTCCTGTCACGTATGAGCCATGAAATAAGAACGCCCATGAATGCAATTACCGGAATGGCAGATATTGCTTTGCGCAAGGAATCATGTTCCGTTCGTGAAGAGCTGATTACTATTAAACGGGCAGGAGCGAACCTTTTGTCGATAATCAACGATATTCTGGATTTTTCAAAAATAGAGAGCGGAAAACTGGAAATTATTCCAAAGAGTTATCTACTTTCATCTTTGGTAGATGATGTAACAGATATTGTCCAGGCAAGAATAGTTAACCCGAATGTAGATATAGTTGTTCATGTAAACAGCAATATACCGAATGTGCTTTACGGAGATGAGGCAAGAATAAGGCAAGCGTTGCTCAATGTTTTGAACAATGCCGTTAAATACACAAAAAGAGGAATCATAGCTTTTGTTGTGAATGGTAAAATAACGGAAGATACGATTTTGCTGACATTTGTTGTTATGGATAGCGGAAGAGGCATAAAAAGTGATGACATAGGAAAATTGTTTGGCGATTTTGTTCAATTGGATGTAGCAGCTAATGAAGGCATAGAAGGTACCGGGCTTGGGCTTGCCATAACAAAAAATCTTGTTGAAGCCATGAACGGAAACATAAGTGTTAAATCGGAATATGGCAGAGGCAGCACTTTCATTATCAAGCTGCCGCAAAAAATACGCTCGCAAAATATATCGGAAATTGAAGAAACCAAAGATCATAAAAGCTTTACTATAAAATTTAATGCGCCAACTGCGAAAGTTCTTATTGTTGATGACATGAATATAAACTTGAAAGTTGCCGAGGGCTTGTTATTGCCTTATGAAATACATGTTGATACGGCTTTAAGCGGTACGGCTGCAATTGACATGATAAAAAATACATCTTACGATTTGATATTTATGGATTACATGATGCCTGATATGGATGGTGTGAAAACTGCAAAAATAATAAGGGAGTATGGACACATGTCACCTATTATTGCATTGACTGCAAACACTATTTCCGGTTCGGAAGAAATGTTTTTGCAAACAGGATTCAATGATTTTCTATCAAAGCCTATTGACATTGCCAAACTTAACGCTATTCTGGAAAAATGGATTCCAAAGGAAAAACAGAACGAAGTAAATGAAGAATTCAAGATTAAATATGATAATTTGCAAACTCTGACGGTGTTTTACAAAGACGGAATTAAAAAAATAAAAGAAATTGAAGACTGTTTGTTTACCGGAAATTATTCATTATACACAATCCATATTCACGCCTTGAAAAGTGCTTTGGCAAGCATAGGAGTCAAAGACTTGTCAGAAGTTGCAAAAGCACTGGAAGTTGGAGATGTAGAATTTATTAAAGCCAATACGGCTCAATTCTTAACGGATTTGAAACAACTTCTTGACAATATAGGTACTCTAATCAGAGGGCATCAAAATAAAAAAATTGCGAACGCGAATGAATTGATTAAGTTAAAAGAAGCCCTGATTTCCTTGGTGCCAACCGATATAAACGATGCTGTTAACGCGTTGCAAGATACAGATGCAGAGGATATTTTACAATGTGTGTTGGTGGGCAATTATGACGAAGCTATAGCCAAAATAGATGATTTACTCTTAAAATAATTATTTATAAAAAGACCCCCGGCCTTGCGGCCGGAGACCTTTTAACCATACGGTTAAAACTATCCCAACAATCCAAGTACAGACTGCGGTAGCGAGTTGGCTTGCGCCAACATACTCGTCGCACTCTGAACCATAATTTGATTCCTGGTGAAGCTGGTTGTCTCCTTTGCGAAGTCCGTGTCGCGTATTCGGCTCTCAGCGTCTTGAGTGTTGAATTCAAGATTGGCTATGTTATTAACCGTATATTCCATGCGGTTAATAAAGGTACCGATTGTTGCACGAATGCTGTTCACAGATTTGAGAGAACCCTCAATAGAACCAAGGGTTTTCTCAAAGTTCATGTGATTTAGCTCCGTTACACTCTTCATTGAAATAGCTAGTGTAGTTGCATCGTAAGAGATGGCTACAACGTTGGATCCTAGCGAGCTAGGACCAATGTGCAACGTACGAGGACTACTCAGATTACCGAAATCACTCAACATTTTTATTGAATTGTAGTCGGTAGTTTTGTTGATTCTGTCTATTTCATCGGCAAGCTGATCTATCTCGTTTTTTATGTACGTGCGTTCTGTAGTTGTCAGAGTGTCGTTGGCACCCTGGACAGCTAATTCACGCTGACGTTGCATAATGTTAGAGATTTCAGCTAGACCGCCTTCAGCTATCTGCAATGCGGCTATGCCGTCTTGAGCATTCTGTTTGGCTTTTCCAAGGCCACGAATCTGGCCCCTCATTTGCTCAGACATAGCTAAACCAGCTGCGTCGTCTTGGGCGCGGTTGATTCTTAAGCCTGTTGAGAGTTTTTCAAGTGACTTGCCCAAAGCATTGTTGTTTTGGTACAATGAATGTTGAGTCACCATGGCGCGAACGTTATGGTTGATTTGCATACAATAAACCTCCATGTAAAAGTGTAGCCCTCGGCTTCCTTGCCTCAGGTGCCAAACACTTTCCGGCACTCGCCGGCAACTCGTGTTTTGGCATTTAGTTCTTTATCTTAAGTTATAGGAAGCTTTTGAAAAAACTTTAGCGATTTTTTTTATTTTTTTATTCGTTTTATAAATGAACAACAAACGTTGTAACGCCAAAAGGACCCTCTGCCGCGCAGCAGAGGGCCTCAACCATAAGAGAAATTTTATCCAAGCAATCCAAGCACAGTTTGCGGCAGCGAGTTAGCTTGCGCCAACATGCTCGTAGCACTCTGCACCATAAT
>Ga0209755_10003570_pt1 | contig 19341 bp, 16 predicted proteins | sample TergutCo191P1_FD_187301 | JGI IMG/M metagenome (GOLD analysis project Ga0209755, IMG submission 187301) | Cornitermes sp. P1 segment gut microbial communities from Petit-Saut dam, French Guiana - Co191P1 (SPAdes) (version 2) | ecosystem: Host-associated > Arthropoda: Insects > Digestive system...
GATCTGCCGCGGCAGGAAAGCCGCCTGCCGCGCGGCAGCATCAGGCTCAAGAGCGCGCGCAGCCGGCAGCCAGCGCCTAGGCGCGCCGGCGGGGCTGGCGGACACGCGCTACGGCGCGATCGGGACAGCCGCCCGCGTTGACTGCGCATTCCCAAACGACGCAAAGGCCGGCTCGTCAAAGCCTGAGCCCGCCGAGACAACATTCAGATTCGGGTCAGTACGGTGGCGCAGCGTGACGTCCCCGATGTACTGGGTTATCCCGCCGGCGCCGGCGTCATTGCCGGATATGCCGACGCCGAAAAAGAACGGCCCTGCCGCGCTTGGGGCGGGAAGGTTTGCGCCGGAAAACTCCGCATGCGCGGAAGCTCCGGAAATGTCGCACTCCACGGAAAACCACTGGCCGGCGACGGCGCCCAAGCCCGCAAATGTTCTGCCTGCGCCGTCCATTATGAACGGCGCGTTGAAATTGGCGTAAAGGTCGGCTATGCGGCGCCCATTCAAAAGCGCAAAATCGCCCTCGGAGTAGCTGCCCATGAGCCGCCAGTGGCGCTGCGGCCTTGCCATGTTTTCCGCGTCCACCCTGAATATGCCGCGATGCTTTCAAAGTCGCCCCAGACAGCGCCTGGGGGAAGGTCAAAGCGGAAAATCGCGTAGGCGCCGTTCTCCAGCATTACCCTTTCCTTGCGCTCTGACGGGCCTGCGGGATCGGGATCGCCGGGGCCATGGACAGGATCGCCGCCCCTGAACCTAAGCGAGACGATCGCGTTGGAAGGCAGGCTGACAACCGCCGACTCGCCGTCCTGCGCCAGGACGACCAGCGCCGGCGCATGCCTTCGCCCAGCCGAGTCGGAAACAATCCCGTAGGCGCTAGTCGCGGCAAATCCCGGCGGAAGGGCCACCCGGATGTCGCTGGACTGCCCGGGCGCGTCGGTTCGGTCGTCGAACATAACCACGCTTACCATGTCTTCAAGCGCCTTAAGCTCGCCGTCCTGCCAAGCGCTGGGGGCGCTTGTCCTCATTCCGGCCAGAGCCCTGACGCCTTGCGGCCCGCGGCTAATAATGTCATAGACCTCGACCTGCGGGGCCCCGATGCCAAGATGGCCCCTGCCGCCGCCAATTGCAATTGGAAGGGCGCTGAAGCCGGCCTCCACCCGCACTGTGTCGGTCAGGAACCTGCTGAAATGCGCCATGCCGTAGCCCCTTGGCAATATCTCACCGTTTCTGGTGCCGAAGGCGCCATCGCCTATCATGCTGTACCAGCGCTTCAGGTACCACCAGACGTAGACGCTCGACTCGTTGTGCGCGATGACGTGGTGTATCTCGTTCATGGCAATCCAGACTTCATCCCAGGCAAAATCCCTGTAGGCGCGCGCCAGGAGCATGCTCCCAACCGCCGCCAGAATCGCCGAGCCAATTGCCGGAAGTGTAAGAGGCGCCCAGGCGCGCCGCCGCCGTGTCCGGGCACGCCGGCATGAGCGGTTCCGGGAATCGCATTGCCGCTCTCGTCCCTCCTGGGCATCCCGGTTATGATGTGCCCGTAATCTGCCATGAAAACCCTCTGCTGCTCGGCCGTCCAAACCATGGCAGGGAGACTAAAAAGCCCGCCGCCTGCCTTTGCGCAAGGCGGGCGGCGGGGCGCTATTCCAAAGCGCCAGGGCGCGCGTCACGCGAGCAGCATCCTGTCGCTGGCGATTTCCTCGCCGCTGGCGCGCTCGAACATCTTAAGGAGATCCGGGACGGAAAGGCCGGCCTTTTCCTCGCTGCGCACATCCAGGATAATCCGGCCGCCGTGCATCATCATGATGCGGTTGCCGCTGGCCAGCGCGTCGCGCATGTTGTGGGTCACCATCAGGGTGGTCAGGCGGTTCTCGCTCACCAGCCTGTCGGTGAGCCCCAGGACGATTTTCGCGGTCTTGGGATCCAGCGCCGCGGTGTGCTCGTCCAGCAGCAGCAGCTTGGGCTTTTGCAGGGTGGCCATCAGCAGGGTAAGCGCCTGCCGCTGGCCGCCGGAAAGCGCGCCGACCTTCGCCGACAGCCGCGACTCCAGCCCAAGGCCCAGCGCGGAAAGCGCCTCGCGGTAGATGTCCCGCTCCCTGCGCCTGATGCCCCAGCGCAAGGTCCGCCTTTTGCAGCGGCGGTAGGCGATGGCCAGGTTTTCCTCGATCGTCATGCCCGGCGCCGTGCCCATCCGCGGATCCTGGAACACGCGGCCTATGAGCCTGGCGCGGGCGTGCTCCGCCAGCCTGGTCACGTCCCGGCCGCCTATGCGGATCGAGCCCTCGTCGATGGGCCAGGCGCCGGCTATGGCGTTGAGCAGGGTGGACTTGCCGGCGCCGTTGCCGCCGATCACCGTTATGAAGTCGCTTTCCTCCAGGCGGAGGCTGACGCCGCGAAGCGCCGCCTTCTCCGTGGCCGTCCCCTTGTCGAAGGTTTTCCCGGCGCCCTCGCAGATCAGCACTGCCTCACCTCCGCCCCCACAGCAGCTTTTTCAGGTCGAGCCGCAGCTTTTCCCGTACCAGCGGCACGGACAGCGCCGTTGCCAGTATCAGCGCGGAGAACAGCCGGAAGTCGTTCGGGTTGACGCCCAGCGTCAGCACCACGGCGATGAGGATCCGGTACAGGATCGAGCCCAGCACCACGGCCATGAAGACCCGGTAGTCGTTCTTGTTGCTGAAAATGACCTCGCCGATGATGACCGAGGCCAGCGCCACGACGATGACGCCTATGCCCATGCCAACGTCCGCGAAGCCCTGGAACTGGAACACCAGCGCCCCGGAAAGCGCTATGCAGGCGTTGCTCACGAGCAGGCCCAGCACCTTCATGCGCCGCGTGTTGACGCCCTGCGCCTTGGCCATCGCCTCATTGTCGCCGGTCGCCCGCACGACGTAGCCCAGCTCGGTGTTGAAAAACAGCTTCAGCACGAAGATGACAGCGGCCAGCACAAGAATCCCCAGGACGATGGCCGCCCCCAGCCGCTCGGTGACGCCCAAAAGCTCGATGGCGCGGCCGACGGGGGGCAGCCCGGCCGTCCGCGTGATCAGCGTCTCCGTTCCCCTAAGCAGCGGGATGTTTGGCAGGCCCATCACCCGGAGGTTGACGGAGTAGAGCCCCGTCATGGCCAGGATGCCGGAAAGCAGCGGCGGGATGCGCAAAACCGTGTGCAGGAACCCCGTCACCGCCCCGGCGCCCATGCCCGCCGCCGCGGCGAGCAGGGTGCCGGCCAGCGGGTCCATCCCCTCGGCCATGATCAGCCTGGCCGCCACCCCGGCGCCCAGGGTGAAGCTGCCCTCGGCCGTCAGGTCGGCGTAGTTCAGAATCCTGAAGGTGATGAAAACGCCTATCGCCATGACGCCCCACAGGAGGCCCTGGCTCAAGGCGTTCAGCAGCATGTTCAGGGTCACGGCGCGGCTCCGGCTCCTGCGGCCTTACAGGTCGACGATTTCCCCCGCGGCGTCCAGCATCGCCTGGGGAATCTCGATGCCCAGGCGGACCGCGGCGGCGGTGTTGATGGCGAGCGTCCCGGGCTCCTGCTGCCACTGGATGGGCATAGTCGCCGGGGAGCCTTCCCCGCGCAGAATCGCCGCGGCCATGTCCGCCGTCTGCCGGCCCAGCAGGTAGTAGTCGATCCCCTCGGTGGCCAGCGCCCCGGCCCTCACCGCGGCCGCCTCCCCGGCGACGACCGGAATGCCGGCCTCCTCCGCGGTGGTTATCACGATCGGGTAGGCGCCCGCCACAGTGTTGCAGGTGGGGACGTAGATGACGTCAACCCGCCCGACTATGGACTGGACGACGTCGGCTATGTCGGCCGTGCCGGTCACGTTGCCGGCCACGTAGGAAAAGCCCTCCTTGGCGCGGATGGCCTCGCGGGCCATGGCAGCCTGGATCGCCGAGTTTATCTCGCCGGCGTTGTAAACAAGGCCGATGACCCGCGCGTCGGGCAGCAGGCGCGCGATCAGGTCGATCTGCAGCGCCACAGGCGTCAGATCCGAAACGCCCGTCACGTTCCTGCCGGGCCGCTCGTTGGACTCGACCAGGTCGGCGCCCTCGGGGCTGGTGACGGCGGTGATGACGATGGGAATCTCGTCGGTCTCGCGGCTCATGATCTGCGAGGCGCCGGTGGCTATGGTCAAAACCAGGTCAGGCCCGGCCGCCGCGATCCTGGCCGCCATCAAGGCGCCGCTGGCCGCGTCGCGCTGGGGGTTGTACACGATGAAGCGCGTGTTCCCGCCCTCGCCCTCCGCGAAGCCCAGCTCGGCCAGCCGGCCGACAAACCCTTCCCGCGACGCGTCCAGCGCGGCGTGGGAGAAATACTGCAGTATGCCAATCAGGTAGGCATCGCCCCTCTCCTGCCGGCAGCCGGCAGCCAAGGCCATGAGCGCCGCGCATGCCAGCGCCAAAGCCAGTTTTCCCCTTCCAGCCATAAAACCCTCCTGCGGCCCATAGCTTTCCGCCGAAAGCCGCGGCTCACAGCATAGCGCATCGGTAGGCAAATGTCACCCGCCCGGCGCGGGCTCGGGGGCAGGCGGCGGCGCCTGCGGCACCTGCTCGGGCAGCGGCTCGGGCGGAACCGGCTCAGGCTCATGCGGCGCCGACTCAGGCGCAATCGGCTCAGGCGGCGCAGGCAGCGAGGCGGGCGGCGTCTCATGCTCATGCGGCGGCGCCGGATCGGGCAGCGGCCCAGGCCCAGGCGCGGGCTCGGGCAGCGCAGGCAGCGGCGCCGGGGCGGGCCAAAGCCCGGGCGCCTGGGCAGGCGGCTCGGGCGGCCGGCGGCGCCCCGTTTTCGAGCGGGCGCCGAGCATGACGGCGAAGTTGCGGCCGCGAATTTCGTAAAGGCCGGCCAGATCGAGCCGGATGATCCCGGCGGCGTCGAACGAGACCCCGCCGAAGGCGCGCAGGCCCCAGGCGCCGGCTCTCTCCTCGATCGAGATCCCGCGCTCGCAGAGCCCTATGCCCTGCGCCGCCAGGGCTCTCCTCGTTTGGGCGTTGATGGAGCCCGTGCCCCCGGAGAAATGCCCGTAATTCTCCATGAAGGAGGAGTCCACGCGGACGGACACCCTGGACCACGCGTGGCTGGCGCCGAGCCCGAGATGCGGGGTGACGAAGCCGAGCGTCTTCGAGGCCTGAACGCTGAGGTCAAGGACCGCCGCCGACCAGTCCGCGACAAGCCGGGGATTATGCAGGGCCAGGAAACTGGCGCCGGGAAAGACTAAAGTGTCAGGGGGAATGTCGATGCGGGCCATGCGCGGGCCCTCCGCCGCCATCCTGCCGCGCAGGTAGGCGAAGCCGACGCCGAAGCAGATCGCCGGCGCCGCGCGGCCCTCGTCGAGCCAGGGCGTGCGCAGCTCGGCGCCGGCCATAAAGTGGCGCTCCTCGCTGAAGGGCTCGACGGGGAGGATCGAGGGAATGGCGCCGATTTTCAGGCCAATGTCGAAATGCGGGGGCAGGCCGCCGAGGCGCCACTCGAAAACCAGGGCCGGCAGCGGAAAGTAGCGGTAATCGGAGATGCCGTAGTCGCGAATGCCAAGCGCGCCCATCATGTCGGCCCAGGGGCGCGCGTCCATGGTGGAAATGCCGAAGCTTCCCCCCGCGTCCATGCTCAGCGGCCAGCCCTCGGCGGGCGGGGCCATCCTCCCGCCCGGCCAGGTGTGGCCAAGGGCCGCGTAAAGGGGCAGCATATCGGCGAAGCCCTCCGCCAGCGCCCCCATCGCCTGCGCAAGCTCCGCAGGGCGCAGGGCGCGCTGCTGCGGGAAAGCGGGCGCCGCTGCGCCCAGGAAAAGCGCCGCGCAGAAGGCTGCCGCCGCTGCCGCCGCGCCGGATCTGCATCGCGTCATGCCGGCCTCCTTAACTGCCAAAAGCCCCCGCCCCCAGCGTAGCGCGCCGAAAGGCAAATGCCAACCGCCCCGCGCCGCCCCGCGCAGCCCGCCGCCGGCTTCGGCGCCGAAGCTTGCTGCGCTTGCGGCGGCGCAGGCCAATGCCGCGGCGCAGGCGGCGCTCAGTCGCTTATCATCATCGAAAGCCGGCGGTAGGCCTGGCTCACGGCGCGCTTTGCGCCGGCATCGTCGCCCATTTCCTCGATCAGCGCCTCGAGGCTGGCCAGGCTTTCGTTGAGGCTGGTGTGGAAGCCGCGCGAGCAGCGCAGGCGGTAGCTGCCGTCGCCGTCGGTGAAAAGGCCCAGGAAGCCCATCTCCTTCGAGCCCTTCTTCCACGGCGCAGGCCGCGCCAGGCTGTCCATGTGCCCGAGCAGCGCCTCAAGGTCGCGATCGGAGCTGAAGGCCTTTTTCGGCCACTCGCGCCCGGCGGCGCTTTCGGGATCCAGCGACGGCGCCAGCGCCAGAATCAGCTCCAGCTTCTCGCCGGCCAGAAGGCTAAGGCCGCCGAATGCGACGCAGCCCTTCAGCCCCTTGTACATCCCCTTGCGCCGGCCGGACAGCGCAGCCTCGCCCCCGCCGGCGCCGCCGCCCTCGGCCAGGCCCAGCGCCCTGGACAGCCTCTCCCACGGCAGAATCGCCGTCTTCTTTCCCTTGACCGCCCTGATCTCGAAGGCCTCGCCGCCGATCTGGACGCTGTCCGCAAAGTCGCGCGCCGTCATGAGGCCGCCCGGCTTCCCCGCGGCGGCGGCGCCCTTGGCGGCGCCCTTCGATGCGGCGCCTTTGGCAGCGGCGCCCTTCGATGCGCCGCCCTTTGCCGAAGCGCCCCTCGGCGCGGCGCCTTCCCCGCCGTCTTCGGCGCCCCTTCCCTCTCCGCGGCGCCCGGCGCGGCGCTCCTCGGCGAAGATGCCGGCCCATGCCTTCTCGCCGGGCATTATCCTGCCCAGCACCTCGCGGGAAAGTGGCGACACCGACATGGCGTACATCCGGCTCGTGCGCACGATCTCGCCGGCGACGATGAACTGCGGATCCGTGCGGAACATCGCGGAGCCCGGATGGATGATGATTTTGTCCGCGGTCAGGCTGCGGTAGCTGGCGCCGCGGCCGCGGCCCTCGCGCGCGCAGACGAACTGGATCATCCCGCGCCCCACGCAGCAGAGGTAGTCGTCGACCGAGCCGCCCTGCAAGACCGGGATTTTCAGCGAGGCCGCGATTTCCTCGAGCTGCGCCGTCACGCTGGAGATCTCCGCCATGGCGCGCTCGTCGAGGTAGCTGCGCTCGCAGAACCCTGCCTTGCTCGGCGCTCCGGAATAGGCCTGGAAAAGGCGCAGGTACGAAACGAAGTCGCCGCGCTCGTCGCGGAAGCGGTGGTGCGCCTTGCGCGCGTCGGCCTCCTCGCCCGGCGGAAGCACGTAGGGGCTTTGGGTGGAAAGAAACGCCGCGGCGATTATCGTCTCGCGCAGCACGTCCGGGTAGCGCATGATCGCCTCGACTATGATGCGCGACTGGCGCGGCGCCAGCGGGAACTCGGCCATCAGCCTGCCGACGCCGGAAAGGCTGCGATCCGGCTCAAGCGCCCCAAGGAGGTTCAGCGTCTCGATGCCGGCTATAAGGCCCTCCTTTCCCGGCGCCGATATGAAATCGAAGTCCTCGAAGTCGGTGGCGCCGAGATCGGCCATGCGCAGGATCACCTCGGAAAGGTCCGTGCGGAAAATTTCCTCGGCCGTGAACAGCGGGCGGTTCTCGAAGTCGCCGCGCTCGTAAAGCCGGTAGCAGACGCCCTCGCAGGTGCGCCCCGCGCGGCCGCGCCTCTGGTTCGCGGAGGCCTTTGAGACCGGCGCCTCGACGAGGCTCGACGTGAAGCTGCGCGGGTTGTACCAGTTCAGCTTCGAGAGGCCCGAGTCGATGACGGCCGTGATTCCCTCGATCGTGACCGATGTCTCGGCGATGTTGGTCGACAGCACGACCTTCGTCTTTCCGGCCGGCGCCTTCTCGAACACGCGCTCCTGCTCCTCCTTGCCAAGCCTGCCGTACAGCGGCAGCATGTGCAGGCAGGGGCCGGCGCTGCCCTCGGCAAGGCGCGCCATGCACTCCTTGATCATCCGCTCGCCGGAGAGGAAGACCAGAATGTCCCCCTCGCGCCTCTCGCCGACGAAGCGCCCGACTATCGAGGCAACCTTCGCGACGATCGCGTCCATGGCGCTGTCGCCCCCCCCGAAGCCGCGCCCCCCGCCGGAGCCCGAATCGCGCCCGTCGCCGCCGCGCCCGCCAAAGCCGCCGCCCATGGCGCCGCCACTGGCGCCGCCCGAGTCGCGCCGCCCAAAGCCGCGCCCGTCAGAAGCGCCGCGCCCGAACCGCCTGGCGCCGCGATCCCCGCCGCCGCCAGATGCGCCGCCAAAGCCGCCGCCGCGGGCGCCGCCCGCGCCGCCTCCCTCGGCGCCAGGGCGGCCAATGGCCGGCGGATCGTAGATCAGCGTCACAGGGAAGCGCTGCGCGTCGATCCTGACGATGGGGCAGTCGCCGAAGTAGGCCGAGAAAACCGCCGTGTTGATCGTGGCCGACGAGACTACGACCTTGAACTCCCTGCGGCTTTCCAGGACCCTCTTCAAAAGGCCCAGGATGAAGTCGATGTTGAGGCTGCGCTCGTGCGCCTCGTCCACGACAAGGAGGCTGTACTTGGAGAGCCACGGATCGAGCTTCATTTCCTGCAGGAGAATCCCGTCGGTCATGATTTTGATCTTCGTGTCAGGGCCCGTGCGGTCCTCGAAGCGCATTTTGTAGCCCACCTCGCCGCCAAGCGGGCAGCCCCTCTGCCGCGCGATGAACTCGCTGACCGACACCGCGGCAATGCGGCGCGGCTGGGTGACGCCGACGATTCCGCCGCGCGAGTAGCCCGCCTCGTGCAGGATGACCGGAAGCTGGGTTGTCTTGCCCGAGCCCGTGGGGCTTTCGACGACCAGCGCCTGGCTGCCCTCAAGCGCCGAAAGGATGAGTCTGTGGTTTTTGTAGACCGGCAAATCAAGATAATTCATAAAAACAGCTTACCGGCGCTTCCCATTTTTGTCGATTGTGGTATGATGTATCGACACGACAAAATCGGAAAAAAACTTGCGAACCAGTTACGGAGGTTACATGGCGAAACAGAAAAACGTCTACTTTTTCGGCAACGGAAAGGCCGACGGCGACGCGAAGATGAAGTTTGTGCTCGGCGGGAAGGGCGCGAACCTGGCGGAGATGGCAAACCTGGGGATGCCGGTCCCGCCCGGCTTCACCATTTCCACGGACGTGTGCGATGCCTACTACAAAAACGGCAAAAAGCACCCGGCGGGCATAAAAGAGGAAGTCGAGGCCGGGCTGAAAAAGCTCGAGCAGGCAATGAAGAAAAAGCTCGGCGATCCGGACGATCCCCTGCTGGTCTCGGTGCGCTCGGGCGCCGCGGCCTCCATGCCCGGCATGATGGACACGATCCTCAACCTTGGCATGAACGACAAGGCCGTCCACGGCCTCATCGCCAAGACCGGCAACCCGCGCTTCGCGTGGGACGCCTACAGGCGCTTCATACAGATGTACAGCGACGTCGTGATGGGCGTCGAGCGCGATCTGTTCGAGGAAGCGCTTGACGAGATGAAGGAAGACAGGGGCGCCAAGCTCGACACCGACCTTGAGGCCGAAGACCTCGAGGACATCGTCCAGGAATACAAGCAAATCGTGCGCAGCCACGCCGGCAAGGAATTCCCGCAGGATCCGCTGGAGCAGCTTTGGGGCGCCACAAACGCGGTCTTCAACTCGTGGATGAACGAGCGCGCGATCACGTACCGCAAAATGGAAAACATCCGCGGCCTTAAGGGCACGGCCGTCAACATCCAGTCCATGGTTTTCGGCAACTTCGGCGAGGACTCCGGCACGGGCGTGTGCTTCAGCCGCGATCCCTCCACCGGCGAGAACTACTTCTACGGCGAATACCTGATGAACGCGCAGGGCGAGGACGTCGTCGCCGGCATCAGGACCCCCGAGCTGCTTTCCACGCTGGAAAGCCGCAGCCCCGCGATTTACAAGGAGCTTGTCGGCTACAGGGCGAAGCTCGAGAAGCACTTCAAGGACATGCAGGACATCGAGTTCACCGTCGAGAAGGGCAAGCTCTTCATCCTCCAGGCGCGCAACGGCAAGCGCACCGGCGGCGCCGCGGTCAAGATCGCGCTTGACATGGCCGGCGAGGGCCTTATCGACAAGAAAGCCGCCATCATGCGCGTCACGCCGAACCTCCTCAACCAGCTTCTCCACCCGATGATCGATCCCGCAGCGAAGAAGCAGGCGAAGGCGATCACAAAGGGCCTTGACGCCTCCCCCGGCGCGGCCTCCGGAAGGATCGTGTTCAACGCGAAGGACGCGGAGGAGTGGCACTCCAGGGGCGAGAAAGTGCTCCTCGTGCGCAAGGAAACCAGCCCCGAGGACATCGGCGGCATGATCGTAGCGCAGGGCATCCTCACCTCCACCGGCGGCAAGACCAGCCACGCCGCGGTCGTCGCGCGCGGGATGGGCAAGCCCTGCATCGTCGGCGCCAAGGCCATAACCGTGATGAGCGGCAAAATCGAAATCAGCGGCGCGGCTTACGGCGAGGGCGACTGGCTCACCATAGACGGCTCCACCGGCGAGGTGTTCAAGGACAAGCTCCCCCTGGTCGATCCGGAAAAGACGAAGGACATGGACACCTTCCTCGGCTGGTGCGACGACGTGCGGAACAAGGCAGCCCGCGGGAAGCTCAAGGGCTTCGGCATCCGCACCAACGCGGACACCCCGAAGGACGCGAAGAACGCGTTCGACTTCGGCGCCGAGGGCATCGGCCTTTGCCGCACCGAGCACATGTTCTTCGAGGAAAAGCTTCCCTACTTCCGCGCCATGATCCTCGCAAACACCGCCGACGAGCGCAAGGCGCGGCTCGCGGAGCTTCTGCCGCTGCAGCAGAAGGACTTCTTCGGCATATTCAAGGCAATGGAAGGCCGCCCGGTCACCATCAGGCTTCTGGATCCGCCGCTGCACGAGTTCGTCCCCCACACGGAGGAGGAAATCGAGGAGCTGGCCAGGGACAGGGGCATGGACGCCGGCAAGCTGCGCGCCAAGATCGACAGCCTCAAGGAATTCAACCCGATGCTCGGGCACCGCGGCTGCCGCCTGGCGGTCACCTACCCGGAAATCTACGACATGCAGGTTGAGGCCATCGCCCGCGCCGCCGCCGAGTGCGCGAAGCAGGGCATCCCCGTGAAGCCGGAAATCATGATCCCGCTCATCTTCACCAACCGCGAGCTGAGCCTCCTGCGCCCCAGCGCCGAGGAAATCATAAAGAAGGTTTTCGCGGAAACCGGCGCAAGCATCCCGGTCAAGATCGGCACGATGATCGAAATCCCGCGCGCCGCGGTGCGCGCAGGCGAGATCGCCGAGCAGGCGGACTTCTTCAGCTTCGGCACCAACGACCTCACGCAGATGACCTTCGGAATCAGCCGCGACGACATCGGCACCTTCCTCCCGGACTACCTGGAGAAGGGCGTGTTCGACGTGGATCCGTTCGAGAGCATCGACGAGGCCGGCGTTGGCGCGCTGATAGAAATGGGCATCGCGGGCGGCCGCGCAGTGAAGCCGGATCTGAGCATCGGCATCTGCGGCGAGCACGGCGGCGATCCTGACACCATCGACTTCTGCTACAGGGCCGGCCTTAGCTACGTGTCCTGCTCGCCCTTCCGCGTGCCGCTGGCGCGCCTAGCAAGCGCCCAGGCCGTTCTGCGCAACGCCGACGCCGGCGCCGCGCCCAAAAAGCCCGGGCCTAAGCCCGGCGCAAAAGCGGGCGCAAAAGCGGGCGCGAAAGCCGGGGCAAAAGCCGGGGCAAAGGCAGCAGCCGCCAAGAAGCCGGCTGCGGACAAAAAAGCCCCCGGCGCCAAGAAGGCGGCAGCGGCAAAGCCGGCAGGCAAGAAAGCGGCCGCGGCCAAAAAGCCCGGCCCCGCCAAAAAGGCGGCGGCAGCCGCAAAGCCGGCAGGCAAGAAGCCGGGCCCGAAACCCGGCGCAAAGGCAGCCGCCGCAAAGAAGCCGGCCGCGGCCAAAAAGCCCGGCCCCAAGAAGGCAGCCGGAGCCAAAAAGCCCGGCCCGAAGCCAAAGAAGTAAAAGCGCGAAAGCCAGGAAAAGCGCCGGCCGCCGGATAGCGGCGGCAGGCGCGGACCTCCAGGCCAAGCCGAAAGCAGCCCTGCGCCTAAGCCATAGGCGCAGGGCTGCTTTTTTTTCTTTGCCGGGGGATGGCGCGCGGCGCTCGAGGCTTTGGCTTTCGGGCTTTGCCGGCGGCGCTCGCCGGAGGCGCCGGATTGCGGGAAGCGCCGGCTTTTTTGGCTTTCCCGGCGGCGCCTATTTTCCCCCGCCAATCTGGTCGATCGCCTTGCCCTGCCTGGGGCCGCCGAAATTGACGATGGGCAGCACGGGGCGCGACTCGGCGGCGGCGCGGTTTTCGGCCTTGATGGCGTCGAAGACTTCCTTGCGGAAAACCTTGACGGTTTTTGGCGCGTCCACGCCGATGCGCACCTGGTCGCCGCGGATCTCGATGATGGAGACGGAGATGTCGTCCCCAATAACGATTTTCTCGTCGACCTTTCTGGAAAGTATGAGCATCAGGCGCCCCCGGACAGGGCCGCCGTCGCCGCAAGCTCCGCCATTATGTCGTGCCTGGTTTTCCAGCGGGCGTCGGGCAGCACGGTCTGCTTGCCCGTCCTGGCGTCGCGGTTGATCACCAGGGGGCCCTGGAGGTTCGCCGTCATCGGGCTGCCGTCCGGCGGGATCGTCACGATCGAAAAGATCAGCGCCTTTTCCGGCGAGCGTATGCCGATTTCGGCAAGCTCCTCGTTGCTCACGTTCAGCTCGTAGTCGGGGCGGAACAGGAACGGGCTCACCAGCACGAAGGCCACCTGCTCAACTTCCATCGACTGAAGCCAGTAGAAGGGCTGGCGCTCCGCGTCGAGCAGCAGGTAGTCCTTGTGCTTTTCAAAGCCGATAAGGCCGCCGGGAAAAACTATCTTCTGGCGCTCGTCGGCCTCGATAAGCCCGTAGGCTTTTGTAGCAATCTTCACTTTGGCGCAGGGCTCCTCGGCAAGCGCTGAATGCCTGGGCGAATCAGCGCTTCCCTTTTGGCATTTGCCTCAGGCGGCGCAAGCGCGGCTAAGCGGCGCCGATCCCGGCATTCATGCCGCATTCCAATTGGGCTTGCCGGCGCTTCCCCGGCGAAGCGCGCCGCCGAAGAGCGCCGCCGAAGCGCGCCGCCGCCGCTCCAAGGGCGCCGCTCGGCAAGCGCTCTCCGCCTGGGCGGCTGCGGCTATCTCAGAAAGTCCAGCAGGGTCACGGGCAGCAGGCGCGCGGTGGTCTGAAGGCTGGCCCTGTGCGCCAGGTCCATCATGGCGAGGTTCGTCGCCGCCGTCGCCATGTTCACGCCGGTCTCGCGTGCGACGTACGACTGCACGTCGGGGATTTCCCGGTTAAGGCGCTGCCAGGTCGCCTCGACGCGCTCCTGCCGGCTGCCGATTTCGGCTATGCGCGTCGTCAGGTTGCCCAGCGCCATATCCATGCCGCCAATCCCCTGGCTGCCGATGAACTCGCCGTCGCCCCTGAACATGGCGTCGCGCAGGCGAATCATCATGTCGAACATCGAGCCGCCTGAAACGCGCGAGCGAGTCTCGTCCCAAAGCGTGACGCCGGACTCCATGTTCCCGCGGATGATCCCAAGATCCCTCAGCACCGAGGCGCCCTCGGCGCCGTCCTCCGCGCGGATAAGGCCGGGGCCCGTGCCCTCAAGCGCAAGCCCCCTGGTTGACGGATCGATTGAGGCCCTCACCGGCGCCGGCGAGTCGTTTATGCGCGCCGCGATCGACGGCAGAGTGTCGCCCACCGTCACGGGAATCTCAATCCCGTTCAGGAAGAAGGAGCCGGGGACATTCACGCGGTAGTTGGCCGCGTCGACGCTGGAAAAAATCTGCATCCGCTCGGCCCAGAAGGCCTCGCCGCCGCCAATGTCAAGCTCGGCGAAAGTCCCCTCGCTTATCTCGGTCCTGCGCGTGGCGCCGGAGCCGCGGTACTCGACCCGCAGGACGACGCTTTCGCGGCCGCCCTCGACCATGCCCTCCACCACGCGGAAGGGCTCGGTAAAGGCCCTGTCGCCGGCGAAAAGCCGGTTGCCGTCGGGGCCGGTGGCGTTGGAAACGGAGACAAGCTCGCGCAGCAGCTCGTTGACCTCTATGGCCATGAGCCTGAGGTCGTCCGGCGCGTAAGTCCCGTTGGCGCCCTGCACGGCAAGCTCGCGCACGCGCTGCACCAGGCCCAGCGCGGAATCAAGGTATGCGTGGGTGATGTTGAAGTGATCCCTCGCGTACAGCGCGTTCTGCTCGAAGCGCTCAAGCCTGGTCAGGAAGGACTCGTAGCGCACGGCGCGGGCCGCGGCTAGCGGGTCGTCGCGCAGGTCCTGTATCCTGTTCTGGCTCGTGATCTGGTTCTGCAAGTTCGAAATCCTAGACTGCTGCTGCCTGATGTGGAACTGCGAATTGTCAAATGGCATCCCGGTCGATATTCTCTGCATAGTCCGCTCCTTGTCTCGCTGCATCGTTTTTCGCCGCGCAAAAAGCGCGGCGCCGGCGCCGCCGCGCCCCCTTAGGGCCGGCTCGCCTGAAAAGCGCGCTCGCCGCTTCCGGCGCTCGCCGCTTCCGGCGCTAGGCGCCCATTCTCATCAGCACGTCCAGCATTTGGTTGACGGTGGTTATGAACCGCGCCGCGGCGTTGTAGCCGTGCTGGAAGCGCAGCATGTTCGAAAGCTCCTCGTCGATGTTCACGCCGGAAATCGACTGCCTCATGTCCTCAAGCTGCCTCATGATCAAATCCTCGGTCGCCAGCGCCGAGCCGCTCTGCTCGCCCAAAAGGCCGATGCGGCCGACGGCGTCGGCAAAGTAGTCGTCGAATGTGGCAAGGCGGCCAACCATGACCGGAGTGTTCCGAATCGAGGCAATGGCCTGCGCCGCGTCGCCGTTGCCGGGGTTCGCGGGCCTGCCGTTCTCGCCGAAGCCTGAGGCCACGGAAAGCGGATCCCTGGCAATCGCCGGGTTGACCTCGATCCAGCCCGAGGGATGCGAGATGGGCGCCACCGAAAAAACCGCGCCGTCGCGCAGGCCGGCGACCGCGTAGGGCTCGCCCCAGTCAAAAGCGCCGCCGTCGCCCAAAAGCCCCGCGTAGCCGGTGAGGAAGTGCCCGGTGTCGCTGACGTGCCGGATGACGAAGTCCGGGTTCACGCGCACGCCGTCAATCGGCTCGGCCGGAGTGGCCCTCAGCGAAAGCCTGCCGTCGCGGCCGAGGCTCGCCACCACCTCGGCGCCGGAGCCGTTGATCCGGCCCATGATGTCCGCCACGGTGTCGGTGGCGAAGTACTGAATCTGCACGTCGCCCAAAGCGCCGGACAGCGTGATCGTCCCCTCGAGCCCCGGCAGCGCCCGCATGTCCAGCGCATGCTGGCCGCTTATCCTGTATATGAAGCTCGAGTCGAATTCGCCCGTCCCGGCCCTGTCGAAGTTTCCGAAGGCGTTTGGCACGAACGGGAACTCCGAGAAAAAATTCAAGCCGGTCGAGCCGTTGAGCCCGTAGGCCTCGCGGTGTATCTCGTTCACCATGTCGACGAAGTTCATCGTCATATTGTCAAGGACGCGAATCTCATGCGCTATGGTGTGGTCGCGCAGCTCAAGCAGGGCGCCGAGGCTGCCCCTGGAGAAGCGCATGTTCTGCCCGGTGTCCTGCCAGAAAACGTGGGAGTAGCCGGTATCGTCAAGCCCCATTCGCAGCTCGAACTGCCGCGCCGCCTCGCCCTGAACCAGGATGTGGCCGGCCGTGTGCACCATGAACTCGTCGGGGTCGCGCGTGTCGATGCTGATCTCGACTATCGAGGCAAGCCTGTCCACCAAAAGATCGCGGCGATCCATGAGGTCGTTCGGCATGTCGCCCATGGCCCTTGAGCGCTGGATGGAGCCGTTCAAGTCGGCTATCTGGCGGGCGATCTCGTTCAGCCGATCCACCGTCAGCTCGATTTCCGAGTTCGCCTGATCCTGCAGGCCCTTAAGGCCGTGGTACCTGTTGTGAATGCCGTCGATGAGCGTCCGCCCGCGCTCGATGACCGCCGTCCGCGGCGCCGCGTCGGCCGGGAACATCGCCAGCTCCTGCCAGGCGTCCCAGAAGGCGTCCATCTGCGAGCGCACAGAGTTGGCGCCGGGCTCCAGGTACAGCCTTTCCATCATGCGGATGTAGGGATCGCGCGCCGCCCAGAAGCCCTGGCTGGAGGACTGCGCAACGATGCGCCTGTCAAGGAGCTGGTCGCGCGCCCGCTCGACGCGCTCGACGACCGAGCCCTGCCCAAGCTGGCCCGCGGTTTCGGCGCGGTTCAGGTGCGGCATGAAGATCGGCTCGAAAGTGGACATTTCCACGCGCTGGCGCGAAAAGCCGGGCGTGGACACGTTGCTGAGGTTGTGCCCCGTAACGTGCAGCGCCTGCTGGTGGGCCTGCAGGCCCCGCCTGCCAATCTCGAGCCCCATGAAAGTTGACGTCATCGCTTCCTCCTTGAAAAACGTCTGCGGACTTTCAGTCCGGCGGCATTTGCGCCCCTCCAGGCGGCTGCCGCAAGCGCCGCGCAAATGCGGCGAAAGCGCCGGGGAACTGCCAAGCAGCTCGCGAGCTTGCTCGGCGGAATCAGGCTCCCCTAAAAGCGCTGGTTAAGCATCATGCTGCGCATGTCGCCGGAAACGCGGCTGCCGCGCCGCGAGTAGGTCTGCCCCGCCCGCGCCGGAAAGGCCGCCTCGAAAAAGCCCGCCATGGTGGCGCGCGCCGCCGCGATGTAGCCCATCAGCGTCTCGCCCGCCGAGCGCACGCGCAGCGCCTCCATTTTCAGCGCGCGGTAGGCGTCGGTAATCTCCCTGCGCTGCGCCTCCGGAAGCCGCGCCGCGAAGGCGTAGAAGCGAGCCGAGTCTCCCTCGCCCTCCCCTTCCCGGCCCTTTCCGCCTGCGCTTTCGGGAAAAACCCGCTCCCGCTCGCTTTCAAGCGCCGCAAGCTCCCGGCCCATTTCCTCAAGCTCGTCGAACTGGCCCTCGAAGTCCGTCCAGTCCCTGCTGACAATGGCATTGTGGATCGTGCTCTGCAGGCCGCCGATTTTCTTGACCAGCTCGCTTTCCCGCAGGAGAATGTCCCTGCATTTCTCGAATTCCATCAAAGCTCCCCCGAAAAGCCCAAAGAGGGTTTTCCTATTTCATTATCGGCCGGCGCCCGGCAAAACTGAAGCGCCGAAACCCGCGGGCGGCGCCGCGCCATGCGGCCCGCGGCCTGCAGCCTGCGGCTCGGCGCTTGCGCTTTCCCGCATTATCTCGTATAATCTCATATTATCTAGTGCGATTTCGCATTATTTCGTGCGATTTCGTATTATTTAGTATTATCTCGTACAATATCGTGCGATTTCGCAAAGGGGAATGGCCATGGTGGACGCGGCGAGGATAAAAATCACGGCGCAAATGCTCGCCCAGATCGCGGAAATCGAGGCGTTCAAAGGCTCGTGGGACGCCTCGGATCGCTCCAGGCCGGAACAGCTCAAAAGCCTGCGAAAAGTCTCCACCATCGAGTCCGTCGGCTCCTCGAACCGCATAGAAGGGAACAAACTGTCCGACGCACAGGTCGAAAAGCTGCTCTCCCGCATCGACCGAACATCGTTCAAATCCCGCGACGAGGAGGAAGTCGCCGGCTACGCAAGGCTCATGGAAACCGTCTTCGACAGCCATTCCGTCATCCCGCTTTCGGAAAACTACGTGAAGCACCTTCATTTGATTTTGCTTCGGCACGTCGGAAAGGACGAGCGGCACCGGGGCGAGTACAAAAAGCACCCCAATTCAGTCGCGGCCTACGACGCGGACGGGAAGGAAATCGGCGTGATATTCGAAACCGCGTCGCCTTTCGACACGCCGCGCCTGATGGAGGAACTGACGGAGTGGACCCGCAAAAACCTGGACGACCCGTTTCTGCACCCGCTGATCACGATAGGCGTGTTCGTCGCGCATTTCCTCGCCATCCACCCGTTCCAGGACGGCAACGGGCGGCTGTCCCGCGCGCTGACCGCGCTGCTCCTGCTGCGAAGCGGGTACAGCTACATCCCGTACAGCTCCATCGAATCCGTAATCGAGGCCAGCAAGGAAGGCTACTACCGGGCCCTGCGGGAAACGCAAAAGGACATCTGGGCCGGGGAAGCCGACTACGAGCCGTGGCTGTCGTTTTTCCTGACGACCCTTCAAAAGCAAAAAAGGCACCTAGAAGGCAAAATCGCGCTAATGGCAAGGGACGAGGCGCGGCTGGGCAAAACCGCGAGGGCCGCGCTGGCGCTTTTCGACGAAAAGCCCGAGTGGACAGTCGCCGAAATCGCGGCGGCGCTGGCCCTGAACGCCAACACCGCCGCCAAGACCGTCAAGGGCCTGGTCGAAGGCGGCTACCTCGCGAAGCAAGGCTCGACCAGAGGCGCCTGGTACGAAAGGGCGCGAGCGGCGCAGCAGCGCTTTTGAGGCCGGCGCCGGGGAAAGCGCCCTGCTCCCAAAGGCGGGAGAGATAAGGCCTGCCTTTTAGCGCCGGCGCCAGTTTCTGCATTATTATAGAAGCAATCCAGCCTGCCGCCTATGCGTTGGCGTCGATGCCAACTCCCTGCGCGTAGAAGTGATCCAGCCTGCTGTCTATGTCCTTTTTTAGCGAGGAGCGCAGCTCCATAAGCCTATCAAACATGAAAATTTCCAGCGCATTTTCGCTGCCTCTGGTTTTCGGCAGGAAAAGCAGAAAAACGTCAACGCAAAGCGCCTCGGCGAGCTTTTCCAGCGTCTTGTCGCTCACCCAAGTTCGGCAGCCCTCAATGTCGCTGATCGACTGGGCTGAAAGGTCTGCGGCCTCGGCCAGCCTCTCCTGCGAGAAGCCGCGCCTTTTCCTGAAAGCCTTAATGTTCAGCGCCAAACGCTCTTTCGTCTGGGTCCTCGATGCTGCCACTTGCCATCCTCTTTGTCAAAGTAAGATATCGGTTATAGCTTCACACTTGACAATAACGGATTCTTAGGGATAACTATTACTATCGGTTTTAGTTTTCAAAATCGAAACACGAGGAGGAGCAATATGAAGAAAAACTGCGTTTTTTTTGGAATCGTTTTCGCGGCAGCCCTGCTGCCAGGCTGCCCGACGGACGGCGGCTCCGGGGGCGGCAGCCAGCAGGTCGTCAACCCGCCGGCTCCGGAGCCTGGAGCGTCGGAAATGGTCCTGACGGGAGGGGTTTACACACAGGATGGATTTGTTGACAAAGCGTCTTTTGAGACCCGCTTGGTGCATTCCACAGGATTTGAGCATGTCTTGTGTGTGTATTTTGACCCCGTGCCCGCCGGCCTCATGCCCCCACGGCTTTGACAAACCGTTT
>Ga0209755_10003571_pt1 | contig 19340 bp, 9 predicted proteins | sample TergutCo191P1_FD_187301 | JGI IMG/M metagenome (GOLD analysis project Ga0209755, IMG submission 187301) | Cornitermes sp. P1 segment gut microbial communities from Petit-Saut dam, French Guiana - Co191P1 (SPAdes) (version 2) | ecosystem: Host-associated > Arthropoda: Insects > Digestive system >...
CAGCCGAGATAACGCGATTGCAAAGAGTGTCCGTATTCATGCCTGACCGTGTTAAGCGAAACGCTTGTTTCAGGCAGGATTATATAACCGCCTAACGACACGCCCGACAGAAACTGTTTTAATTTTGTATCGCTTTTAAAACAATAATAAATGACAGAATAAATGACAGGGGGTTGACCGAAAAAATAAAAAGTTTTTTTCTCCGTTTTTAAAGCTTTGGATATAATAAAACCCGCAAGCGTCTGGGGGAACTGCCACACCCAAGTTAAAATATTTTCCATCATCACGACACCTGAACCACGTTGTCTGTCATGCCGTTAACCAGCGAAGAAAATTGTTGAGCCTGCGATAGAGTTCCTGTCGTTATGTTATAATAATGAAATTGAAGAATGGTTGTTGAACTTACTTTCAGGGAATGATAGAGCCTATTCGCATCCGGCGAACTGTAGGAGCCGCTTGCGATAAATCTCTCTATCCCTGTCGCCGTCATCGCCGCTATCAAATTCGCTAATGTCGTATAACTTGAAGATGAAGCGTTAATAAAATTAAAAACAATCTCTCCGCCCGCGGCGCCGCCTAATGACAGAGGGATTACTATATTGTGCTGATACCTCGCGGTTACGCTTTGCAAAGCCGTATCCGCTTTGTTCAAAGAAGCTTGAACCGCCGCCGCAAGCTTCGCCTTTGTGACCGACTCGTCCGCAAGCCTTGCGATTGGAAGCGTCCCGCCTGATAAATTGCTCGCGTTAGTCGCGTCAACATTAAGCACGTTGCCTAAACCGATTTGCGCTTTAGTCACTTCATGCGGATTGGCTTTGTTATTAACGTGCGCGCTAAATTCCGTTTTTGTAGCTTGCTGTAAGTTGTCTACGTTGCTTAATCCCGCATCGCTCTTGTTGCCGTACCTCGCCGCTCCGTTTGCCGCGCCTAACAGCGTAACCCCTTTTTGAGTCGCTGTAGCGTCCAAGCCTTTCACATTTTGAATATTTCCGTTCTTCGCGTCAATCGCAAGCCCGTTCGCGGCGGTAATCGATTGAAGCGCGGTTACAGCTTTCCCTATAATTTCCGCAGTCGCGCCAGAAGCTAAGGTTTTATTTTCAGCGTCTGTAAAAGGTCGGTTATTAATACCGTAAGCGAATTCCCATTGTCCTCCTGCGTATTCCATTCTGGTCTGCCCGTCAGTCCAGGGATCGGGAGCTTCTTCGTCTGCCGACACTATACAATAATCGTGTAACTTAGGCGTATATACCGCGCCGTTATGGTAAACCGTTATTGCAGATAACAGGGCTTGACGCGATGGGAAGGGGTCTCCTGTTGCCGTATAAGCCACCCTGTTAGCGGCGACCTGGGCGATTGACGAGTTTACAAAATCAACGGTTGCGAGTTTATTAGACGCTGACGCTTGAGCCGGAATTAAAGGGTTGTAAAAATTCTTTATATCCTGTTCTGCCTGCGAAGGGGTTTTGTCTTTGCCGAACGTCAAACCGCCGTTTGCGTCCGTGTTCAATGTGATAACGCTTATTTCCGATACAGAGCCGTTCATCGGGTAAACGGTGGAAGGGAAATCGATCTGTTCAACACCGTTATCAAGCAAGGTTCTTGTATGTTTATTGGCTTTGATGTTCTGCAAGCCCGCGGTGTCGTTTTCTAAGTCGGCTATTTTGCCGTTCACCGCGCTTTCAAGATCGCTTATCCTCGCGTTTGCGTTTGCATCAACTCCGTTTATTTTATCGTTTAAATTTGCGTTGACGTTATCTATCTTGTGATCAATTTCCGTCATTAATAGAGGTTGCAATTGATCTATTTTAGCCTGCATATAAATGTCAAAGTATTCTTTCAATTTATCAAACAACCGCAGGTACGCTTCCGCAAGCTCGTCCTCTACGTTTTCGATGTGATCTTTAAGGGCGTTTAACGCGGCTTCAAGAGAACTGTTCAACTCTTTCCTTATAACGTCAAAATCTTCCACTGACGCGGACTGCGTTCCGATTTCCTGTATAAGCATAACCGCCCTGTCCGCGATGCCCTCTATAAGTTCCGCATAGAGCCTTCCGTTGTTATGTAGGTCTGTCGGCTGCGTTCTCGGCGTTTCGCGCCTTATAACCAGTTGCCGCGCTTCCTGCGGTAACTGCTTTAACAGAGTGAGCCTGCCGCCCGGTTCTTCTTCGTGGGGTTCTGATACGGTGTAATCCGTTCCGAACGTTAATTCGTGCCTTTCCGTGTAAGGCAGCGCCCCTTCGGTCAGCCTCTGCCAAAAACATTTTACATCTTCTTTGTTGTTAAAAGTAAATGTAATCGGAAATACCGCCGTATGGAACGGCGCGTCATAAATTAATTGCGTTTCTTTGTTAAAAATTACAAACAGCCTCCTTGTTATTTAAATAAATCCGTTATACCTTTGATGCCTAACGCGCCAAGGTCAAAATCAAGCTTTCCGTCACCGTCTCCTATCCCTGTTAATTTACCGAAATCTCTAATCCCTTGAGACGGCAAGCCGTGGTACATCGAGTACATCATTATTCCCTGCCCTACGCTTTTCGCTATCATTTCAGCGTCCGCTTGCTGTACGCCTTTTATCGCGGTTGTTACGGCTTGCTTTCCTTTATCTAATACAGGCAGGATGTTTAAGCCGCCTGTATAAGGGTATTTACCTGTAATCGCCAATTCCATTGCGCGTGAAACTTCCCCGCCGAGTAAAGGGACGGATTCTAAAAATTGAGTGCTTCCGTAGAACGCAATTTTTTTCGCTTTATCTTTGCCGTCATCGTCATCATCAAAACCCGATCTAATCAAGCCGAAAAAAATTCCGCACATAGTCATGCTTATAATGTTTCTTATAGCCGTCATTTTTCTTTGGCTGTTAAAATGATACGGCATATCATATCTGTTCATCTGCCAAATAGTATTTAAAGCTTGCTGGAATTGTAAAAACGAATTTAATAACGTGGAATTGCCTTTAAACATTTTTGCGAGATGCGCCGGGTCAGAACTCGGTTGAATATTTTTCGTTATAGTGTCCGCGTATTGAGCCGCTTTTACTTTAATATCCTCTGCTGTGAGTTTACCGCCTGCGTTTTCGTCTGTCAATCTTTTCTGTTCCTGTTTATACAAAGCGTACCATCCGGGAGCGACAGAAACACGATCCGCCCATTCAAGCCCTGCCATCCCAAGCTTGCTGATCTTTGCAATATTAGCTTGATACGGTTTATCATGATGCAACTTCGCTTGTTCTTTAATGTAGTCAACCACCATATTCATATTTCTATGTTTCATAAATGTTGATAACTCGCATATTTCTTCCCACATTGAATTTTGGTGCGTCATAAAATTAACATAATGACCCATATAAACATGAGGGTTTATATAAGTAAAGAAGGGGAAGGGGCTTGTAACAAGCTGTGTTACGATTGATGACGTTCTCCAGCCGAGAACAGCCGCAGGATAATTCCCTCTAAGCGTTTTTAATACTCCTTTAAGGTTTTCCTCCGCTTTTTGGCTGTTAGGGTTAGCCTGTTCGCTGATATAATCGTCAATAAACTTTAAAGCTTCCTGACCGTACCTGTCGTGTATAGTTCTTCTCAATCCGCCTCTCGGCGATTTATAGATTTTATTAGCGTCTTTTACCCACTGACCGAACGCGATAAAATGTTCTTCTTTGTTTACCGAATCCTGCCATACCTTAAGCAAATCAAGCTCGATCCCCCTTTGATACTCTATAGGGATTTCCGTGCGCTCTTTGGTCATGCCTTTTTCCACGTAAAGGTTAAACGCTCCCCCCGCCTTCCCCATCATTTCATGTAACTCTTTGCTGTCCGATTCGTGAGAGCTTATTCTGTCATTCCTTATCATAGGGAAATAATCCTCAAGCTGCGCCATGAAAGTATTATTATATCTGACAAGAGCGGAGCTTAACCTCTTGCCGCCTTCTTTAAAATCGGCGGCAATCGCGTCAATTATTTTTTGATAATCAGGATTTTCTTTAAGAAGCTTATTCGCCGCGGCTTCAACTTTTTCAAACCTTGCGCTCGCTGACATAATAAGTCCCGCCATTTCTTCTTGAGTTGCTTTTCTGCCTAAGTTTTCCTTTTGATAAAATTCTCTCTCTTTTTCAGAAAGCATATTGCCGAACATTACCGCTTCGCGTGAATAAGGGTTTTTAATTGCCGCGAGAAACCCTAACAGTTCCGCTTTGGTAAATTGATGGTTTTTTCTATCGCCTTCTCCGAGATCGATAGCTTCCGTTTTCTCCCATAAACTTTCAACCTTTATTCCAAGATCGTTTAACAATTTAAGTACAGGCTCTGTGCGCTTGTCGGTGTTTCTTAATTCTTCTTCTCTAGCGTCCTCTCTCGCTTTGAACAAGAAAGCCATATTTTTGCCGTCTTCGCTGTTATTGTCAATCATTCTGGCAAACCTGTACATATTCATATCTGAATATCTTGAAAAACGGCTTCTAAGTTTTCCGCGTAAAGCGCTGTCTTGAGTTGTCCCTTCCACCCCTCCCGCGTATTTTTCAAGGTCTTTTTCTTTGCCGGGTTTTACCGTTTTAAATGTTTGCATAAGAGCGTCTTTGTACGCTTCTATCCTTTTATTTTCCGCTTCTATATTTCCCTTATAAATGTTTTTTCCCCTAACGGCGAGATCGTCAATTATTTTCGCAAGTTCTTCCGCTTCGCTTAACGTCCACTGGCTGAACGGCTTGTCCATGATTCTGTAATAAATATCAGACGGCAAATAATTTTTAATAAGCTGTTTTTGCTCCTCCGTCATGGGGTAGTCTTTTCTTCTGCGCTCCGCTATTTCATTTAATCCAAGTTCTTCTACCCAATCTTCGGCGGCTATTTTTTTGGCAAGATATTTTTTTTCATCTTTTGTAAGGTCTTCAAGTTTTTCTTTTTCAAATAAACGAGTCATTTTTTCTTGCACGTCTTTGCGTTTATCTTTTATTAATTCATGCCTGAACCTTGCTTCTATCTTCCATCTTCTGAAAGCGACCGGAAGATCGTGTTCTATTATTTCGCCGATAAAAGCGTTAATGCCTTTATAAAATGAAGGTTCCGCAAAATCTTGAATGACCGCGATTGCAAAACCTTGATCCGCGTTGACTTCCCTGGGATTGGGTTTTTTAAATATTCTTTTTATTACCGCTTTTTTCGCCCTTGTTATTTCCTTCGCTTTCTCTCTCTGTTCTTTTATTGCGTCAATGTGCGCCTGTAGTTCCTGCCTCGCCGCTTTACGCGCAAGCCTCTGTAGCAAAGTCGCTTCTGTTTTCGCTGATTTTCTGTAATCTTTGAATTCTTCCAGTACCGCGTCAAGTTTCGCCTGTTGTTTTTCAACAGCCTCTGTACGCGCCGCTTTTACTGCTTCCCTGATGCGTTGATTGTTAAGAATCTCCATCACGTCAATTTCAAGCTGATGCGTTCTTGCAAGTGCCTTTAAATCTTCAACCAACGTATCGTATGTAGCCCTGTCAAGCCTCAAGTTATGCGCAATTTCCGATGCGTCTTTCCTCCCTGCCTTTAAAGCCCTCTCAAGTTTATCATTAGCGTTTGCGATAGTTTCACGTAACGCAAGGACATTGTTAAACTTATCGTTAAACTCTTTGCCTATCTGGCGTTCAATATAATTGTCGTCTTCTTGCTTCTCCGCTTGCAGTTCTTCAAGAGCTTCTTCCGCTTTTCTTAGCTGTTCCTGCAGCCATTTAATATACGCTTTTTCCGCGGGGTCATCGATCTTTGCTCTGCCCGTCCTCACTTTTTCCGCAAAATCTTCCCTGTCCAGCGTTTCCGCTAACTGTCTTAACTTTTCGGGCGTTAGGTTTTCTATACCTTCCGCTCTGCTGTCTTTGATGCGGTATCTTAAAGCTTCCGCTGTCGTGTCTTCTTGGCTGACCGAAAGGTCTTCGCGTCCCATCACTTGCGCGTATATCGCCCTGTAATCCCTCGGCGCTTTTCTTATTAATGTCAAAAGCTGTTTGCGCTGTATTTTATCCCCTATCTTTCCTTTTGCGTTAATTACCGTCTGCCATGTCTTGTGTTTTAATTTATGATTTAAGGTATCAATTAACTTACCGGATTTCTCGTCATACGCGCCTTCATGTATGATTCCTGCAATCACTTCCATAAAGTTTTCAAGCTCTCCTGTCCCGTCTTCTCCACGCTTGTTTATAATCTGTAAAAATTCATGATCCTTATCCGCAGGCGTTATTTTTTTATTAGCGGTTTCTTCTGTAGCTTCCCCTGTTATTGCGTCTATCTTTTCGCTTGCAGCAACAGCTTGTTTTGAATACTGGACAAAAGCGTCACACCATGCGATTGTAACTTCGTTCATGTGTTTATATGACCTGTCTTCTTGAGCGTTCCATGTATCTCTCAAGTCTTGCGGGTAATAACTTTCACCCATAAACTTTAACCAATTCATAAACTGTAAACCGTTTTCCATTCCTGCGGCTTCTTCGATTAGTTCAACATCGCCGATTTGGAATAAAATAGATACAGGAACGATTCCTTTTTCATAATAATTAACTATATCGTTGATAATCCGTATGGCTTTTATTCCGCTTCCATACTCAACGCTGTTTTCTGCCGCTCTGTTTTCTTTGCTTGAAAAATCTATTATCACTTTGCCGTTAAAAAATTGTATATATTTTTTTAATGTCGGTATCTGCGAATCAAGCGGAAGTCTTGCTAAATCAATGCCTCCAATTTCCGGCATTAATCTAATGTTCCCCATGTTTAAAAATCCTGAAACACCGGGAGTATATTCTTTATCATTATGTTCAAAATGGCTCATCTCATTATGATCTAATGACCTTCTTCCTGGTTCGCCTCCGTCCTTCTTTTCCGAGAAATCTAGCATAGTCCCGTCTGTTAAAAGGTATCCCGCTTCTCGTATATCATTTGTAGTTCCGTATACCGCTTTAGCGGCGTTTACAATTTCTTGATTTTCATCGCTTAGTTGAAACAATATTGAAGGGTTCTGCGGATCGTATGTCCCTGTATTATCTGTAGCGGATTTTATTTGATTAGGATCAAAAGCGATATAACTTATATTGCCTTTATCCTCCACTTTGTTTATGTATAATATTCCATCATGTCCCTTGTTTTTTGCCCACTCAATGGTTTTAGACCAGTCCTTTATATACGTGTCCGGCGTTTCTACAGGATTTTTTACGCTTAAAAAAACGGCATTTAGTTCGGTGTCTTTTTTTGTCCGTTTGTCTTTTATTCTCTGTGTCGCGGATTTTTCCGTGCCAAAGTGCATCCCTTCTTTAGGTATGTCGCTTTTTTTGAAAGTCCCACCGTGAAACACCGCAAGCGGCTCGCCGTTCTCGTCCACTACTTTTGATACATTTCCCTTGACAGAATTGAAAAAATATACTAAATTTTTATCATAAACCAAGTGAGAAGTATCGTGCCGGTGTTTCCCGGATTGCGTACCTCTTTCTTGGCTTATATTTTTAATTACTTCTACATCGGTTATATGGGCGGAATGTAATTGGCTTTCATTTTTTAATTCTTCAACGGTAAAACGCACATAATATATATTTAAACCGTCATTTATCTTGTTAATAAAATGATGATACATAACAATATTTGGTTTATTTTTGTGTATTGTTTTATCTTTTCGTGGCTCTATATTTATATAATTTGAGCTATAAGCATATATTGATGTATTAAATATTTCTCTTAAATTACTTATTAAATTTGGCTTATCTGGTGCAAATATACTCCTGTAGCCTCCGGCGGCATTACCTGAAAATATAATATCTAATTCTAGTTTTCTGATATTATCGACATGGTGATGCGTTACTCTCGTTTTTTTGGTTTCATCCTCCTCTGGAATAAATAAATCGGTTGTAAAGGATTTCTTGACTGCTTCAAGTTTTTGTATAAATTCTTTTGCATTTTCTTTATTAACCTTTGTGTCGGGTTTATATTCCTTCGCTTCAATCCCTTCAATCTCTGCGATTCTTGCCGCTCTTTCCCAATCCCCAAACCACTTTTTAAACCCTTCTGTCCTCGCTGCATACCAAGCTTCTTTCCCTTTCTCCTCTCCTAATGAATCAAGTAATAAGCTGTTCTTGCCGTTAGGCGCTTTAAACTCCGCTTCCGTTCCTGCATATAGCTCGCGTAACCTGCGAATCTCGTCCATTACTCTTTGGCGTTCCGCTATGTCCGGTATTAGTCTTGCGCGTTCAAGCAATGCGGCTGTAGGTATGTGCGCTTGATCTTCATCCGTTATCTGAAAAAGCGCGTCCCCTGCCGCTTCGATAACAGCTTCCGTCTTTTCTTCAATAGGGATTGTCGGATCGTTAATAAATTCTTCGCGCTTCTCCTGTTCTTCTGAAAGCGATTTAAAAAAATTATCAAGCTCGTCATCGGTGTCTGTTCCGCGCTTCTCCTGTTCAGCAAGCTCTGCGCTCTTTGTCCCTGCTTCCTCCGCTCTCGCCCTGTCAACAAGTTCCCCGCTTAAAAGGGATTTATAAAAATCTTCAACCTGCGGTGACAATTCCGTCCAGCCTGTAAAGAATTTATAAATGCGCTTCATGAATTCTTTTATCTTTTCAAACAAAGGTTTTATCTGTTCGTTAGGCGCTTTTCCGTTTGTAAGATAATTCTCCAACGCTTCCGCAAAAGCTTCGCGCTGTTCGTCCGTCCACTGGTTATTGTTTTCATTAAAATAAACAACGGTTCCGTTTTTTAATTTGTAACCGTTTAAAGCCCTCGCCGCGATTCTTCTTTCAGCGTCTGTAAAATCCCTCTCAACTATATGCCCTAGTTCATGAACTACCGTAGAAGGGTCTGCCGAGTTCTTATTATAATAAATAAAGTTGCGCAATCCTTCCGCTGTTTGATCAAGCCATGTCGCGCCTTTAACCCTGTCCCCTGTTGTCTGCGCCGCCGTTTCTATCTGTGAATGAGCTTTCGGATCGTTTGTTATACTGCCGAGAAGGCGGTTCATCGCGCCGCCGATACTCTCACCCCTGCGCCTGTAGAAAGCGTTAAACACTTCTGCCGCTAACGCGACTTCAATCGGAGCCGTGTTAGGGTTCATGTGCTGTTTAAATTGTCGCGCTATTTTACGCGAGTCATTGCTGATTACAGGCTCGCTCCCCTGTTCGTGATAGACTAAACCGAACTTAGGGCCGCGCCTGTTATTATTAATAAGCTGATCTTTAACGTGCCGTAATTCTTCCGGGACGTTCCATATTATTTCCTTGCCTCTGATATTCGGGTCTGCCGCGAACCTGTCGTATAATTCCTGCCTTAAATCTTCATGCCCGTGCATCATTGAAAAACTGTCAACGGTTATATTTCCGTCCGTTTCCGTGTAATTTATATAACCGTATTGATTGTTTTCCTCTTTCGTAGTGTCGCCTAACACAAAGCGTCCGTTAATGCTTCCGTCTTCGTTCTCTGTTGTGTAGTGGTCAAAGCCTGTATTCCCGCGTTCTTCTTCGTCCGGCTTTACAAGGCTAAGCGATGTTATTTCTTCACCGTTTTCCTGCTTTTCAACGCGTTCTTCAATTTCAGCATTGCTGTAATCGGTAAGTTCCGCGAGCGTAGCCGCTTCTTCAGCTTGCTTCCTTTTTTCTTCGCGCTGTTCCGGGGTTAAGCGGCTTTGCTGCACATCGTATAATTTGTCAAGGTAAACGCTTACATCATCGGTTTTCATTCCGTCAAGCAACGGAATGCTCGCGCCTTGATCAATCAGCCTGTTTACCTGATCTTTTAATTCTTCTTTGCTTACGGCGTTCTGCGCCATGCCTGCAAGCATTGACGCTGAACGCACGTTGTTCCTGTGGTTGGTAAATTCTACAGGCAAGCCGAGAACAATCCCTATAAGGAAACCGCCTATTGCGCCGTCAAACGCTTCATTAAGAATATCCCCCCATTCTTTTTTATTAACCTCGGGGTGGTTTTCTAACTCCCTTTCCAAATCTTGACGTATCTCGTCAAACGGACGCGATACAATTCTGCGTAACAATTCTTCCCTGCGGCTGTTCGCCGCGTCTGCGGCTCTGTTAAACTGATCCCCGCTCGACAAGCCTTGCAGGAATTCCTCGCTCCCTTCTTCTACCCCTTGTTTTAACCAATTAAGAGCTCCCCTTGCGGCAAGGCTCATCTTTCCGCTGATAAACATACGGTTTGTCGAGCTTCTAACCGCCTGCGGTATAAACGCTCTCGCGCCTGCCGCTTCCACGCCTCCTAAACCGCCTTCAATTAAGCCTTCCAGCAAAGCGTCTATCCTTGAATAGTTATGCGCAATGTCATGAGGGATTCCCTCGTTAGTCATTTCCCTGTATTTAATTCCCCATGAAGAATTGTAAGTACTGCCTGCTATCCCTGCCCTGCTCGCTCCTGCTACAAGTAGTTTTGAAACGGCAGGAGCCAACCGCGCCGCATTTGCTAATAAACCCACGCCTGTCCCTGCAAGCGCGGCTGTCGCCATTCCTGATACAATATGCCCTGCGTTTTCGGCAAGCATAGTTCCTATAGTTCTGCTGATGCCTCCGATAGCTTTTCCTACATCGTCCCAACCGCCTTGTCTGGCGTATTCTTCCTGCCAAATTTTCGGCGCACGGTCTCTAAGCTGGTTCACTCTTTGTTCATGTTCTTCAACAGCTTGCAGTAAATGAGGATCGTTGCCTCCTGTTCTTGCAAGTTCTTTGGAAAGCCTGTTATATTCCCCTGATACAAAATTAAGTTTCAAACTGTCCCATACAGCTTGAAAGCCTGTTTTCTTTACAAAGTTCTGTCCTATCCATTCCTGATGGTAATTTTCAAGATTAAGATAAGCTGTCCCAAAAGGTACTTGAAAAACGCTTGAATAAAGTCTGGCTGCGCCTAATTTCTCTTTTTCAAACTGGGGGTCTTCTGACGATTCAATTACAGGGCGTATAGCTTTAATAAAATTATAATCTTCATCTCTAAGGTTAAGACCTGCATATTCTGAAAATTCGTCTTTTAAGGAGCTATAATAATCATCATTTAAATTATTAAATTGTTCTCTGTATGAGTCAATTATCTGGCTATGTTGATCGAAAGCCTGTTGTCTTTCTGCCATTCGCCTTTGCGATTCTGCTAAAGAGTTGTATTCGGGCGTGGAAGGATCGTTATATGCGGCCGCTTGTTGGTGTCTAAAAAATTCTGAAAATTGATAATCTCTATTTACACACTACATCCTTTTATCTTATATCATTATAGGAAACTTCTGCGTTATTAAATATATATCTTATGGAAATACAATCGGAATATTCTGTGGAATTCATTGCAACAATATTAAAAAGATTGTTTGGCAATACTTCTCCTTTTTCTAACTCATATATACCCCAAATATAGTTACCTGAACTATAATATGGCACACCGTAATATTGAGTGAGTTTTATTGTCGCATCTCTCAATGTTATATTTCTAAGAATAATTTCCAAAGCTACAAGCCCTTTTGCCGGAACAATTCTAAATGCATATATTCCAAGAGGGTATGTGCTAAAAAAAACTTGATAACCTTGTTCGGGTTCTTGCCATGTACCATTTGTCATTAAATGTTTTATTTGAGTCAACGTCATTCCCATTTCAATGCCTTTGGGGATTTCTTGAGAGGAAATAAACCATGAAAAAAACAAAGCAAAGAAAACTAAAAATAATATCTTTTTCATAACACCTCTTAAATAAATATATTTTATTTTGAATTCATTTATATTTTTTGTCAACTCTTAATTTCCATACCGTCTTCGTACTTCTGCTTCCATTCTTTGCTGTTCTCTTTCTCGTTCTCTTTCTCGTTCTCTTTCTCGTTCTAACCGATCAAGATACGCTCTTTCTTCTGTTATATTGGTCTGCCCTCCTCTGTTTAAAACATCAGCTCTTCTGGCTCTTATCCATCCTTGCGCGCCTTCATCTGCTATTTTATCTATCCACGCTTTTGCAATATCAGTAGTTCCAATATTTCCCATCGCTTCCTTTATATCAAATTTTACAGTATTAGCGTTAGGACGGTTATTCATAATTTGATCGATTTTGTCCCATATTTCAGGATATCTACTTCTAAAATTGGTTTCAAATTCATTTATTGAAGCCGTTCTTCCCCTTGTAATTTCTTGATCAAATGGAACCCATCCGTTTCCTTTCTTCATCATTACATCTTTTCCGATTGTCATCACTTCCACTCTTTCATCGCCTCTTTTGAGTGTATGAGTAATCAATCCTGTTGTATCCCCTTCTTCCCATTCTTTAAAATCTGGATTTCCTTCAAATTCCCATCCGCTTGCGATAGTCGCTTTTTCTATAGTCTGTCTTTGATTTGCTTCTCTTTGAGCCATTATACGTTGCGCGTCAGGATGAGCTCTTAGGCTTCTGTTACCAAACTGATCATAATGAACGTAATCTAAGAAATCTCCGCTTCCTTCTATCGCTTTGTTCAATCTTAAAGCTCTTACATCTTTCATTGTTTCTTGAATAAGAGCGATAGCCTGTTCCTCTGTTGTAACTTTTCCGGTTCCTCTCGCCATAAAGAAATATTCTCTAATACGATCTGCCTCTGGAGCATAGCTTGGGTCTTCTCTTACCCATGCAGACAGTTCTGCGTCTGCCGCTTTAAATTCTGATGATGCCCTAAACATTATCCCACCGCCATAAACCCTTCCTAATATATCGCGTTTTTCTTGCTCTGTCGCGTCTGTCGCGTTTATTTTCATTGCCGCTTCGTGAAAAGTTTCAATATCACCTCTTTCAAACTGCGCTTCGTACATAAGAGCGAGTTCTTTTCCTCTAATACTTGAAGAGCTGCTTCTCCCTCCTCCTGCGTTCTGCCTTCTATCAATTTCTCGATCCAAATATTCAAGATGCCTTATAAAAGATGCTTCTTGTCCGTCATAATCTCCGCGCCTGTTTATTAAATTTCTTCTTACATTTTGCAATTCGCTGTCAGTCATCGTTGAAACGCTTCTAGTTGGAAAGCTTTTAAAAAAATTATCTTCAAGCTGGTCTGTCTGTAATTTATCTATTTCCCTTTTTACCGCTTCATTAACGTCCGGGTTATCGCTTCCGGTATTCAATGCCGCTCTTGCCGCGTTACCTATACCGTTCTCTAACTGCTTGTTAAATGTTTCCCTTGCGTTAGTTACCGCAGCGTCTTTAATTCTGTTGCTAGCGTTTTGCGCGTTAGCAAGCAAATTAATCTTTTGTTCTTCTGAAATTTCTTTGTTTGCAACTTTGCTTGACAAAAATTCTTCGGTCGCTCCGATACCCCTTTGTCCTGCAATACCAATCGCCTCGTCAAGTACAGTCCCTTCTTTCACATAACGTTCGCCTTTCAGGATTAACGCTTCTAACTCGTTGCCCGATTTCCACGAAGCCTCGGAAAGCGTTGAATCGAACTGCGATCTGTCCCCTGTCTGCCTCCAAACTTCCGTCGCGTTTGCAAGGCGCTGTTCAAACAGGGCTTCGCGGTCTTTTATAACCTTGCCCGCAATCTGGCTTTGAGCGTTTACGTTGATGTGTTCAAGCGCGTTTACCGCCCTTTGTTTAGCCTTCTCCGCGCCTCCCGGAGTGAGGTAGCCTCCCCCTATAATATCGCCGATCTGTTTTTTTAAATCGCCTAACGTTGTGCCGTCTTCAAGCTCGTAATTATCAAAGCCTATATAACGCAAACCTTCGGGCGTGTCCGCGTAAGGGTTATACTTGCCTTCGAGTATCGCGGTGTTTACGCCTTTTTGATAAAGCAGTTTGGCTTCGTCAATCTTCGCGTTTTCCTGCTGTGTGCGGTAACTTCCTATCGCGTTTGCCAAACCGACTGCTGCGTTTGTCATATTAAGAGCTATGTTGATGCCCTGCATCTGTTTGTTAAAATCAATCTGCTGCTGCTGCAAAGCGAGCCCGTCCCTTTGAACCTCCGCTGATTTTTGAGACAAATCAATCTCCCTTCCCAAAAACTGCGTCCTCTGCGCGTCTCTTGATGACTGCCTTGAGCGCCTTAAAGGGTTGTAATCAAGCTGTATAAGCCTCGCCATTTTTTACCGCCTCCCTGTGTTTCCCGCCAACATTTCTTCAAACTCGACATCTTTTCTTTCTTCTTCTTTAACATTGTTATTTGAATCTGCATTCTTGTTTCCGAAATTCTGTTCCACAAATTTATCCAAATCGTTCCGCGCCGTATCCCTTCTTGTTTCCGTGTCCGTTATGCTTTGCCGCAAAGCGTCGTTCGCCGAAGTCAAATGACCCGCGGATCGCATTAAGATATCCTTGTTGGCTGAAAATTGCGTCCTCTGATTGGAAAGATCGATTTTCAACTGATCCATTTCCATGTTGGCGGCCGTCAACTGCGAACCGAATAAACCGCCGTTAGCGTCAAGCGTCCTGTCTTCGCCCGCATAGTCAACAAGTTTCCTGTCTAGCATTTGAGTAGCGTGAGCCGCCGAAGTCCCCGCGCCTACGCGCCCTGTCGCTCCTGCAACCGCGTCCGCGTAACCTATCGCGTTAAGGAAATTCTCGTAAGTCTCTTTGCCGCTTGCCATAAGAGCGTCCGTTTGAGCCTGTTTGCTCTGCGTCTCCTGCGCGTACATACTGCTGTAATTATTCAACCATGAATCGTAACTTGAAATCTGGCTTCCGATGGATTCCAGCTCCAGCTCGTTATCGCCGATAGCGGACTGCATATCGAATATTCTTTGATCCATGGATAAGATTCTGTCTTCTTCGCTTATCGCGTGCTGCCTCATGCTAAGAGCAAGCTGATCCTCCGCGTGGGAAGCCGATTTCCCTCCCTGCCAAGCGTTGACACCTACCCCGACTAATGCCGCCGTAGCGCCTATTATCGCCGCAACCGCCATCTTAAGCCTCCATCACCGCGACTCTTTCAACGAGCGCAAGCATAGTGAACGGAGCCGGTTCTTCGTGCAAGATTACCAGCCTGCCTTCCGTGTCGATATTCCCTGATACAGTGATATCTATTTCTCCTGTAAACGGTTCCGGCGCAGAACCGAGTATGTATTCACCGTATTTTTGGGTAATCAGCGCTATCGCTTTTTCTTCCGATGTACCCGCTTTCCCTCCCAAGCTTCTATGCGCCCTGATGGTGATTTTTTCAATCCTGCGTTTCTTCCCTAAACTTGTGCCGTTAGCGGGAATCTGCCTTTCGTTAGGCGCGAAGTATGATGTATACGGTAAACCAATTCGTACATTAGATACTTTTGTTTTTAATTCTGCATTTCCATTTTCATCTACTTGTACAGGCGGTTCAATCGCTCCGTCTGCAAATACATTTATTTTCTTACCTGCAAGATGATAAAGCCCTGTAACAACATTTGTCGGTTTGTCAAATGTTGTTTGTTGCCCTGCGTCAACATAATGGCTGTCTGCAAAATCGGTGTTAACCAAATCGTCAAGGGTTAAATGCTCTACTTGCCTTTTACCGTCACGCTCGATTACAAAAAAAATATAATCCCTTGTTTTATGCGGCAGTACCGCTATCGCTTCAAATATTCCATCTGTTTTATGTCTAGCGAAAGCCGTTATACCTTCTCTGATACTAATAGTGCAGCTGATTAAATCCCCTTCGTTGGTGACAATCCAAATCATAGGGTAAGGAAAATCAGATACAGCAAAATCCTTTATACCCGATGTAAATAAATGTGCCGCCTGCTGGGATATATCAATGTCTATAAAGCCGCTTCCCTGGGCGCTTTGATTCCAAACAAGGGCGCGTAAGGTTTTCCCGCCGCGTCCCGCGTAAACCATAATTTCTCTTGTACCTCTCGATTGTATTCTATGAGCTCCTGTATATTCAATTATGTTCATGTCAAATGTAGCAGGTGTAGGAATATCTCCTGTGTCGCTCCATGTAGCTTTTTCCGTAGCCGCAAGAAAATGCCTGTTTGCGGCTATCCATTGAATACGGCTTCCGTGCATATCGTTTTTTTCAATAACAATAGAATCTGCAGGATTGCTGCCGGGGGTAAAATCCGTGTAACGGTCTTCTCCTGTTATGCTGTTAGGGGCTCTGCTTGCGTAAATCCTGTTCGGTTCGCTTTTTGTCCCCGCCAAGAACAACCTGCCTGCGTTAAAAGCGATACAGCTCGGGTAATTGTCTTTAGCGTCAAACATATACTCTTTTTCTATATCTGGTTTAATATCTATTCTGCCTGTCCCTTTACAGTCATCGCATATATTATCTATCGAGCCTATGCCGTTACATATTGAACAAGTTGTTCGTCCCGTTGCATTGCATGTACCGCAATTTATAACCCCCTGTCCCTGGCAATATTTACAAGCGCCTGTATTTGCAGAGCCTGTGCCTGAACATACAAGGCATTTTTTTAATCCTGATCCTTTGGTGTCTATGTAAGTGTAGCCGTCACCGCCGTCACGTTTATACTCTCCTGCCCAACGTTTTAACACCGATTTATCGTCTGCTGTAATATCGATATCAACAGGAAATAAAGCGATTGTATTTAAACCTGTTACATATTCACCGTATAAAACGGCTGGAGCTATTTGGGAAGGTGAAAATATAATGCTAATACCGTTACTGTTAATTGTAAAATTTCCTGAAAGGATTCCGTACCCTTGATCCGCAGGGGTAGTAAACTCGAAATAATCCGGAGTTTGAGGCTTACGAACCATTCGTAAACGTCTTTCAGAACATATAGGACATTTATTTTTCCCAGTGTTATTGCATGTGTTGCATGGTTGGTCTCTAGAAATAAAACCCGATCCGTTGCATGGGGAACATTCTTGTATTCCTGACGGAGCGTTCAAATCAATTTCTTTATAAAATTTAGGCGTGCTTTTTATAACGGCTGTCCCGTTCCATGTTAATTTTAAAACAGCACAGTCTGCGTGGACTAGCCACATAGAATCCTTTGAAGCCGCGTATTGAATCCCGGGCAGCATCGGCGTTGAATAATCAGCTGTAATATACGGATGTATATAATTAACTTTCCCTTCTTCGTCTATCCTCCTTACCATTATCAATCCCCCTGTAAGCTCTAATAAAAGGCAGGTGCCGTCCGATAACAGCCATTCTATAAGCCTCGCTTTCGATACGCCCATATGGGTGTTGCCGTCAAACACCGTCCCTGGGCGTTTCCTTATCCCTCCTGTGAGCATGGGTATAAAATTCTCCATGCGCCGCGCCCCCATTTCATAAGCGGGGCTGTCGATTCTAGCCGCGATTAAAGGGGAAGTTTCCCCGAGAAAAACGTTATACAGTAAGCTTATATTCATCGCCTGTTCTCCTAAGTGACTTATCTTTTTTCTACATGAAAATTATTGCCGAAAGCGTAAGGGTCAAAGTTCATCTGCGCGTCCTCTTTTTTCGCCTGTTCAATCGCCATCTGGCTCTCCACCGCTATCAAAGATTTTAACTGCTCGTTAGACGACAGCGGCGTAGCCAATAAAACGGCAAGGTGGGTGCTTACCGCTTTTCTTACCGATTGCGGGAGCTGGTTAGGGTTGTCCGGACGGGCTATATAAATTATCTGAACAGAATCGGAATCGGCGAGTATCATCCCGTTTTCCGCTTGATAAGGTATAAGCTCGCCTTGTTCCAGCATCGCGCTGTTTACCCCTGTCACTTCGACAAGCCTTATTAAATCCGCAGGCAGGTTGAATTGGTACCTCCAGCCGAATAAAGGGCTTTCCGCGTTAAGGGCTAGGCGCTGCCGCCTCCGCGCGAATTTGAAATCCCATTGACCCAGCACATGCTCAACCGCTTCCGGCAAAAACCTTTTACAGAATTCGGCGTTTTTGTCGCTTTCCGATAAATGCGTTATCGTCTCCGCTCCTAACCTGCCGAGCGCCCTGTTGCATATCTGCGTCCATGATGCGGTGTAGTCCACGCTGTCGCTTGCCATTTACCTGACCTCCAGCAACGCTTTTGTAATAAAACTTTTCACCATACCGCGAGCCTCGCTTTCGCTAATCCCCGTCTCATCGCATACCCCTGTAATGTCTTTATACTTTCTGCCGACAAAATCATCTTTTGAAACTAATAATTTTAACCTTTCCGCTTTACAGGTAAGAATGAAACGAATCATAAGGGTGCCGTTAGAGATGTTGTGAATTACGGTAATCCCCATTATTTTTTTTCCGTTTATTAAAATATCATTGCCGTCCGCGTAAGCGCCTTTTATTTGATTGATAAAATATTCCATGAATGATGACTGAATCGATTTAACGTTCCCTTCATCTATCGTTTTCCCTGTTTTAAGAAACATTATTAAACCTATCACCCCGGGGCAAAAGAATATCCTGCTTCCGCTCTTTTCCTGTTCCGTTATTAAATAAACGTTTTTCTTAGACGTTACCTTGTCCGGCGTATAGCGCGTGAAAGTTACCGGAACGTCTGTTTCAACAATGTACGCCGCTTCGTTGAAACACTCACTTTTTGTTTGCAGGTTGCAAACGAATCTAGACATCCGGGCAGTCACTTCTCTTATCTTTGGATCATTGGGATCGGTTAAAAAGATATGCTCTACGTCAAACAAGGTTAACCTCTTATTCTTGAACCTGAACGGGCTGTTCCTTTTTTACAGCTTCGATAACCTGTTTCAGTTCTCCCGCGCTCATGCGATCCGCGCCTTTTATGCCGAGGCTTTTCGCTTCCGCAATCAGTTCCGGCTTTGTCGGCGGTTTGGGCTCTGTTGTTTCGGTTTCATTTTTTTTTACAGGGTTTTCTGCAGGAATCTTTTTTTTCTTTGCAGCTATGTATTTAACTGCATCTTCGTCTGCAGGTGCAAAAAAAGAAAGAGCGCCAAGCGGTTTCTTTTTATCAAGTTCAATTAATTGCTCCGCTTCTTGCTCTGTAAATTCTTGGATAACCCCTGAATTGAAAAACTTGTTTTTCCTGCTCCACGCGAATTCTATAACGCATAAAAATTTCATTTACATTCTCCTATAATTTAAATATGACAAAGCGCGGATATGACTCCGCGCTCGCTTTAACTTACTGCCTGGGCTGTGACGGCCCTGGTTGAATAAACGCTTCGATTTCCGCTCCTGACGCTGCCGCTGTAAGGGTTGCTTTTACAAACCTCTTGTGCGACTTAGGCATCGGTATAAGCGCGAAATTTCCCGCTTTTGGATCGGTGACTGTCGTACCGACTGCAAGGTCGGTAAATGTGCCGTCTGCGGTGTCGCAATGAATCAACTTTGGTGTTATGTTTCCTGTGTAATCCGCTTTAATAAAAAACACGCAGGTTGAATCGTGTTGTTCGCCTGTCCTGTGAGTCTGCATTGCAGCTCTCGGATCGATTGCTTCAAAGTCAAGGGTGTTTTCCGATACAGGTATTGAACCCGATCCGCCTAATACTCCGAATCTGTTTAAATAATCTGTCA
>Ga0209755_10003572_pt1 | contig 19336 bp, 18 predicted proteins | sample TergutCo191P1_FD_187301 | JGI IMG/M metagenome (GOLD analysis project Ga0209755, IMG submission 187301) | Cornitermes sp. P1 segment gut microbial communities from Petit-Saut dam, French Guiana - Co191P1 (SPAdes) (version 2) | ecosystem: Host-associated > Arthropoda: Insects > Digestive system...
GGGATAGAACAGTTCACATAGTGACTATGTCGGGGGGTGGTCTGCTAGATAAACTTCAGAAGCAGCACTTCAGAAGACAATTTAGGCAACAGCTGCATCTTTATTCATAAAGTCAAATGTATAGTACCAACATTGCTCACTGCCTAAGAGAATACAGCTTGCATTTATTTTAGTGACACAAGGTGCTCCCTCTACTAGATACATTAGGCTAGTGGTCTGTTCTGCATTAGAATATACAAATAAATATTTTATCCCTATTTGATGGCTTTTTATTTCTGTTCATCTAACTAAATTAGGCTACTTCCAGTTAATCATGAGTCTCCTTTCCTGAAAAACCCCTGTAAAACACTGTTCACTGTCAGCCTCATGTGCATGTTAACTACCTGAATATACAAGCAATTTGCATGAGCTACACCAGTGATGTGTGTGTAAGCTGGTTTGTGGCCACTCCTAGACTATGCTGTGGACTCGCCGACCAAGGCACTGGGGTTCAATTCTTGGCAGAGGAAATAGGCACATTCTTCTGTCTTGCAAGTATCTTGGTTTTTTACAAGTGCCATCTGGCCTCCCACAATGGGTACCACAGGCTCCTCCCTTCAGGATAAACTGGCCGGGAGTGTGAAGCTGACCGCTGAACTCCATCTAACACACTGGATATCAAACTTTTTGACCACAAACCAAACTCGTATGTCACACTGGCCTTGTGATCCAGAGAAAGTAAAATTTTGTTAATCCAGCACCCATGGGACTGAACAGGTGCCAGATTATCAGAAGACACCTATACTGACCTAAATTCATACAGGTAACTTTATTATTACTGTTCTGAAACTTGGGCTGCGTAACTGACCAGAGTATTTCATTTGGATATCTCCTTCACCTACTGGTTTAGGGTCATAAGAATCTTCTTCTGTGTTTTCTGGAATCTTCATATTCTTCAAAGGTAATGGAATAGGAAACAAGGGGTCAGGACATACCATGACGGTTGATGTACAGACACCTTGATGGTCTTTTTCAATACGTCCCTGAAATCTACCTGCTTGAATGACGAAGCTCTCCTTCTCTCGCAAAAAGTATTAAGAACTACTCTCCTCACGTGCCAGATTATTAAGATTTCCAGATTATCGCATGATGGATTACAGGAATTTTGCTGCAGTAGCAGTCCCTATATAGCAAACCATTTAAGCTACCAAGTTCACTATATTGTGCTCCTAGTTCATGACCCATCAGAAGGCTCTTGCATCACAAATTTGAGTCATAATCCCAGTACATCCCAATCCACCATATACCTGTATAATGTGTTGCCTAACTTACTATTTACTCAATCAAGAAGCACAGTGATCACAACAGACCACTTTTGTCATTTATATGTAGATCATGAATGTGATAACCTACTAGTACTACTTCCAGAAGTCTCTCCATTACTGGACATAAGTATGAACACAGATTTTGTATTGATGGCTCCTGCTAGTTCAGAATGAACAGTGTGAGCTGTGTCATGAAAACATCACATGTGCATTAAATGTTTTCAGGTCAGCAAAATGCAAGTGCACCTTCCAATAAATGCAAATAGCATTTGGAGATGTAAAAAATAAGCTCTGCATTACTTCAGGCCTTGTTATTTAAAAAGACCAAGCAATTTTTTTTGTAAAGAAGCTGCACTCTTCTAACCAAAAGTGTCAGCAAAAAATACAAATTATACTCTTTAAATCAGTCTACACTGGGGAAAGGGGGGGGGGGACAAAACCATCAATAATTCTGAACTGAAATTTTAGGGACATGAAAAAAAAAAATTGGGCTACATAATCAGTTAATATAAGTGACACAAACACATGCTTGCAGCTGAATCAGAACCAATCTGTAGACACAGTTTCTTAAAGTCTGGGCACTTGTTACTTACTGGATGCTGCCGATGAAGGTGGTGACTGGCTTGCTGCTGTCGAGCTGAGATGTGAGGTTGAGCGCTCACGAACTTCTTGTACTGGTTGTGTTTCAGCAGTATCTTCTGCAGTCGGCATGCTGAGACTGGGAACATGCACTGGCAGAACAACAACCAGATCTCATGCAGCAATACAACATGCAGATCATGCCCACGTGCATGATGCCTACTCAGGCCATGCTATTCTTAAGCTCAGTATCATGTTTACTTTTTGAAAGCAGTTCATATTTTGCAACCAATCTATAAAAATACAGGTAAAGGAAGGATCAGTGCTCTTACAGGCCCTAAATGGCAACATATCATAGTTCTGAATGCTGTTTGTGACTTCATGCTTCCAAGTATGGTACCTGCTTCAAACTCGGCCATGATGACAAAAATTCAAGACATACTGCACACATATTTTCCCAAAAACTAAAGACTGTGAAGGGGTGGGTTCTTGTATTTGGATAAATACATATCTATGTTTGGAATGAGAAGTGATGTTGGGGCAGACCACTGACATCACACATGAGGAGAAACAGAAAACAAAGTGCTCAGCCTGGAAGATTGACATGTTCTACCATCTACCAGTTAGAATGAGCTAGCATATGAATTTGAAAATTTCTGACCTTTGCTGTCTGCCATTATGGTGTCTAAACCAATGTTTCGTTTTACCTTAATTCTGTAGAGATTCCATTTTAAGTGTAAAACACCACAATGGCCCTCCACACATTTTTTTTTTTTAACTGGAGGCCAACTACAGAGTACAGCAGTTTTTCTTTTACCTACATACGCAGATATACCAACTATGGTCTTGTATATCTGACTGAATGACCTGCCTGCTCACCTGCCTTCTTCACTCACGCACTCACTCACAACACAGAACTGTGTCCTCTTGAGAAGCTAACCGTTCCTCAGCTAGCCATGTGATTTCTATCATTTTATTGCACCTGGAAGTTCATAGCTGTGTTCACAACAACCCATCATTTATCACCATCCTGAGCCAGATTAATCCAGCCCATACCACCATACCTCCATCCCCCCATCTCATTCTTTCAAGATCACTTTCAGTATCGTCTATGATAATGTCTTTCGCATGGCCTCTTTCAACATAGTTTCCCCATTCAAACCCTGTATACACCTCTCCTCTCCCCCACAATGTCATGTGCATTGCTCATTCATTCTTCTTGAGTTAATCACCCAAATTATTTTTGGTGAGGAGTAGCATCATGAATCTCCTCATTATATCTCCTCCAGCCCCTGCTACCTTGTCCCTCTTAGGCACAGACAGCTTCGTCTGCGCTGTATTCTCAAATAACCCCAGCCTTTGTCCTGCCCTCAATGAGGGATATCAAGTTTCTCTCACCAACACAAAACAACAAGCACAACTATTTTCAACTTCATATTTCTTAACAATAAATCAGAGAACAAAAGATTCTAAACCAAATGGTATCAAGCATTCCCCGAGTCCAACCAGTTCTTAATTTATTCATGAATGCAATGTTGATTTGTAAGGTTTGTTCCCAAATATTTAAACTTTGCCACAATTTCAAAGGGTTTATCGCATATCTTAACACTGTGATTTTGTCCTGCATTCTGTTCATGAGACACGAACATATACTTAGCATCCTAAGCATTTAGTTCTGGACCAATCTTCTTACTGTGACCACAAACACTTCCATTTTTTTCCTTTGTCTGTATGCCTTCACCAAATAAATTAACATCATCAGTATAGAACAGAAGCTTGTGTGTCCCATTTAATTTCCTGCCTCCTGGTTTCTTTGAACCTTCCTATGGCATGAACACAGCACAGTTTGAAGCCTTTTTGTATAATAACGACCAACTTATGAGTCTGATACTGACAATCTTCACCAGGTAAAAACAGCAGACTTCTGATACAGCTCATTTTTACTACTCATGTAAGCACCTAGTTAAACATATTTACTATATTTATTTCACTTATTTATGCTTCAGTTACACTTCAGCAGTTTAGAATATATAGATCAGTAAATAATGAATTGAAAAATATGTGCAGCAAGTGGTCACGGTCTAATTTAAGGATGCTATTCTGGTATTTTGTGTATGTACTGAGGAAAATGACAAAAAATCACAGTAAGGATAACTAGCTTCCACATTCCACCTTCTGACTATGAAGCAGAAGTCAGAACCAGCACCACAAAAACAGTGTGTGAACAAAAACAAATGCTGTTCCCCTACAAATCCAAATATTTGTCCCCAACAACCATCCATTATGAACAGTCCTCTTCAAAACCAGTCACTTTGATACTAACAAAATTTCCCATGTGTTACAGAATATGAACATCCATTGTGTTGACCAAAGCCAATTACTGGAATCCATCCTGAGCAAGATAAATCCAGGCCATACCTGCAAATGTTTTCTTTAAAATGTGCCTTTTCATTACCACACCAGGTTCCTGAAAACTTCTGTATTAGTTTTTCATCCACTCCAAGTAAGTGATGTGCCCTACCCATTCAGTCCCCTTATTATATCATCCCAATATTTGCTGTTTGTAGAGTACATATTATTCACCAGTTTTTCAAAAGGACACTTTCAGTAACTTGCCATGTACATATTCTGCATTTATCAAGTTAAACTAGTTGCTAGTGAGCTCTGATCCCTCCCCCCTGTTCACTTTCATCACTAAATAAAGTACATTTAAGCTGTGTACATAATAATATACACTGGTTCCTGCTAGAATGTCATTATCTAGGTTCAAACTTGAAACTGTCAAGGCCATGACAGCCTCTGCCAGAGGCTTCAAATGAATAAGTATTTAAACAGGCCTTGGGAAAATGTCTCGACATCCCATGACTGCTGGAATTCAAAATAAATTTGTATTTATGAACAAGAAATCTCACTATAGTTCGGACAACAGCCAACTTTTGGAACCCAAAATGATTCAGCACTGCAATTAATTCACACAACAAGAGACAACAGAACAACCCCTGTGTACGGTTCATGACAAAACTACTTGGCATATTAATTTGCCAAAATCTGCTTACCTTCACTGTACTTACCTTGAAACACAAGTATGCAATTAAGCACAAGTACAGAACCTATCTGCTAGAAAGTAAAGTGGGTTAGTTATTCAGCAGAGAAATAATGTGTATTAACATTCTGCTACAAGACAGTGATCCTAAGGGTGCAAAAAGAACAGAAAATGAAGTACAAAATATTACATTACAGCAGAACCTCTTATCTAACTTAAAATATTAGAAATATTTCCATGTTTTATCATTTTAATGATTCATGCAAATACTTCATAGACTGATGTAAACACATCTATGATTTCATGTCTCTGATGTGAGGCCCAGGTAGGAAATAACATATGCGGTGATTTTTTTTTTTTACAAAGTGGTGACAGCACCGAATAAGGGGCTGCCATTTGTATGCAATCTAAGGGCATTCACAAAATACCCTTTTGTGCAAAAGAACAGATGTTACTGTCTCTTACATGTTTATTTGCAAATACATTTTTGCAATAAACAACAGTCTCAAAATGTGTTACATGTATGTGTAGTAACAAATATAATCTCCACCATGCAATTCATGTTAGTAAGGAGTAAAATGCATACTTTCTGGAGACTACAACAGATTTTTGAGTATGGTGTAAAATACTATATTCAGAAAATGAATCACCCTCTGCACACAGGTGTCATTGTTTCATAATTCAGCAACAACAAAGGGCCAGCCTTAAGTTTTTGGTTCTCTTCCTTAACAAAATGAAGTCAGATAATGAAGGATCCACTGCAATGAAAAGCACAGAAGAAGCACTACACTCAGTACAAAGAAGACAAACACCACTCCCTGTTTCAGAAAGCTGCAGCCACCTGGGAAAGAAATGCGAGAATAAGTCTGCCCTCAAGCCATAACACCTGCACCACGTTCTACACATAAAACACAGTATCATAACTTGAAGCACATACTCGAAGGAATCCTGTAAAAGAGTTAGTAACAACACAAAGTGTTTACCAGCACCTGTCTGCAGCATATCATCACATAAAACACAGTTATAAACTTGGGCATGCCAACTTCTTGGTGCTGTTAACAGTCAGTTTGACCTGTGTAAATGTACATGTCCTGAATAATTACCACAATAAACTCTTCTACATGTATACTAAATCCCACCAGTATTAGCTCTCATTTATAAGTAACCATTCATTATGAACATTAACGTTTACCAATAAAAGTATTCCTTCTATTGCCAAACCATCTTTGCATTAATTGATGTAAATTGTTTTACATTTCTAATCTACTCTAGTACAAGTAACTGTGTACTGTTCTGGCTTTTACACTTCTAAACAAATGAAATATATAAAACTGTCTTACATGTGTAATAAATACTGTTGGTATAATCTATACCAACAAGCAATATCTCACTGCATATGTTTGGTACTTCTTTACCAGTTACAACAGTCTTCTAGATTCAAAATAAACCCTAATAATACTATCATAAATTTATACAATACAAAACAACAAAATGCACCTTTACTAAATTAATATTTTAATTTTTAATTTTCGATGTTTACTACGTATTTCAAACCCGAGGGTTCACCTTCAGGAAGATGGTTGTATACACGGGTATGGTATAGTGTGTTCTACTTGCTTCAGTATAAGCAGTCTTGTACGTAGAAGAGTGTGTTTGATACTCATCAAACACACACTTCTTATACTGCATGTAGAACACATTATACCATACCTGTATATACAGCCATCTTCCTGAAGATGATCCCTCGGGTTTGGAATATGTAGAAGACATCAAACATTAAAAATTAAAATATTATTTTCGAAAATATGCATTCTGTTGGTTTATATTGAATAATTATATCACAATACACAGTGCAAAAACATAAAATACCATGAATTTGTAACTTCCTACTCACAATAAGCAACAGACAGATGTTTTTATATTTCCAGTCTACCCAAACACAAGAAAGTTCGGTTAAATACAGCATTATTCATAATTTGAGGGGGGATAAACACTTTCCTGCAATTTTTTAAAATTTACAGTCCTTCCAAACAACACATTCTACACCAATAATAAATCCAGTTATTGTTATTCCAGACAACACAGTAAACAATCATGATGAATGTTTTATATCACTAATCTATCTCAAAGTGTTCTGCAATTAGGTAAATCCTGAAATTTCCCATAAATCTAAGAGTTATTCTTAGCACACTACATCTGCACCAATAAACATGATCTACACTCAAAACCCTGAACTTCTGCTAAACCTCATACAGGGAACAGTAACCAACCATTGCCACCAGAGCTGTGCTCTTGTGTACAATGGAAATCAAAAGTCTTCACAGTGAGATTACTGCATCACTGAAAGGCTGGTAGCTCATAACTGAAACTAGAAACATGCTGTATAAAACCAGTACCCAAATACTAGTGTACATTAAACTGTGTTATTGGAATATGTTTTATGCAAGGGATTACTGTACTATTTTAAGAACCCAATATAATTACCCCACGCATCATAACATTCTATATAAACCCCAAATTATTATACCACCATTCTTCCAATTCTTATTAACATCTGACTGTCACACACTCCACTGTGCTGCTTAAGCAATATAAGCATAGTGAGGTTACATGACTATGACATTTTCAACAAGCTAGTTGCAAACAGCCACTAGCCAAGCCAAGGACAACAGAAGGACTGACTCACCTTCCCGGGCAGCGGGCCGCTCCAATGGCGTCACTGCCTTGGTGGAAGGTTTGCGAGAGGCTGGAGGTTACCAATCACAGCACGTAGACATGTTAGGAGTAAGGTAGGGTAAAGAGACAGAGAAACAGATTGTGGTCATCACATGCAACACATGCCAAGAGTCACACTCCACAAGCCAAAGCAGCAGGTTGCCCCATTGCCAGGCAGTACAGGAATGTAACCCTCTTGCAAATATTCTACCACAAACAGTGCTTGCACAACTACAGTGAAACTGCTATCTAATACAAACTCAATTTAACTGAAACAAATAACCTTAAGAGAATTCACCATACTTTCTCAGGTAGAAACACACCCCTTTTCAATGAAGTATGTTCCAGCTTCCGAGCTCTCAGAACTTAAGTATCACACAACAAAACAAATCCATGTACTCAAAATGAATACCTGTGTAATCTTTACTTAACTGTAAAGAACACTTATGCCAAAGTACAGTTTCTTTCAGACTTCCAGGACTTGACAACCTTGTGACAGACACAGAAAACTGGGGTACCTCCTTTCCACCTGTACTCTATATGCAGACAATACATAAAGGATAGAAACTGCCTGCAATCAACACTATTAAATACAGCAAATCACACTGCGTGCAGGGTTATGTCCTTGAAGTATACTGTGAATGGCAAGACTGTGATGCCCAAGTTAAGACCTCATGGGGAAAAGTGGGGTTCAGGAACTAAAGACACAAAAAACATACAGTTTAGATGTTAATAATTAATAATGATGAAAATATCTGTGTTAGTGTTGATCGTAATGATGTGAGTGTTTGTGGCTGAAAGCGATCAGGGTGCTCGAATGATGAGCATATGTCAGAGAGCCAGACAGACAGAAGACTTGGTGCATGGAGGTGATCTGCAACTGCTTTGCCTTCTTCTACATGTCCTACACACCTTCTTGTAAGAAGCCATGACAGCCTTCATCTCATGTTTAAATCTCAGACCCCATCCATGAAATCGTCAAACTCAAATAATCCACAAGTCAGCTGCCATCTGAAGTCCTTTCCTCAGAGCACTGGTAGTAAGCTGAGGCCTCTTCATACTAGTGCCAGAATCATCCCCTGGTTGACTGAGTGCTGTCACATGTTGAAGGTCCTCCTTAGTCAACACAGTAGCAAGAGAGTCAAAAAATTCTCACGTTACAACCTACTCAAAATTTGGGAATCCTCCTTCTGAAACTTTGCAGGCCAACACAAAGATGTGCCTAACTTTGTTCTGGTGTTGGGGAACTCTCAAAAGTCAGTATGTTCTTTACAACACAACTTCTACCAACAGCCATTCAAAGACAGTGCCTGCAGTTTTTCCTTTAGATTTACTATGCAGTCACTTACTCCGTAAGATCTGTAGCATTCCCTGACATTAAGAAATGTTTCCTGCTAACTTGCATCAGATATACTGCTGAAGTTGCAGTAAGTGTAGAGGAAGTGTTGCACAGATGATCAGATTGGATATTTTGATGGATAAGACCATGGTCTTGTAAATGTCCTGGGGTATTATCAAGGACAAATAGGACCTTAAATGTTAAATTTTCTTTTTCTTTTTATCATTACACCCTTAATCAACATAAAGTACATCACCCTCTCCAAACATAATAAAAAGTGAGGAAAACTACCAGTTCTAAAAACTGTGTAAAGTACAGCCTTGGTATATTCTGTATCACAACATATCTAGGTAGCTAATGAGAGAAAGAGAAAGGCATATGAAGCGTCCTGTGTACTATTCTGTGTGCTAAGCAAGTGTGACCACAAATACATAGGGCCCATAAAACAACATGAGGCTGCCACAGTAATTCTTCTGCCACATAAAAAGAGAGAGAGAGAGAGAGATCTTCTGTACCCAAGACAAACAGAACGACTCAGTGCCAGTTGGTACACGTGGAAAAATGGTTAGCCGTTCTGCGAAAAACCAGTAAGCAATACTGGGGCAGCTAAGGGTTATATGCAAATATGTGGTTAGGCAAGAAATACAAAGGAAAGTTTAGTGGACAAAGACAAACCAAGAACATTTATGAGAAAAATGAGGAGGCTGTGTCATAAGATCATCCACCCTAGTAATGGCATTATGACAATGACGATGTTGTTGTTTTTGTTGTTGTTGCTGCTGCTGCCACTGCAGCCACTACTGTTGCTGGAGGGGGGAGGGGAGGACAAGGCCCTAGTTACCCAATTCACACTATCCTTTTCTTGTAACCAAACAATGAATTTATTTAGTATAAGTTAAGTGCCTAAGCAAAAGTCTGCAGTGCTCTCAATTTGTGGTACGCACAAAATATATGAAGGTCTGAAGACAACAGCAAAAACTGAATCCTGTTCAAATATAAAGTCATGTCAAACGCCAAGACCAGACATTCACAACACAGGAATATTAGTGTGTCCAACATGCCATAATATGATTCAATATCATATTTTATTCTTTGTTCATAAGACATAAATTTTACACCATTTTGAAACTCACAAGCTGGAACTTCTATCAACTTTTCATAATACAACCCTCCCTTAACACTTCTGATCTTTGCATTCATTTTGCTGCAATAATTGTGCTTGCACTATCTTATTCAGTCAAAGGTGAGAAAAATGGGCAGGAAATAAGTCAATGATAATAAAAATAGACAGCCTGTCAACTTACAAAACCAAACTGATTCTTTCACTTTCTGATATCTTTCACAAAAGATGATATTATTATTATTATTATTATTATTATTATTATTATTATTATTATTATTATTATTATACCAAACCATGGAACATGACATTTTATTGCAAAATGTAGCATTCATAATATGTAGGGAATGCCTGAAGTCACTCTCATCTTTCAGGAATGGAATTTCTCATAAATGTGAGAAAAAACAACTCGTGTGCTGTGCTTTGTAATTTTCTTGGTAGAGTCTTGGAGACTGTCTTAATAACTCACCTTTTACAGCACCAGCAATCCTTAAATTTTGCACAAGATCATCAAAATCTAAGATAAGTTGCATGGCATTCAACCTAGATTTCAAGCAAATCATCCTATTAGCTTTAACAATCATCAGCAGAAGTGGTTACAGTGCTACACAAGCAGGGGCAAAATGAAACAAGTTGTACCCTGTCTTATATGTCAGTATTTCCCCATACTAGAATTGCAATACACTCAAATCCTTCAATAAAGTCCAAAGGCTCATTTGCTCATTTGTAGTACTTAAATTTTCATCCCTTATCTGCTTGTAATAAATACTAATGGAAAGAGATGGGCTTATGACCTGCAAAGAAATGTTACAATTTGTCCTTTAGCTTAGGAGATATAAAAATTTAAACATAAGGAGTGTCTTTCAGGCATCCAGCAGAATTTTTACTAAAAACGACAGCAATGAATTCGGTGCCCATACACATTTGATAACATTAAACTGAGATTTCAGTACAGTTTTAATCCCATTACTGTGAATAAGCTGTCTCATTAACTGGAAATAAAATCTACAGATGGGTAGGGAAGAAGACAAGATGTGGTTTCTTTACTAAGGAAAGGGAAAAAAAGGAAGTACATGCATCTTACATGACAATGAAAAATATATATTAATAACACAAACAAATTCATCAGCCATGCAGAAAGGGAGGTGAATTTTCTGCAAAAGGTATCACAGACTTTGACAGAGCAACAAAGAACACACATATAACAAAGAACAGATCTGAAAACAAAGCTACACAATCTAGCTTCATACTGTCTGTTATGAAATTAATTAACAGAAGTGAAATAAAATAAAAACAATTTTCATAGTACAATTAGTGGGGAAAAACTGAACTGCTGAACAGTGTAATACACATATAATCTGTTTACCACAATGCTAGTGCAGTTCCAGTCCAGTTTGCTCTTTGTAACAAGGCACACAAAAATGCAGCAGGACACAACACAAAACTACTGCATTAAATTGTCCTTTACGAAGAGCGCCAGTTTACAGCTTAAATGGCTTGTCTGGACACTTAAAAATAATGCACTCCATTTCGACCTTCCATGGCACAACTATTGAGCAAACATTTGGAACAATTTCTAAGCAGCAGCAAAATATGCAATCAGAGTGTCTTACCTTCTCGAGTTTCTGCCTCCTTTTCACCATTCAGCTGTACCTGTTCAGCTTCTGGTGATGCCTCACCATCAATCCTGCAAATTATTAACATTATACGACACTACAGTTCAAAATTCATCAATTCTTCTTTGTGACAGTGACACCATTTTAGTGTCATTTGTTAAAAGTGAACTGGGTCCCCTGAAATACTATGTAAGCTACTATCTCCTTCGCAAAATATCCTCATACATAGTCTCAGAATTCTCAATTTTTGGTTGCACATATATTTTATGCTGTAACTACTGAAAATAAGAAAACTGGCAATGAACAGCGCCATTTGAATAAAGACAAAAACCTCAGCATCTACTCTGATATTGGTAATGGTTTGTAGATGCTAACAATGTCTCTGCTCCACTATTTTATATTCATCCACATTTCAGCCACATTCTCCTGTTCATCTGGCACAGCAGAAAATACTGCCACATTGACTGAAATACTACTAAAAACCATAGAATATTAGCATTTAATTGCCATTAAATAGCACAAAGCTACTAAACAAGAAGAAGCTAAACAATGCACATTTTTAGTCACTACATTCACATACTACCTTAACCCCAAAATTGAAAGAAAACAAAAGGGGAGGGGGAAGCAATTTCACAGACCTCTCACTTGGTTGTTCATCTGGTGAGCTAGGCGGGGGAGTCTGCTTGGCAGCAAGTTCTTCCTGGCGTTTCCGCTCTTCTTCATCTTGCCGTCTCTTTAGTTCTTTCAATTCAAACTGCAAACATAAGGCAAAGGGCTAAGTACAACAACCTATGCAAAAGCAGGATGACATTTTTTCCCTAATGTATCATTTGATGGGGGGGGGTCTTATAATCACAAACAAAATTAAACATATTCTGTTAATAGGGTGAACATTTTTTATCTGTTGTGGCTAGGTGAGGAAAGAAAAAAGCTGCTACAAAAAATCATAAATATACAAATAAATAAATAAATATATATATATATTAATTTGTACTTCCAAATTCATTACTGATGTCAGATTACACCGTGAGCTGTTAAAGTTAAAGTACTCCATACATACCATGGGTAATCATGTTTAAGCCATTGCAGTTATAATGCTATTTTTAAAACAACTGTAATTAAACATGCACAAAATCCCAACAACTGCAATGTAGCAAGGAAATTCTGAATCAGGGAAGAGAATGTATGATGCTGGAGTAAAAGAATATGAACATTATTACAGGGAGCAAATTCAACCCAAAGGACATTTTGCAGGCTCATGCAGAGAAATTTCAATGCCACAGATGAAACAGTTCTGTAGTATGTGCTAGAAAAATGTAAAAATGACCTTCTGGCTGTAAGAGAGCCAACATCAATGACAGCATGGGAAGTCACTCCATCTCAAAACACTCCACAGCAAGATTTTTAAGCCATTAATGATTTACGTTTCATAAAGGGTTAGATCTTGATTAAAGAAAGACATTAATCCAAAAGCTTTAGATAGACTGCATTGCAAAATTAATAGCACCACACATACACTCTTAATCTGCACCAACAGCATGATTATATCTCAAGACAAATGCATCATGCAGATGACACCCCATATTGATAAGGTGACTGACAGAACTACTAATGCAAAGGATCAAGATCAGTACTTGTTACGACAGGAAAAATAGAGAACAACCGTGACACTTTCAGTTCCTGTTGAATGGAAGAAAATGACACCTCTTGTGATCCCAAAAAGAATTCTTCAGGGGTTGAAAATTGCAAGGAAGTCAGTAATTGCAGCTGACAAGGCACATTTGCAGTCCACATGGAAAAACACCCCCTGTACCCCTGGATCTATGTGGTGAAGAGTTTGCGCACAACTGTTCTGTACATAAGGTTCCTCAATACCCCGCTTAGTCAAGAAACCTAATACATATACCATAAGTATGAACCACAAATGACAAGTAAAATCCAGTCACTCTATGGTGGCCTCTGATCTGTGTGAGAAGCAACAGATGGTACTGGTGGAGGAAGGGTAGACATGAGCTCAGGGAGAAGTGTAGCTATGGATCTGCAAACGAGCAATTACTCTATTGCCATTCACCAACGTACTGTGCACACCATTGTTCATCCCTTTAAAGCTCTGCATTCCTATGCAGTCAAAACCCTTTCTATCACCCACCCCACTGTCACTTCCTAATAACCCTGGTTCCTGCCAGTGCAATTCCTTCCTCCTACTGGCCGCACAGTTTTGTAGATCACATATTAACAGTACGCATCTGCACTACAACTGGCCTTACAGATTACTTTCTATGGGAAATCAATTCATAACAAACAAACCTAACCACTGTAGTAAACAGTGATCAGCAAATTGATATTCAGCCAAGTTTACTGTTTGTTCAACACTTTCATGTCTACAAAAACTGATAAAACAACAATACAAAGGCCATTACAATACAGAAAAACAAAGTTATGCTGACTGAAAGATTTTCATGTCAAGCACATGATGAATCATGAACTGCAACAAACTAGATACACAGTATTCAAGCAAAGAAATGTACTGGGGTCTTACCTCATGTGTAAGTGGAATGGCAGAACTGCTATCACTTGAAGAGGATGAACTACCAATTAAATGTCTATGTCTTTGATCTTCGCTCCATTTCCACCTTTTGGAATCCAATGAATCTTGCAAATATCCCATACTATTTATAGGATTTGAGGAATTAACTTGAAATGTCTGCAATGACTTCGGTGACTCCATTGTTAATTTACTAGGTTCATTTTCACCCTCATCAAAACATGGTAATGTGGAGCCATGGCTGTGTTGGAGGCTAGACTGTGAGGATCCCAAGGATATGAGGTCATGATCAGTTGGCTGGACAGAGGGTGACTCTGTACAGTCAAAGGGACTAACTAGTGTCTGTATTTCTGATGATGTAAAAGGAAGTCTGAAATTATTGGAATGTTCATATTTCTGTATCATTTGTTCTTCTGAACTCGAGGGTACTGGTAAACGAAAACTGAGTTCAAATGCAGATAACCCTGCACCAGGACTTTCAGGTCCATGTCGCCAATCTGAGTCCCACAGAAATGAACGCATTCTCTTCCTGTGTTTGGGGCCCCCAGCAGTACTATATATCAGTTTAGTTCCTGTGGATGTATGTTCACGTCTATGTTGCCTCCTGTTTGGATTGTAAAACCTTGCACTGTCTAATAGAATCATTCTTATTATATCTTCTACACATCTGTGGTGGAACTTCCGGTGTTTTACTGGGGCTGGAATATTCTGATGCTGGTCTGACTGACAAAGCGTTATGGTTGGTAAATTTATGTGCATTCCACCATCATGCAGGGGTGCCACAGGGTAGAGCTTCACCAGTCTTGCTCCATCACCAAAACCAAGCGTAGAGACAGAAGTACAATGCCTTTCATGCTATTGAAACATACACACATAAATTATACCAACACATGCTCTTACTCCACAAAAACAATGCAACATGCATCCATTACTATTACCAACCAACACAGTTTACACCATAGGTCAGAGCTCAAAGCAGTTAAAATACACAACCAGCAACAAAATGCAATAACTTATGTTTTTCTCTTCAGCACCTGTTGAATTAATCCACACTATCCACATTCCTTAAACACTTTCCAAAACAGTGTTATATCAGATGTCATTCAATATTCATGAGTACATCTGTACCACCAACATCTTTGGATGGTGGGCGAGCACTCTCTACATCAGTGTTGCTCATTCTTCGCAGGAGTGTCAAGGGGTTCCAAGAGATGAAAATATGTGAGGGCAGAAGAGTTTCATTGGCAGTCCTAAATTTGTACATATGAATTAAAATTTGTGAGGCAACATTCGACACTAATCATTCTGTCAATGGCAGCATACAATCAATCGCTGCTTCAATCCAGAAGCTTCCTGATCCTGTAGTCAAGTCAAGCAGAGCTTGCCATACACTGTCCATGTGTCAGGTGAAATGATTGGTTATCAATCAGTTTGAGGTGAGCTGCTGATTATTGACATGTAATGTACATGAAAGGTAGACACTATTATTTAATTTCATATTTGCCTAAATGTTGCCAGCAAGGGGTTCCGCACTAAGTTCTGTAGCTTTTTTGGGGTTCTGTGAGCTAAAATAGATCTAGATCTAGCAGCACGTATCTAGAAGGTTCCTGAAGTTAAAGTGATAATAGGGAATTTCTGTTCCGAGACTTACATGGGCACCAAATGGGGGTGGCAATTTATCAGGGGGTGCCATACTGCAGGTTAACTGTATACTTCTGTTTACATAATCTCTACAAAATTAAGGAATGAATAAATGAAATATAATTTCACGAAGCTATCAATGTGAACTAATACAAGAATTAACGATGACAAGTTTTCACATTACTAATTACATTACATAGGTTCACAAGCTATATAAATACCAGTTACAAAGGTGATATAGCACCAAAGTCACACACAAGTATCTAGCTCAACATGCACTAATACCAAAACACCCTTCATTCAAAAAAGGAACATATCAGTACTCACGGTCGTCAGCCTTTCCAAAGCTCCAAACCTCTCCTCCTGTGCTGCTGCCGATTTTTCAAAAGCTTCATGCTTTTTAATTAGGTTTTCAACCTCATCAATTGTATGCTGAAAAATTAAACAGGTATCAGGAAACACAAAATTCAGGCAGTTTAAACACATTTTCTTCTGATTTCAAAACTGCAACTTAAAATCCATACACCACCTACAAACATAGGATATTCAAAGAATTTTCCAGAACAAGCGCAGCATGACATACTTCTAGTACAAAATTCTGCTGAAAATGACTGAATACAACTAATGAGTCATCATTCAATGTAAAAACTGTATGATGTGTATTTCAAAGGTGACACACCATGAAGTAAGAACTTGTGCAGTTCTACCTGCAAATTTCATTTTTGTAAGGAATTAAATCTCTAAATTTTTACACTAGGTGAACTACTCCTATTAAAACTTGCTTTAGGTGAGGGTAAAATTAGCAAAATTTTAATAATGGTAAGGTTTTCTAAGCACAAGGACGTCTGCTTATAATGCAGGATGGTGTGGGGGGGAATGCCTTCTGACATCGAGGAACTGCATACTGGGACAAGCTTTGATGGTCTGTAACATTTATGGGAAGATGTAAAATGCAAATACTGAAGAATTATGACATTGAAATTTAGTTTCCTCAACATGATGACACTCCTGCAGGCATATACAGCCACATGCCAAGACTGTTGTCCTGCATCCTTCAGATTCTACACACTGAGCTACATGCCATTCTCTACTGTTTCTAACATTTGAAATTTTATGCAAGACATGCAGATTTATCATTATCACACTACATGAAATACTGCAGACTACATCTGCAGTGTTCAAAACATGAACTGCCAACAGCTGCTTCCAGCAAGGGCAGAATAACTGTATTTAGGTCACCAGTCGATTGGAATGGCACTGAAAAAATGGTGAACATGTTGAACACAAAGAAAAGTACTCAATTAGGCAATGCCTTGATCCCACTTCATACAATGAAGGTTTGTTTATATATATATATATATATATATAAAGGGCATTGAAAATGTTTCCCTGTTCCACACACCTTATCAGAGCTCATTTTCTCAATCTGTACTGTTCAGAACAATGTACCTTAAAAACCGTAAGTAATTTCATATGAAGTTTTTTCATAATGCCCAGAAGAAAATCTGATAATTTCTGCAGGTGCTAGAGAATCATCCAACAGTAAGAAAAGAAACACTTACTCCCAGTTCTTGACTCATGAGGTACGGCTCCTGTGCAATTAGCCATGCTTCAGCTACAGCAGCATCACGGGCAAACTGATACACCTCCAGAACTGAAATGTAACAGGAATAATGGTGTATTTACCACTGCAATCCACAGATAATGTACTATGGGATTACTGGTTACGGTATGCACAAAAATTGCAAGTCAGCCATGACCATCTTCCAATATGAATAAAGCCCCCTGACCTCTCCTTATTCTGAAGTAACTTCTGGTAGTATTTTGATAGGGGTTGAATAACTGCAATCAAGTACATGTGTGCCCTTGCACACATACAGATTAATAAAAAAAAACTTCCTAATGTCCTGTTTCAGTTTACAGAATGGGAACACAGTAACATGACTCTTCCTGCATTAACAATTTCCTAAAAATGGCACAAGTGTTTCCTATGACAATAACTATTTGGGGGGGGGAGTAATATACTTTTTTGCAAGTATCTCAGCGTAACTGATCAGATATCAGCTAGCATTGAACATTATCTAATTCAGTGATTTGTGCACAGTCCATCTTCAGAAGCTGCACTGAAATAATTGCTATACAAAACCATGCAGTATCATATTCAATGATTTTAACTGTGTGCGTGTTAGATGATTTTGAAACAGGAATCAATAATAAACTTCATAAGAAATGTAAATAATAACAGAACTTCTAACACCTTATGTGAAATGAAAATTAATTTGCATGAAATATTCTTAATTGACATTTACTACATATTATATAAATGCATGAACATGGCCTCATAAGTTATATATATTAGTTGTCGTCAAAGTGCAAAATGCTGGTAAATTCTACATTAAAAGAAATCCACACAATGATCCATGCATTAAACATCATACATTTGTGTAAGAGACAGAATGGCAATGAACACACTCCTCTATGTACCATGCTATGTACTTTCTTATGGCAACCACTAGGCAGACAGAATACAAGACAACAGAAAGAAAGAAGAACTTCGTATGGTGCAGATTTATATGATCTTACTAAGTTGTAAGTTCTCCCAGCGCTCCTCCCAGCGGTGCAGCAGTGAATTGCGCTGATTTGTCAGGGACACAAGTTTCTCCTTGATTTCACTGGAAGCGTAATGATTGCGTGACAGTAGCTCCTTTCCAAGTGAAATGCAGGCAGTGAAGTTATCTTCCCGAGCATCAATTTCCGCTTTCAAACTCTGGTGGTTATTCATCAGCAATTCCACTCCACTCACATCTCTAAAACAATTCAAGGAACAAAATATATAATATAAAGCAACAAAATTAATTAGTACTTTAAAATCATTACAGAGACAGCAAGGTCCACAGCACTCCACCCAGCCTAAAACTCTTGTGTGTTCCATCCACAGCGCAGTGTGTTCTTGTGTGCAGTGCTCCAACTGTAACAGTTGAAGTTAGTTAGTTGCTTAGTTAGTTAGTTAGTTAATTTATTCATTTATTTACATACTTATGGATGGTTTATTTAACAATGCTCTTCATAGCTCAGACTAAAAAGCATTCAGTAAAAGCAAACGTGAATTAACCAAAAAGGATGTGGCAGAAAGCCATTGTGGCCAAATCTAATGTACCATCACATTTGCATGGAAGAAAATGGGAAAATCACTACACACACGTCATAACAGTTGGTACCCCAAGCTAAGATTCAAGACAGATACCTAACGAACACATTTGTTAATATTTACTGCTTAAGCCAACTTGCTGTATAATATAGTTAGCTGAAGCCACAAGACTATTATATACATATCTATTTCCAAAACTGATTTTTACAGAAATTTTCCACCATACTTTCATACCACCACCACCACCATCATAGGCTACAAACTAAAATGGATTGCAAACTGCTGG
>Ga0209755_10003573_pt1 | contig 19334 bp, 14 predicted proteins | sample TergutCo191P1_FD_187301 | JGI IMG/M metagenome (GOLD analysis project Ga0209755, IMG submission 187301) | Cornitermes sp. P1 segment gut microbial communities from Petit-Saut dam, French Guiana - Co191P1 (SPAdes) (version 2) | ecosystem: Host-associated > Arthropoda: Insects > Digestive system...
TGTTAAAAAATCCTCTATAGCCTGTTCCTCTTGAGTCTGCGCCTGGCCAATACGGCACATTAGCATTTCCTATAGATGTTAGTCGTCCGTCGCCATGCTCACCCGTAAACGCACGACCTTCCGGTGTGCTAACATTAACAAAGCGCTCACGAACATTATCATTCGCATTCATAATTCCAAAAAATGTTCCGCCAGATTCCATGCGCGAACTCACCTGTGTAGCAAAAGCGCCTACACGCATCGGCCAATGTGCGTTTGTCGTCAAGCCATCCGGCGATGTACGAATATTTCCTGTACCAATACGAACAGATCTGTTTTGAGCCTCATCTGGCCTGTTGAGATTCGCCAAACCTGAAGTAAGAATCGGACGAATCATCTGGCTTCCCCAAACAAATTCATTTGGCATTGCACGTAAAAATCCACGACTCATTTTCTCAAATTCTAATTCTGTCAACGGACGCAAACCAGCCCAATCCAAGAAAGCAGTCACATCGGCCCAACTCAAATTCGTCATCGGTATATGTGCTGCATTATTAGCTGGCTCCCAGTCCACGCCATCAACACTCAAGCCAAATGTGAAACGACCCGTTACTGGATCAACACTGCGCAAACGAATCCAATTACGTCCCGTTGTAATCATACGTGTATTTAAAGCCGTAGTACGAGCCAGTCCTGGAACGCGCGTCAACTGCTGGTCAAACGTTAAAGTGTTCAAAAAGTCAACCCAAGCCGCCTGTGTTAATTCGTACTTCATTACCCAAAAACTTTCATAACCGCTTGGGAATGTATGTGGAATAACATTATCGAAGCTCATAAAATACATCTGATGTTGTCCACCAATCGCATTTGCAAAGCGATAGTCGTCATACATCCCAATAAACCCAATACGAACCGCCTCAGCAAAAAAGTGGAAACGGTAGCGGTTAAATTCGCCTGGCGTGTGAACCCTAAGCGGAATATATGCCCCGTGCACTGTTGATGCCGTAAAAATGTTCGCACCCATATCGGTATGATTCTCATGACCCGCAACAACCGTCCAATTCACGCCATCATTACTTCCTGTAACAAAAAGTCCTTCCGGTCGAAACGCTGGTCCAGTTCCCGATTTAATCACAAAATAATACGCTGCCCTTCGCTGATTTTCAGAAAACTGAAACTCAATCCATTGCCAACGCATGTTGCTTCGTGTTGTCTCCCAAACCGCCTCATCTTCAATGTTGTTTCCGCGTGCAGTCATACCAAACGGCGCCCAAGGGCCTCTGGTCATACCAACACCCAAAGACTCGCTCGCATCCACGCGTCCAACCCCTGGAACCATCACACGAATCACATTATCAATATGATTTGTTACAGGAATCAACGAATTTTCGCTCAAAAACGGCGTAGGATTTTCTGAATCATGCCAGTTAAACGTGTTATTCGCTGTTGTGAAAAGGATAGAATTATGCTTAAAGAAACGGTTTGGCGAACTGTTGTCACCAACTTCAAACGCTCCTCTCGGCACATAAACCATTTCGAGTCCAAATACACGAATCGAAATAATATCATCTTCCGACGATATGGCATTTCGGTCTTGATCAAACACCAAGCGCGTATTCTCAAAATGCGGCGTATGGCGTGTGATTGGTCGTGTATGATAAAGGAAAATTCCCACAACCTCCTCAACAACAGTTCCATCCAAAAGCCTCACATTAGAGAATCCAAGCTCATAAGCTGTGTATTCTGGCGCTGAGTTTGCTTCTGCAATACTGTGTCCCGTTCGGTTGAAATACACCGGTCGCCAATCTGCATTATCCAAACGGATTTTTGCAAATACCCAAACACCGTCGTGGTTTCTGGACGCTGTGCTGTTCCATGAGTTGTTCCACGTCAAATCAAAGGCAACAACCATGCGTGTTCCCTCACGGCTCAGCCTAACGTTTTGAATACATAAACTCGTCGCGTGACTCGTTAATGTTCCTCCGATTAGTGCTATTGTTAATATTATGGCTCGGAAAATGTGTGACATAATCCTTTTCGTTTTTTTCGTTTTATTGATTGTTAAAATCCAGTAGGAGTAACTGCTCTCGGACACGTTCTAACCCCTCTCGCTCCTGTCCATAAATCTCTATGGTTTTGCATCGTTCCAGCAGCAGTAGAAGCAGGTACGTTAACAACAGCCGTTGTTATCGCTGCAACACCAACGGCATTATCTGTAAACTGTCTCCAACTCACCGGCAAAACCTGTGTAATTGTTGTTCCTGTTGAAACAGCGATTCCTCTAAATCCTGTACCACGTGCAAGACCATTTCCTGCAGCAAAAGCAACATTTACCGATGGCCAGTTTGGAACATTTGCAAAACCAATAGCTGTGATTTCACCATCACCGTGACGGCCTGTGAAAGCACGTCCTTCAATTGAAGATATCGCAATCACACGCTCTGGAACATTGTCTGAAAGGTTCAAAATACCCCAATACGACGCACCAGCCTCTTCACGTGTGGTTGCTTCGCGCGCAAAACTTCCCGCTCTGAGTGGCCAACGGTTCACAGTCGCCGCAGCAGCAATAGCCGCTGAAGGATCGTCAATACGTGGGCCCGCGTGTGCCGCAATCGAAACCGTTCCTGGGAACATTGGCTGTGCAAAGTTCGCCTCAACCGGAAGTGGTGTCTCATTTGGTAAATTTCTATTCTCAACACGCGCTGCCATAGATGGTAAAAATGGACCACCCCAAGCAAATTCGTCACGCACTGGGCGACGAGGACCGCGAGCTGCTTTTTCATATTCTAATTCTGTCATCGGACGCAAACCTGCCCAATCCAAGAAAGCCGCAACATCCGTCCAAGCCAAGTTGAACATCGGCACATGACCACCGTGAAGTTCGTGATTCCAGCACCAGCCAGCATCCGTAACAACAACCATATCACCAGTTTCTGGATCTTCTTCTTCGCGTGCAGTAGTCACCCAACGGCCTACACCAAATACGGCTGGTCCGTCAAGACCTCTTTCACGAATACGAATATTCATGCGGTGAAGTGCATCTGCATCTGTAGCCGCTTGTGTCGCTGCGTGAGGATGGAAAATATTTGTTCCAACCACCGACGCTGGCGTTACGTTTGGCAACGCTGCATTAGGCGCAGCACCTGGGTTAGACACCAAACGGTGTTGCTGATCCCATGTCAACGTATTCAAAAAGTCCGCCCAAAAATGTTGCGTAACTTCGTGCTTCATTACATAAAACGCGTTAAATCCGTTTGGAAACCCTGGTGCCATCGGCGCAAGATTCGCTTCTGTCATTAGCGTAGCCACTGTAGCCGAGTTGGCTGCAGGATACGCATTACCCGCCATAAAGAAATGTGTCGGCTGTGTTGGTGAAGCAATACGATTAATACGGCTATTATCACCTTCAAACAGCTGAATACTCACGATTTGTGTAGCTGTAGAGTTGAACAAAAATCTGTAAAAGCGGAAACTGCCCGGATTTTCAAACCTAAACGGAATGTTTGTATGGTTATTACGTCCAAATCTATAGTTTACATTTTGGTTTGGATGGATAAATTCTGGATTGCCATAAACGGTCGTCCACGTCAAACCATCGTTAGAACCTTGCACCGCAAAACCTCTAATTTCTGTTGCTGCCTGAGCACCAACCGCGCGTGTGATCATTCCCCACGTCGCTGTGCGTGCCGTTGGCATTTCAATTTGAATAAACTCCCACTGATGTGTTGCTGAAGCTGTCCAAACGTTACCATTTGTTCTGTTGAACGCATGCCAAGCCAATGTTGGGTTTGCTGCTGCAACTGTTCCCAATGTTCCTACCGACGCAACCCAACCATCTGGTGCAACATTACTCGTCATTTGAGGAATAATATTGTCTGGACGGCTGTTTTGTGCAATCGCTGTTCCCATAAATGGTGTAAACGTTGAGCTAAACATCGTGTCGCCAATCGTACGCAAATGATCCATCGACCAACCGTCGCCAATATAAAACGGTCCTTGAGGAACATAAACCATTTCGATAGCAAACACGCGAACCGAAAGCACAGTTGTCGCTGTAATACCCAAATCGCGCGTGTCCCAATTCAAACGTACGTCGTTCAAAATCATATCGCCCCAAGTATCTTGCTGGCTACGATAGATAAATACACCAACATTCACTTCCGAACCATCCGGACGAATCGACGTACCATACTCTACAACATTTGGCGTGCTTCCTCCGCCAGTAACAATGTTCGGCGTAGCGTGTAAATTTGCATGCCTCCAATTGGCTGCATCAATACGATACTTCATAAATATCCAAGCCGCATCCCAATTGTTCGGACGACTCAATCTCCACGAATTTTCCCAGTTTACATCAACCGAAACAATAACCCTATCGGCTGCACGGCTAACAATTTCTGGACCTCTCGTTATTTGTATGTTGTTCGCAAAAAGCGGCATACAAACGAGTACCAAAATCGCGGTAACTACTATTTTTTGAATTGCTTTCATATCTCTGTTTTTTTTATTCGTTAAACTACAATTGCGTGTGTGTATGCGCAGTTCTCACACCACGTCCACCAACATTCCAGCTATTACCTGGGTTTGAATTCCAAAACGCATTGGCTCTCGCAGAAATACCGTGATGACCAGTCGTTATCGCTTCTGCTGTAGAACCGCCACGAAGACCAAACCCTGTAAAGTCAATTGGCCATCCTGTAACATTTTGCGCACCACCTGGCGTCAAACGACCATCACCGTGCTGACCCGTAAAACCACGACCAGCAGCATTTGCTACGCCAATCGTTAGCTCCCAAAGGTTATTACCCATTTCCATAATGCCCCAATATGTTGCACCAGACGTCATACGTCCGCTGGCAGAATCCGCAAAAGCACCGTTACGCGTAACAGCAGATTGCTGACCAATCGCGCCACCCGTAGAGTGCATATGGTTGATAAATGGTGCATTCGGACGCTCATTCGGACGACCGGCCGTACCTGGCGCAAAGAAAAACGCCGTCGCTGTAGCTACTGCATTAAGCGCTGTTACGTGTGAGTTGAAAAACACACTACCCCACACAAATTCACCTGGAACTGGATCACGCGGTCCACGAGACGCTTTTTCAAACTCCAATTCCGTCATCGGACGCAAACCTGCAAAATCCAAAAACGCCATCAAATCTTGGTGATTCATTGCGTTTGCAATATTCTCACCATCATCTTCTTCGTTAAAAATACCGTTGTTATTCAAGTCCATACCAAACTCAATAACACCTTGTCTAACAACAACAATCCAGTTACGGTCAGAAGCATTGGTCTGCATCATCGCACGTGTGCGCGAAGCCGACGTCGCTGTGATACCACGTGTACGCGCCAACTGTTGCTGCGTCGTCAATGTATTCAAAAAGTCCACATAAGCACCTTGCGAAATCTCATACTTCATCACATAAAACGCTCTAAATCCTTTCGGGAATGCCGCAGGAATACCTGCTTCGCCTTCACCAACTGGACCGATAGAGCCGGCTACGCTAACTGAAAAGTTATTTCCAACCGTTGACAAACCGCCCGGAAGTGGATTGCCTGGATTCGCAGGATCTTCGTTCTGCGTGGCCAAGTTAGCAGGTACTGTCGTTGAACCACGACGCGCACGAATCGAAATCGCATCTTCGCTCGTTACCAAAAACGGCTGGCCAATGTTTGCTGCCGTATTCACCGCTCCACCAGGAATGTCCGCACGCGTAAACTCCGAATGATGAGCAGTCAAGTGAGGGTTTCCTGAACCCAAGAAAAACGGCCCTTGTGGCACATAAACCATCTCAATAGCAAATACACGAACCGTGATTTCATCAGTAGCTAAAACATTTCCACCGTGATAAATACCTGGAGTCGCTCGGTTCCAACGCAACCTAACATCGTCCCAAACAATGTTGCCACGACCGTGATCTCTGCGATGCAAAAACACACCTACAGCTCTGTTTCCTCCAAAATCAGGAACAAAACTCGCGCCATACTCATGAGTCATCGCAACACCATTGTCATTACCTACTGTAGGCGTAAATGTATGATCCAAAAACATGTGATCCCAGTCTCCAGAACCTACACGATATTTCACAAACACCCAAGCCGCATCCCAGTTGTTTGGATCAACTGTTCGCCAAGAGTAATCCCACGACAAGCTAAATGTAACGTACATAAAGTTGCCCGAATGCTCTATTGTTGGTCTCTCAAAAATCTGAATATTGCTGGCCAATGCCTTTGAGGCAAAAAATCCGAACATCAGAATTACCGCTAATTTTAATACTTGCTTTTTCATTGTATTGTGTGTTTTTGTTTATTTTCGTTTTTTCCTTATTTTTATTTCCTGTTGTAGAGACGCACAATTGTGCGTCTCTACGCATTGTTTCATAATCCTACGGCGCCGTCCTCACAGCCCTGAACCCAAAATGCGAAAGCCCCGCCGGACGCAACGCCGTTGGCAATTCAGGATTTCCAACCGCTGTCACAACTACACCTGCTGCATTTCGTGTTAATTCCGCATGGGTACGGTTCGAAGTCTGATTACCTCGTGTACCCCATCCACCTCTCTGAAAACCAGCTGCAGATGGCTCTGGCCAGCTTTCTATATCTGCATCACCGTTGGCGGCTAAAATGCCATCACCGTGGATGCCCGTGAAAAAAGTTGATCCGCCTTCCAACGAAATCACTCTTTCCCATACATTGTCACTCATATTCATCACACCAAAGAACGATGCACCCGCTTGCTCGCGGTTCGTCCAATAATGTGCAAAAGCACCTACGCGAATTGGATTACCCGCTATAGGTCTAAAGTTTCCACTCATCGTTTCTCTGCTGCCCCACTCAAATTGCATATTTATTGCATTGGATGGAAAAACTCCGCCCCAAGCAAATTCGCCTGTACGTGGAACAAGTGGACCTCTACTGATTTTTTCAAATTCTAATTCTGTCATTGGTCGCAACCCTGCCCAATCGGCATAAGCCAAACCATCAAAAATACTCAAAAAGTTCATAGCAATGTTTCCACCATTGCTGTTTCTGTCCCAAGCTGTACCACCTGGAGCACCGTTGTGGCCATAAACCGCTGGAAGACCCGCAGCAGCATTGCCCGGTGTGCGAATACGCACCCAGTTGCGGTTGGCCGCTGTGCCACCCATAGCTGCTGTATTTGCTGCTGCTGCTGGATTACCATTCACGGTACGACGCTGCTGTTGCGCAAACGTCAACGTGTTCAAAAAGTCCACCCAAGCCGCTTGTGTAATCGGATGCTTCATTACATAAAACCCACTAACTCCTCTCGGGAAATCAGGGTGAATAGGCTGACCTCTAAAGGTCAAGTTCGGATCGTCCGTAATCGGCGAAATCGCTGAAGGCGCTGGACAGTTCGCTGCTGTTGCAGTAACAATATCGCCATCTAAATTAAACGCCGACAAATAACTCACCGATTGTGCACGCTCACCAGCCGCCAAAGGACGTCCTACAAACGCACAATCCCCAAAACGAAACGCTCCAGCAGGAATATACACCATTTCTATGGCAAACAAACGCATGCGCAAATGGTCATCTGCCGCTTGGCCAGTTATACCAAACTCGCCATAGTTCCAACGCAAAAACGCTGTACGCACTTCAAGCGAACCGCTTCCAATCGTATCTCTATGAATAAACACACCCATGCCACGCTCCGTGCCTTCAACCATTGATGTGCCAACTCTTACAGCAACCGAGGCATTCGACTGCGTCACACGGTGATTAGCATTGTTTAAGTCCAAATACATGTGCAACCAAGGACCACCGTCAATCGAATATTTCGCAAAAATCCATGCCGCATCCCAATTTGTTACATCTAAATTTAGACGTGGATTATACTGTCTAAAATGCCACGAGTTCTCCCACATCACACCAAACTGAATCTCAGCCTGACCAACGCCAACCCTACGGAAATGAGGGCCGTCACTAATCAAGATATTATTCGCACGAATCTCACCCGACATTAAGCCAAGCAAGATAAAAACAAATAACATTTTGTATAACGCGCTGTGTCTCATAGTGTTGTTTTCAAATTGATTGTGAATTATGGATTATAAATTATGAATTATGTTGTAGTCTCTTGTTTTTTACTGGGAATTAATGCATAAATCATCATACCGAGCGCAAATACTCCCAGTACTGTCAGTGCTATAAATGCGTTGCTTGTTGTTATCTCACTCATTGTTATGTATGATTTAATCTAGTTATTTTTTCTTGAATAATAATAGTCCTGTAAAGAAAAAGAAAAGAGCAACAATCAGTCCATACGTATAAACCTCCCAAGGTTCTCCAAATGCTCCCAAAAACGACGAAATAATAACCGCCGTGACTACGTATTTTGCTACGTCCATCATCCAGTCGCCTATTTTTTCATTGGTTTTTGTCCTTGTCATTTTATTAGTCTATTATATTGTTTTTTTTGCGTCCCGTAGAGACGCACAATTGTGCGTCTCTACAAACCGCATTTATTTATTAATCATCACTATCTGCCGGTGGCGTTGGTGTAGTTGGCGGAGGTGTTGGTGTTGCACCAGTACCTGCCATAAAATCTCTCGACGTTGTCAACCAATGGTGTGTACGTACCAAACGAATACCACCCTCGTATCTAATTGGGTTGTTATTACGGTAGTGGTAGTGCATACCTGCGCCTCCACGGTTACTGATACGACCGCCATTAAAGTCTGTCTGAATGAGGAAAGTAGGACTTGACGCATTCCAGTTCAAACTTTGTCCAGGCCCTGCTGGGTTTTGCGGTGTTCTAAATCCTCTTGCGAAGAACGATCCTTGCGCAGTTGGCCAAACGCGGTGTGGTTGGTTCTGAATGTTTCCGTCAACTCTTAAGTTACCTGTACCATGATGTCCATTAAATACAAAACCTGACGAGTGTGTTGCATTAACAACCATTTCGTTCACATTATCAGACATGTTCAATACACCCCAGAACGTAGCACCAGCACTCTCGCGCGTAGTATTGTCTCTTGCAAAAGCACCTACACGTGCCACAGATCTTGTAGCTGATGAGTTAATAGTAGCCCATGCCGAACTGTTAGGTCTCTGTGTTCTATGTAATGCAAACGTTGAAACTGAGTTTCGTCCCACCGCAAAATGCTCGTCTCCAGAGTTAAATTGCTGGATGTGACCTCTTGGTGTACTATTCCATCCTGCAGCTGGAACAGTGTTCCACCACGTATGATCTTCGTTTAACAAAACGCTTCCCCATACAAATTCACCCGGAACTGGGAAAATTGGTCCACGAGACGCTGCCTCAAATTCTAACTCTGTCATTGGTCTTAAGCCCGAAAACTCAGCAAACGCCAAAAGGTTAAACCACGACACAAAATTCATAGCCAAATCCTGTCCGTCAATACCTACTCTGTCGTAGCCCGTACCATCCAATCTCGGACGCTCTTCTATACCGCTAAAGTTATTGACTCCATCTGCATTGACGCCTGCCCCTATGAGTCCTCTAGCGTTCACTCCAAACTGCACAATATCGCCCACTTGCGTAACTACAAGGTGATTACGGAAATGCCACAACGAACTGGCTGCTGCATTGTTAATAGCGCCTTGAGCACCTAAGGCGTTATTCCACGGGTTACGTCCAATCACAGCATCACTCAAGTTGGTCGTTACGAGTCCTGCAGCATCTCTACTGCCCGAGTGTGCGTCTTGATGCACAAAACTGATGGCGTTCAAGAAGTCAGCATACGCTTGTTGCGTCACCTCATGCTTCATGATCCAAAACGCACGGTAACCTTTTGGGAAAGCCGCAGGAATGGTTGCTGCTCCTGTATGCCAAGTAGCTTCTGCACCCATGCCCATCGCCCAAAGTGTCTCGCGATCTGTTGAATTGCGAAGCTGGATCGAATCTTCACTATTTACTCTAAACGGAAACCCAAGTGTTTCGCCATAAGACGTAAATGAATTTTGCGCCCAAGCTGCGTTTGTTCCGCTACAGCCCAAATAGAAGTGGCCTTGTGGCACAAATACCATTTCGATAGCGAATACTTTTACTGCAAGTTGGTCGTCACGGAAAAAACCTTGTCTTTCGTAAGGCCAGAACAAGTTCACGTGAGTAAGATTCACGGTTCCACGGCCTGTTCCAACACGGTGAATAAACACACCAACCACTTCACGTGTCCAAGGCGAAGCAAGGTCAAAGCGATTGATCTGTGCATACGAAAAGCCAAGTTCTACAGCCATCAGGTTGTTTTCTTCTTGCTGCAACACCGTGCCGATATCGCTATTGGCGTGAATGTGTTGGTGCAAGGCACCAGCACCCAAGCCAAAGTGGTGACGTGTAGAGTCTGGGCTCAAGTAGACATGTGTCCACTCGTTACCGTCCCAAGCTTTTACAAAAACCCAAACGCCATCGTGGTTATTCGGGCGACGAGCACGCCAAGAGTTTTCCCAGCGCAAAGGGAATTGGATGTAAACCGTTCCCGGTATTCCCTGTGCGTCAACCTCTCCTCTCGAATGCAAGGTCGGTGCTTCTGGAATACTTACATTGTTCGCTACAGCGTCTCTCACTTGGAGGAGGCTAAATAGTGCAAACGCGAAAGTGAATAGAATAATTTTTTTCATGACTTTATTGTTTTTCTGTGTTTATGTTTTTTTAAGTTTCTGTGGTAATAACTCATGCGTATACATACATACCCGCGTGCAAAGATACTGCTTTTTTTCGAACTATGCAAGCTCTTTTTTGAAATTATCAACATTGGGGTGTTTGTTTCTTGTTTTTACACTTGCAAACATCGCTAATAATCAATGTTTTTATCTTGATTTTTGGACTGTGTATAAATTCCGAACGCGTCATCCACGCGCAGGCGGGGATCCCCTTGCAAAAGGAACGGTCAATGGCAAACAGATTGACTTCGTCGAACTGCATTTCCCGCCTTCGCGGGAATGACATTCGTGCCAAATTATTAAATTTTAATAATCAAATTTCAATAATTAAATTTTGATAATTAAAAAATAATATGTATCTTTGCAGTGAATTTTAAGCACAAAGACAATGAGAAATCCATTTTTAGTGAGCGGCTACATCTCAAAAGAATACTTTTGCGACCGCGAAGAAGAAAGCAAAAATCTAATAAAACTGGTTACAAATGGTAACAATGTAGTGCTTGTTTCGCCCCGCAGAATGGGCAAAACAGGACTTGTTGAACATTGCTTTCGCCATCAAAACATTTCAAAGGAATATTATACGTTTTTTGTAGACATTTACGCCACAAGCAACTTGTCGGAATTTGTATACAAGCTCGGCAAGGAAATTTTTGAACAGCTCAAACCCAGAGGGAAAACGTTTGTTGACAATTTCTTTGCAACAATATCGTCCTTGCGAGCAGGCTTTCGATTAGACGAACATTCTGGAGCGCCTATTTTCGATATTGGCATTGGCGAAATAAAGTCACCTGAAATCACCTTAGAGGAAATCTTCAAGTATCTCAATACCGCTGACAAGCCATGCATTGTCGCCATTGACGAGTTTCAGCAAATAGCGAAATATCCCGAAAAAAACATCGAAGCAATCCTTCGCACCCACATTCAAAAAACGAAAAAATCTAACTTTATTTTTTCGGGAAGTCAGCGACACATTTTGCACGAAATGTTTTTTTCGGCATCAAAACCGTTTTACAAAAGTGCCGTTTTGCTTCCTCTTGATGTTATTGACAAAAGCGAATACATAAAATTTGCGTCAAAACTGTTCAAAAAAGGCAAAAAAAATGTTGACAATGCCTTTATCGAAAAGGCATACGATATGTTTGAAGGACACACGTTTTATGTACAATCCGTGCTAAACCAACTGTTTTCAGAACTTGACGAAGGCCAAAAATGCACCAATGCTATTTTTGAAAAAGCCGTAACGAATCGTGTGTATTCGTTTGAAACGCTGTTTTCAGAAATATTAAACCTGCTGTCAGACAGGCAAAAGGAGTGTCTTTATGCCATTGCCAAAGAGGGCGAAGCAACAAATATCACAGGCGGAGATTTTGTCAAAAAACACGCCCTACACTCGCCAGCCTCTGTACAAACAGCAGTTCGCCAACTTCTCGACAAAGAAATTTTAACCAAAACACAAAATTCACACAGCGTTTACGACCGATTTTTTGCAATTTGGCTTCGCAATTTCTAACATTTTTTTGCATTTTTCATTTTTTTTTCGTAACTTTGTGCTGTTGAACAAAAATGACAAAAACAATGAAAAAGGTTTTTCAATTTTTTTGCACTGTTGGTATTCTCGCATTGCCTCTGTTATTGACGTCTTGTGGCGATCAACGCACCGTCAATCGCACCGCTCGTGCGTTTTTACAGGCATTTTATGTCGAAAACGATTTCGCAGCAGCCAAAGCGTTTACCACACGAGTCACACACGAAAACATCAATCAGCGTGCGATGATGTTTCATTTGAATCCACATTCTGTAGCAAATAGTTTTAACAATTTTACAATAGACAACAAAGAAGTGAGAAACACCAGAGCCGTTGTTTTTTACACACTCGATGGCGACGTGGAACGACGCCTAAACCTCAGCAAGGTAGATGGCCAATGGCTTGTAGATATGCCCGAAAGCACCTCGCTAAACCCGGCATTTTCCATATCGCCCGTACGCAGCAGCGGTGGTTTTGCCTCCGCCATGAGCGAACCTGTGCGCTTGAGAGATATTCCTGCATATAATCCAAATGAATAGTGGTTAATGAACACACAGATCCTTGAACATATCAAACAGCTTAAACGCGAAATCATGCCAAATGAAAAGCTAATTCTTTTTGGCTCGCAGGCTCGTGGTGACGCTCGACCGGATTCGGATTGGGATTTGCTTGTTGTGTTGAATAAGCCGAAAAAAGAGTCTGACGACTTTGATAATTATAGCTGGCCATTTACCGAAATGGGCTGGAATTACGGTGCACACATTAGCCCCTTAATTCGAACAACGACAGAGTGGGAACAACAAAAACCTTCTCTTTTTTATAAATTTGTTGAACAGGACGGAATAGAAATCGTATGACATTAGAGTTTGAAGATAGAACCGCTATTGTGACGCTTCGCCTGCAAAGAGCTAAGGAAACCTTGCAAGATGCCAAAGATGCTGCAAATATACAGCGCTGGCGCATGGCTGCTAATCGTCTGTATTATGCATGCTATTACGCTGCGAGTGCTTTACTCGTCAGTAAAGGCCATATTGCTCGCACACACACCGGTGTTGTCAGTTTATTGAACTTGCATTTCGTAACCAACGGTCTTATCAACAAAGAGCAAGGAAAATTCTACGGCAATCTGTTTTCGCTTCGACAAGACGGTGATTATGATGATTGGAGAATCATTGAAGCCGAAGATGTTCAACCAAAAATTGCATTAGCCGAGGAGTTTATCGCAGCAATCGAAAAATTAACAAATCAGTAAATCATAATCTTATGACACGTATTTTCATTACTTTCATTTTTATCGCCTGGTTCGCAACAGCAGACGTTTTCGCACAACGAAACAGGGCGCAACCAGCGCCTCAACAACAAGCTGGATCATCTGCTACGTTAGTTGAAGTTGACGACATCGCAATTGTTCGACTGCCACAGCGAAACGACGAAGCTGGAATTATCGCAAGAGATGTGCTTGAAGCAGCACAACGCATAATCAACCCTCCAATTCCAGAGTTTGGGTTTATGCAACCCACAGACGACGAACGAAAAGCTTGGTTTCAGCAAGCCCTCGACACGCTTCGAACATTGTTGGTGTTCGTAAATCCTCCAGAAGAAACTGCAGAGGTACCAGTTGTGTATGGCGAAGAACAACCGCCTGCTTTCGTGCCAGATGCGTTTGTAAATGCACATTATCTGTTGGGCACAGGATGGATTTATTTCAATATGATGAATCGTCAGGACTTGTTTAGTTTAGGTGAAATTGCCGACTTTCCTCAAAAAGTCGCAGAATATTTTGAAGCGTTCATCCAAAACGGTGTTGCCGAAAATTCTGCTTTCATTCACGCTATTTTGTCCAATCTTTATACACGATACTTGAATGATCCGCGCAAAGCGTTGATTAACATTGACCGAGCGATTGTTTTGGAGCCAAGATATCCTTTTCATCACATCTCCAGAGCTATGTTTCTTCAAGGACAAGGCTATCCTGAACAAGCGTGTGCTTCGCTAAGGCGTGCGCGCGACCTTGGCGAAAGAGAGGCTTCGGCTCTTTTGATGCAGGAATGGGGTTGCTAAACCAATGAAAAATTCAAAAAATAAACCACCTGTAGGGGCGAGGCATGCCTCACCCCTACGAATCGTTGCAATCGCACTGGTTTTAATCCTCGCAACAGCCTCGTTACTTTTCGTGTTCAATACCGACCTCAGGCTACGTTGGCTCTACAACCGTATCGAAGCCAACGCCGAACGGGGCAATTGGGACGCTGTTTTGAGGCATAGCGAACGCTATTTGCATCTCGCCGAAGCAAGTGGGATTTTTAGCCCAACTGTGGTTGATAACACCAAGTTTGCTTTGGTAAAAACGGGCCGACTTTTGAATGAATTCTTTGCATTCTCTCGGTTTGAAGGGTTTGGAATTTTATTTTCGCAAGATTTTCCAGCATCTGAGTTCCGGCATCCGGGCGCCATTCGGTTTTTGTACGATATGGGCATGGATACAGATTTGGGAATAGGTTTGGTGAACCTCGACAACCGCGTTTTGCGCCATTGGCTCGCCAATCCACAAAACCAGCGTGCCGGCGAATATGTCGTGATGATGGGGCTTTCAGCAAAACTGCATCAAAATGTGATGCGAGAAATTCTGTTCTTGCTTGAAAATTTTGACTACGCCTACATTCCGCGCCACATGGAAGAAGCTATCATTGCACATATTGTTTCCACTGCGCCAGAAAGAGGTATTGAAGCCCGTGGATACCTTAGGACTCAAACGTTCGGAGGTCTTCCTATTCGGCTGGAAACCATTGTTCACGCAGACGATTTTTTCGATTGGGTGGATCGGCTTAATGCTAGAGAAATTCTTTTCAGCGAACTTCGACACCGTTTTGGAGACACCTATTGGTTTCACGTTTTGTTTATGGAAGTTCCAGTTCCTGGACGAGGTAATTAAACACGCCTTATGTCGTCAAAAGTCAAATTTTTTGCCATTCTTTTTTTGCTAAATCTTGCGTCTTGCAAAAATCACGCACGTTCCGATGGTGCATTTTTTGAGGGCTATAACCGAACTGAATCTGGGCTTTTTTACACGTTTCACGTGCACGGTTCTGGTGAAAACGTTCAACACAAAGATTTGGTGTTGGCCAGCGTAAAATTTTATTGGTGTGATGCACCTATTGAAATGGCAACGAACTACTTTGTTTTAGGGCCCGTTGAACCGTCTGTTTTCCCTGGAGATTTGAACGAAGGACTTTTGATGATGCGCGTTGGCGATAGCGCGTCGTTTTTGATTTCTGCCGATTCTGCTGTTATACACCTGGGATTTATCAAAAGTTACGTTTACCATCTTTGCGATTTCTTGAGAGTTACCGTTTTTATTGATGAAGTTAAACCGTTTGATTTTGAAGCCTATTACGAAGAGCGCGAAGCCGCACGTTCCGAACTTCAAGCCCATTTAGACGCTGAACAAGCCTTGCTTCGCAACCATTTGCGCAGAAACAACATCACGGTGTCGCCCAACAACGACGGGGTTTATGTGATTGTTACACAACGTGGCACCGGCGCACGCATCACCGCAAACAGCACGGTTATTTTCGATTATACCGCACGATTATTGTGTGGCCGAATCGTGGATTCAAGCTGTGAAGATATCTCGTTTTATGCCGGCCTTATTTCCCCCTGGAGGGATTATCAACCGCAAGAAATTACCGTTGGCGAACAACGATGGATCACAGGCTTAGACAACGCCCTAATCGGTCAAACCGTTGGCTCAACACTTCGTCTGATTATGCCTTCAACAGCCAGCGCTGGCCAACGACAGTTTATTATGCCCCATTTTCAACCTTTAGTCCTTGATATCGAAATTTTAGAAATGCGATAATTTGCAATTTTCAAAAAAAAATCGTATCTTTGTACTTTCAAAATTGCAACATATGGATATGTCTGGAAAAATGATAGACTGGCTACTTGATGTAGCAAAGTACATTCTGTCGGGAATAGTCATCACATCTTTCATTGGCGGACTCCAGGAAATGTGGATGATATATACTTTCGGGACTGTAGCTGCAGGTATTTGTTTCATACTTGCATTTATGTTAGCAAGAAAACACAAAGCACAAAAAATTAGTTAATCATGGAAGCAGCAATCATTGGTACAGCAGGTATTTTGGCTTGTGCGATTGGTGGATATCTCTACCTTCGTTTTACGGAATTAAAAAAACCCACACAAGCACACTAAGTAAGCAAAACGAACATTTATGAAGAAAATAATTACAACAGCAATAGCACTATTCTTCGTCGCAAACCTAAGTGCTTTTCAGTTTGGCGAGCAGTTCTCGTTTGGGCCTCGCGTGGGATTCAACATGACCACAATGACAAACCCAGGCCTTTTATCTACAGAAACTGGCTCCATCAACACCATGATGAAAGGTGGTTTTCAAGTCGGAATCCTTGGCGATTACGCATTTGAAATTTCTGGAGTTCCATTTTTTACACAGCTCGGCATTTTGTTCAATTCGCACGGCACACGCTGGAGCCACGAAGGTTTTGGTAACGAAACACGCATGACGATTTACTCGCTACAACTCCCGATAAATCTGCAATACCGCTTAGAAGTATCACAAGATTGGACGTTTTTGTTCCAACTCGGTCCTGTGATGGATTTTGCACTGTTCGGACGCGAAGTAACACAAGACGATGGCATCCGCCACGATCATATTCCCATGTCGTTCGGCGCTAACAACGATGCTCGTCGTTTTGGTATAGGAATGGCTGCAGGCGCAGGAATTCAAGTGCGCGACCTGCAACTCGTTATCGGCTACAATTTCGGCCTAAGAAGCGCCGCACACGACGGCATGTCCCGTCCACACGGCCTAACCATCACCGCAACATATTTGTTCCTTTGGAATGCGGTGTTCTATCGCTAAGCTTCGACTCCGCTCAGCCACCGATTGTGCTGGCGCGGACGTCCGTCCGTGCCAATCGTAATGTTTATTAAAAAACCATTTGTAGAGACAAGGCATGCCTTGTCTCTACGTTTTTTCGCACCGTCCGTTGTTTATTTAAACGCCGTCTCCGAAAGCCCTCCACCAGACAACTTCAACGCCTCAAAATAATCAGGCACCGGCTTCCCAAGCAACTTGTCCACGTAGAGTTTAGCGAGGTACTGACAAAGCATAAACCCATGCCCACGCATGCCCACAAACAAGCCTTTTTCTGGGTCAACAATGTAACGCGGCTCCACGTAATACCCCGACCAAACCGCTTGAAAGCCTACACTTGACAACTCGGGAATCCAATTGCAAAACACTTCCGAAACTATTTCTAAAAATTCTTGATCGGAAACCTTTAAACTTTTATCGGTTTCTTTCGCATCAATCAACGGCGATGCACAGCCAATAATTTGGCCAGTTTCCGCAATTTGCTGGCCATAAACCGCTGAAAAATTCTTATAATTTCGACGGTCGATAAGCATATCCAAAGCTCTTCCATTTGGTCCAATCAACGGCAAACGGCGTGTGATAAACGCCTGGTGTTTCACGGGATACAAGCCCGTTTGATGCCCCAATTTTTGAGCAAATTTGTCGGCTTCCGCACCAAGTGCATTCACAAAAATATCGGCATGATATTCCTCGTAATCGGTCTTGTTTTTGCGCACCAAAATGCGGTAACTTTCGCCCACTTTTTGCACATCAATCACCTCGCAATTTTCCAACACAAGACCGCCTTTTTCCGTGCCGATTTTGCGCAGAGCATCAATCACTTTGCCCGGCGAAGCTTGCCAACAATTTTTGGTGATCAACGCCGCTTGATAGGTCTTCAAATTCGGATTGAAATACGACGAAATTTTCGACTGAAAATCTTTCGGCGCAATCATTTCTGCATCCGAGTAAGCACGCGACGCATCGAGCAAATTGTACGACGCTTCGTCGTGTGCAAATCCAACATAATTGATGGATTCAAAATCGATGTTTTGTTGCTTTTGCAGCTCCTTAAAAATTTCAAGATTATGCGCTGCAATGTCCGCCAATTCAGGCAATCCGAAGGCAGGTCGTCCGCCAGCAATGTTTCGCCACGAACCGCCACGGTCGTTGTTGGCCATCACAGGTTTTTGTCCCGCCTCCGCGAAATATCGGAACAACGAACTGCCCGCAATCCCGCCACCCGCAATGAAAACTGCCGTTTTAAACACCTTTGTAGAGACGCAATGCATTGCGTCTCTACCGGACGTTGACAATTGCACATTTTCAGGAACATTTTTCGGATACAAATCCCCCATAGAAATCTGATTCGACATCGGTCCGCGTGGCGTTGCATCGCCAATCAAATCAATACCATGACTTCTCAAAACCTGTTTCAATCGCGGGATACAGCGTTTCCCACGACAAGGCCCCATCCCCACACGCGTGTTGTGTTTGATCTCATCCACCGAAATAAATTTGCGGTTACCAATCATATCCAAAATCGGCTGCAATTCCACATCGTCGCAATGGCAAATGAACGTTTTTGTATCAATTTTATCCGAAAACGGTTTGAATGCAATCGGTTTCGGGTAATCCGTTTTCACGATAAATCCCCGCACGTCGGTCAGTGAATACGGGTCATCCCCGCGTAGGCGGGGATCCCCTTGCAATTGACCGTTCCCCTTGTGCGGGGGGATTCCCGCCTGCGCGGGAATGACCGCCCTAACCCGCGCAATATTCGTCTTATTCGACCGTTCCAAAATCTGCTCAATAATCCCCTCGCCTATCTTTTGTCCATTGTTGTCCACCAAAAACACCTCTGCACCTTCTTTCGCCGCATATTCAATCGGCAAAAACAACAAATTCCGCTTCAAATTATAACCAAAAATCGCCAATCCTGGACATTGATACACGCAATCCATACAACCGATACACTTGTCGTAATCAATCTTTGGAACGGCACGTGTACTGTTTTTCGTAATCGCACCGCTTTCGCAAGAAAACACACACGGATTGCACGCAAAACCATGCAAACAATCGAGCAGTACAAAGCTTTTTTGCTGCATGCGTTCAACTGTGGGCATTTGCGGACTTTCCAACACACGCGTTGGGTGCTGTTGCGAATCAATATATTCTTTGGAAACCGCCAAATATTCGTCGTAATCCACACGCTTATTCATCAACTGCAAAATCTCTAAAGCCGCTTGCTGGCCGCGCAATACAGCCGATGTTCCTTCGCCAAT
>Ga0209755_10003574_pt1 | contig 19323 bp, 21 predicted proteins | sample TergutCo191P1_FD_187301 | JGI IMG/M metagenome (GOLD analysis project Ga0209755, IMG submission 187301) | Cornitermes sp. P1 segment gut microbial communities from Petit-Saut dam, French Guiana - Co191P1 (SPAdes) (version 2) | ecosystem: Host-associated > Arthropoda: Insects > Digestive system...
GAAGAACGTCCGAGAAGACCGCGCCTGCCTCTTGCGGAGGGCGAAGAACGTCCAAGACGCCCGCGTCCGCCGCTTGCGGAGGGCGAGGAACGTCCGAGACGTCCGCGTCCGCCTCTTGCGGAAGGCGAAGAACGCCCGAGAAGACCGCGTCCGCCTCTTGCAGAGGGTGAAGAACGTCCGCGCCGTCCGCGTCCAGCGGGCGAAGAAAGGCCCAGACCGCCAAGGCCACAAGGTGACAGACCGCCGCGTCCGCAAGGCGACAGACCACCGCGCCCACAAGGCGACAGGCCACCGCGTCCGCAAGGGCCGCGCCCAGTGGGCGAAGAAAGGCCTAGGCCACCGCGTCCGCAAGGCGACAGACCACCGCGCCCACAAGGCGACAGACCGCCAAGACCGCAAGGCGACCGTCCTCCGCGGCAGTTTGGCGACCGTCCGCCGCGCCCTCAAGGGCCGCGCCCAGTGGGCGAAGAAAGGCCTAGACCACCTCGTCCGCAAGGCGACAGACCGTTTGACAGAAACCGCCCGCCAAGGCCGCAAGGCGACAGACCGGGCTTCGACAGGAACCGTCCGCGCCCGCAAGGCAGCGGCGGGCAGCAGGGAGGCGGCCGCGGAGGCAGCAGCAGCGGCGGCTCCTTCGGCAGGAAACCGGATACCACCGCAAAGCCGGGCGCCGGAGCAGAACCTTCAAAGAGCGACCGCAAGCAGGAATGGCAGCGCCGTACCGAAGCCAACAAGACCAAAGGCAAGAAGGACGCACGCAAGGAAAGCGGGCAGTTCGGCGAGCGCAGAGCGGCGCATTCCCGCCGTCCTAGCGGCAACCGTCCCGACCCGCGCAACGCAAAGAGCAGCGGGCACCGCAGCAAGCCTAAGCGGATTATGCCGGAGACGGTTATCCCTACCGTGACCGAAATCTATATCGGGCCCGAGATTACCGTCCGCGAGATTGCGGAAAAACTGTACAAGTCCATAGCCGAAATCATCAAGGTTCTGATGAAGAAGGGCATAATGGCGACGGCTAATCAGCTGATTGACTTCGAGACGGCTACTTATGTCGGCGAGCAGTTTGACTGTATCGTCGAGGAGTATGTCGAGGTCGATGTTTTCGAAGAAGCTTTCCAAGAGGAAGAAGAAAGCGAAGACGATTTGGTGGAGAGACCGCCTGTTGTCGTTGTCATGGGGCATGTTGACCACGGAAAGACCTCGCTGCTTGACGTAATCCGCGACAGCTCGGTTACAAAGGGCGAAGCGGGCGGGATTACGCAGCACATAGGCGCGTATACCGTCGAGATAAACGGCAAGCCGATTACTTTCCTTGATACACCCGGGCATGAGGCCTTCACGGCTATGCGTATGCGCGGCGCGCAGGTTACGGATATCGCGGTGCTTGTTGTCGCGGCGAACGACGGGGTAATGCCCCAAACGGTAGAGGCGATTAACCATGCAAAAGCCGCGGGGGTCGAAATCATTGTTGCAATCAACAAGATTGACCTGCCGGAAGCTAACCCCGACCGCGTAAAACAGGAGCTGACAGAACACGAGCTGGTAGTAGAAGAATGGGGCGGCAGCACCATTTCCGTAAACGTATCGGCCAAAAAGAAAATGGGCATAGAAGACTTGCTCGAAATGATTATCCTCGCCTCCGAAGTTAAGGAGCTGAAAGCGAACCCAAACAAGGACGCGCGCGGGCATATCATCGAGGCAAAACTGGACAAAGGCAGGGGCCCTGTTGCTACCGTTCTTGTCCAAAGCGGAACGCTGCGCGAGGGCGACCCCGTTGTCGCGGGTCAGTGCTACGGCAGAGTGCGCGCTATGCTTGACGATAAGGGCAACACTGTCAAAGAGGCAGGGCCTGCGATACCGGTCGAGATTGTCGGCCTTTCGGATGTACCTACCGCAGGCGACATGTTCTACGTCGCGAACAACGACAAGCACGCAAGGCAGCTTGCGGAAACCGTCGTCGCCCGCGACCGCGTAAGCCTAATCAAAGCCACGCCTAACAAGGTCTCGCTTGACGATTTGTTCCAGCAGATACAGGCAGGTAATGTAAAGGACTTGAACGTAGTTGTAAAGGCTGATGTTCACGGCTCGGTAGAGGCGCTGAAAGCCAGTCTCGAAAAACTCTCGAACGATGAAGTGCGCGTGCGTACGATTCACGGCGGCGTCGGCGCTATTACCGAGTCTGACGTTATGCTTGCTTCGGCTTCTAACGCGATTATCATCGGCTTTAACGTACGCCCGGACGCGCAGGCGCGCTCCGTGGCGGAGGCTGAAAAGGTTGACCTTCGCATGTACCGTGTCATCTATTCCGCGATTGAGGATATAGAAGCGGCGATGAAGGGCTTACTTGCGCCTGTCTTCGAAGAAAAAGTACTGGGTCACGCGGAAATACGCCAGCTGTTTAAGGCATCGGGCATTGGTACGATAGCCGGCTGTTATGTAACCGACGGGCGTATCCAGCGGAACAACCAGGTGCGGATTGTGCGGGACGGCGTAGTAGTTTACGACGGAACGCTCGACACCCTGCGCCGTTTCAAGGATGATGTGCGCGAAGTGGCAAGCGGCTACGAATGCGGTATGGTGTTCGCCCGTTTCCATGATATAAAAGAAAGTGACGTAGTGGAAGCTTACGTCATGGAGGAAATCCCACATGTCTAAGAACAACACAAGAATCACACGCATCAATGACGAAATAGCGCGGGCGGCGGCGGAGATAATCCGTTTCGAAATGTCCGACCCGCGCATCGGCACGGTTGTGAGTGTAGTGGGGGCGAAGACGACTGTTGACTTGAAATTTTGCAAAATTTCGGTCAGCATTCTGGACGATGCAAACGCGGACGAAACACAAAGCGCGCTTTCTAAGGCAAGCGGTTTCATCCGCAAGCGCATCGCTGAAAAGGTGAACCTGCGTCACACGCCGGAAATCACCTTCGTGCTTGACGACAGCATAGCTTACGGTATGCGCATGAACAAGCTAATAGACGAGGTAATCGCGCATGACTCATAGTGTTGACGAGGTAAGGGAATTTATCCGCGGGCATGACGATTTCTGCATCACGGGGCATATCAGCCCGGACGGTGATGCGGTCGGCTCCTGCCTTGGGCTTGGGCTTGCTCTCGAGAAAATGGGTAAGCGGGTCAAGGTGCTGCTTGAGCCTTATCATGATAGGTTTAACGTAATTCCGGGGCGGCATTTATTGGTAGATGATTTTGACAAAGGCGATACGCTTATCTGTGTGGACTGTGCGGATGCCGGGCGGCTGATGGATTCGCCGAAGGAGTTTGGCATAGCCCTTTGCATCGACCACCATTATACGAATACCAACTTTGCAAAACTGAACTTCGTGGATGGCACGGCTTCTTCCGCTTGCGAGATGGTGTACCGTGTTTTGGACGGGTTCGCCGCGATTGATGCGGATGCCGCGGCGGCGCTTTACGCAGGGATGGTAAGTGACACGGGCGGATTCCGGCACAACGCGACCGGCCAGGCGACGTTGCAGGCTTCGGCGAAGCTTATGGCGACGGGGATTCCGTTCACAGAAATATATACGGAACTTGTGCATTTGAAGTCTTATACCGAGTTAAAACTGCTCGGGCGGGTGCTGGACGCGAGCAAGCGCAGCGCGGACGGCAAGGTTGTTTATGCTTGTGTTACGAAGGAAATATTCGCGGGCGCGTCGGTTGCCGACCTCGAAGGCGTGGTCGAGATTTTGCTTAATACCCGCGGTGCGAAGGTTTCGGTTTTGGCATACGAACGCGAGAAGAAGAATGACGTAAAGGTCAGCTTACGTTCACGTTCGGTTTCTGTAGGCGATGTCGCGCTGAAGTTCGGAGGAGGCGGTCATCAGTTTGCCGCGGGTGCGAACGTGGCAGGCGGCAGTGTTTTTGAGGTTTGCGAAAAGGTGTTGGTTGAGGTTCATGACGCGTTATCACGGTATAGTTAACGTATACAAAGAAAAAGGCTACACTTCACACGATGTAGTAGCAATCATCCGGAAAAAGTTCGGCGGAATAAAGACGGGTCACACAGGAACGCTTGACCCGGACGCGGAGGGCGTACTGCCAATCTGCGTAGGCCGCGCAACGAAACTGGCCGGCTACCTGACCGCCGCGGACAAGGCATACCGCGTAGAGCTGGTGCTTGGGATAACTACCGATACTTACGACAGCAGCGGTGAGATTATAACGAAAAAAGACGTTGAGTTTACCGCTTGCGAAGTGAGGGAGGCGGTAGATTTTTTTGTGGGCGGATATATGCAGGTGCCGCCTATGCACTCGGCAATCAAGGTCGGCGGGAAGAAGTTATATAAGCTGGCAAGGGCAGGCAAGACGGTGGAACGCGCCGCGCGCCGTGTAGAGATTCCTAAGATTTCCGTAGAACATCAAAACGGGAGATTCTGGCTCGATGTGGAATGCGGGAAAGGCACATATATAAGAAGCCTGTGCGCGGATATCGGCGAAAGGCTCGGCTGCGGCGGAAGCATGGGCGAGCTGACGCGGACGCGCAGCGGTATTTTTTCGGCAGCCGGTGCCCGCAAGCTTAGCAGGCTTGCGAACGCAGAGGACTATTTGATTCCGATAGAGCGGGCTTTCCCCGCGCCGCGCGGCATGCTGATTAAGAACGCAGTCGGCGTGATGAACGGGCAGCCGGCGGGGCTGCCGCAGGTGCGGTTCGACGGCGAAGCGCCGAAAGACGGCGGGTTTTGCTGGCTTTATCATGAAGATACGCTTGTCGGGCTGTATATTTTGGATAAGGATACGCTTCGGCTGGAGGTTATGGTTCATGAAAACGGTTGAGTATGACAGCACGCCTAAGGCTATTTGCATGGGGAAGTTTGAGGCGCTCCATCTTGGGCATATTCGGCTGATTGAGGCTACTGTCGGAAGCGGAATGGCGGCCGGGCTGCTAAGCTTTGTTCCGCATCCGGCACAGGTTTTGCGCAGCGGCGGGTACAGGCTCTTGTATACCCCGCGGGAGCAAGAGCGTTTGCTGCGCGGGCGCGGCCTGGATTACTGGCTTAGGTGCCGCTTTGACGCGGAGTTTGCGGAAATGGACGCCGAGGCGTTTTGTGAGGTGCTGTGCAGGGATTTTGGGTGCAGGGCGCTGTTTGTCGGGGAGAGTTTCCGCTTCGGAAAGGACAGGAAGGGTACGGTCGAGGACTTGCGCGGGCTCGGGCTTGAAGTCGTTACCGTGCCGTATCTTCTCGACGGGGGCGCGAAGGTCGGAACTTCGCTGATACGGGAGTATCTGTCGGACGGGAAGGTGGAAGAAGCAAACAGGCTGCTTGGGCACGCGTTTTTTGTGATGGGCGAAGTCAAAAAGGGCAGGCAGCTTGGGCGGGAATTGGGCTTCCCTACCGCTAACCTTCTGCCGAGTGACGGGAAGTTTCTGCCGCCGAACGGGGTTTATGCGGTAAAGGCGCACGTAGGAGGCAAGCGGCGGGACGGGATTTGTAACGTGGGGGTAAGCCCAACGGTGACTGAAAAGCAGGAACGCAGGGCGGAAGTGCATATATTTGATTTTGACGGGGATATTTACGGTGAGGAGATGGTGGTGGAGTTTGAGAGGTTTGTGCGCGGGGAGCGGAGGTTTAGCGGGGTGGAGGAGTTGAAGCGGCAGATAGGGGAGGATGTTGACTATGTGGTTGGCATAATATACAATGCAGATTAAATATTCAAAGCAAGCCGCGAAATTTATCTCTGTACAGGACAAAAATACAAAGTTAAGAATAAAACGCGGTATTGAAAATTTAACGGAAACACCGCCGAAAGGCGACATAAAACCATTACAAGGCTATACCAACAAAACTTACCGTTTACGCATCGGCAAGTTACGCATAATATATCGTTATGATACGGAAACTAATCAGCAGCAAATATTGTTTATCTCCGATATCAATTTCCGAGGAGATATCTATAAATAGAGGTGATAAAATGGCTGCAATTTCAAAAGCAAAAGAAATTTCCGAATTGGTAGACATACTTCCCGATAACGAACAAGTTTTGGCTTACGAGTTAATAAAGCGTATGGTGTTGGCTTGGGATAGTGATTTCACAAAGTTAACCCCTGCTGAACGCAAACGATTGGATGAAGCTGAATATGATTTTAGTGTAGGCAGCACGGTAAACCATAATGATATTGATTGGAATTAATTATACCCTCCCTACTCCTCAAAAAACCCACGAGAAATCATAGCAATACTCAAAGTCTCCGACCACCGGAAAGCATTAACCAGCATAGCAAAAAGCGGCTTAGGCGAAACCGCGCCTACCCTGACCCCGCGTACACGAAACGCCAAAATCGCGTTCTGATACTCAGTCCTAATCACAGGCAGCAGATTAACAGCGCAAAGCATCCCATACGCAAACTTCCGCGGAAGTTTCGCATCTTTCTGCATCTTCTTCACCAATTCATACGGGTCGGTAGTCAAAGCAAAAAGCAGCCCAACCCCCGCAAACGACAGAAACCGCGTAGCCATATTAAAGCCCGTCTGCGTAGATTCCGTCGTCACCGTACCGAACACTCCCCCAGAACCCTCGGCAAAAAACAATCCCATAACAAACAAACTAAACGCCATGAAAACAGCAGGAAGCAGAAACTTCGCCGCTTTTACGTACTGCGTATACTTCACACCAAAAACAAGCAGCAGCATAGACAGCCCAAAAACCCATAAATTAAGCCGGAAAGAATGTATAAACGTAATCACAAACGTGAAAACAATAACAAACACAAATTTATGAAGCGGGTTAACTCTTGATAGAAAATCACTCATTCCGCTGCCTCCAGATTTATTATTTTATGCGAAAAATTACTCGCAAGTCGCCCGTTGTGTGTAGTATATATGACCGTCAGCCCCTCCCGCGCCCTGTCAAGCAGTAGGGTCATTATCGCGCAGATGTTTTCGTAGTCCTGCCCGTAAGTAGGCTCGTCAAGCAAGAGAATCTCCTGCCCGCCCGCAAGCATGGCAAGGACTGCCAGCCGCCGCTGCTGCCCTTGGCTAAGCAGGTAAGGCGAGTACTTTTGATACTTTTCCAAGCCGAAAATGCTCAGATATTCTAAGGTCTTCTGCTTTTTTTCGCTGTCGCTGCCCTTGTGCCAGTGGTTTACGCTGAAATACACCTCGTCGAAAACGCTTAGCGCCAAAAACTGATTAGACGGGTTTTGGAAGACGATTCCGCATTTTGAATATATATACTTCCGCCTGAGTTTCGCAAAATTTTTCCCCAAGAACTCGATTCCGCCCGTGTATTTATGCTGTTTCATTAATGCCTTGAAGAAGGTCGTCTTCCCTACTCCGCTTTTTCCCGTGATGGCTGTCAGGCTGCCCTTTCCGAACTGCATATCGGGGTATTTTATGGAGTTTACGGTCAGCGACTGTGTCTTGATAACAGGCGGGCCCGGCTCGTGCAGGGCGGGCGCTATGTCGAAGGCACGGAAGCTGCTTCCGTCAAGCGATACCACGTTATCGTGCGCCCCTTCCCACAGCTCGAGGTTGTGGTCGATTGCCAGTACTGTCAGCCCAAGCTCCCTTATGTTTTTGATGATTTCCTTCGCGGATTTTTCATCAACATTGGCAAAAGCCTCGTCCAAAATTATGCATTTTGACTTTAGGGCCATTATGCAGGCCAGCGCGCATCTTTGCTTCTCGCCGCCGGACATTGAGTGAAAATTCTTACCGAACAAATGCGAAGCATGGGCAAGCCGGGCGGCTTCTTCTATAAGAAGCCGTCCGTTCATGCCGATATTTTCTAAACAAAACGCCAGTTCGTTTTCAAGATTATTCATACAAAACTGCAAGTCCGGGTTTTGGAACATCATCGAAACGTAAGCCACCCGCTTATCCGCCTGCATTCCGTGGATATCCGCGTCACCGAAGAAAACCTTGCCCTCCGTAAGAAACCCGCCGTTTTCCGGATAAAGCCCTGCCAGTATATATGCAAGCGTGGACTTTCCCGAGCCGCTTTTTCCGAGCAGCACCGTCGTTTCATTTGCGGGGATTTCGAAGTCGAAATTCTCAAAAACGTTATTTTCGGAGTTTTTGAAATACTTGAAGGTGATGCCCTCTGCCCTAAGCTTCATTTGCCGCTCCAAGCGGATACGATTTAAGCACCCCTGCTTTCGCGAGTCTGTCAGCCAAGAATTTCGTAACTAATCCGCTGAAAATAAGCGCACTGCACAGCCGTATAACGAACCTGGTCGCAACAAACCCGAAATCCAAATCCATCCAAAGCCCGCGGTACCACGCCAGAATAAAACTGGTTACAGTCGGGCCCGCGGCGGCAAGCAGCATCACAAGCAGATTAAACTTCTTGTAACGGAACAGCAGGAAAGCAGCTTCCGCGCCCAAGCCCTGCACCAGGGCCGAAGGCAGCAAGGTAGCCGCGAAAGCGCTGCCCATAAGCACCTGCACAAAGCCCGTCATGAACCCGACGATAGTAGCCGCGCCGGGCTTTTGAATCACATAGCCCGCCAAGGTAGCGGACATAAAGAAAATGCCGAACACAAACTCAATCGCAATGTCCCCGAACCCGAAAGGCATAAGCAAAGGCGCAACAACAAAGCTGACAGAATGCACCGTAGCAAAACAAATAAACGCAAAAAGCACAGATATAATGTTCGCAAGAATTACATCATTTAACTTCCATTTATACAGATTCCACATAGTTATTTACCTCCTTGTAAACTTGGACTGTTGACAGACAGAGTCGTCTGCAATACATAGTGTTCGGTGTTCTTCTCCGCGTATTCAAGCGCGTCGCCGAGGAACCCAAAAATTTCGTTCACATCTCCGGAAATTTCAGTGGCGTAGTGCGATATTTTTCCGAAAATACCGCGCTCCCGCGCCATTTTAATAACCGCCGATATATGTTCCATGTAGCGTTCGGTGCCCAACGGATAGAACGCGATTTTGCTAAGCACGCCGAACTTTTCGCTGCTTTGGTTAAGCAGTGTGCCGTCTTCGGCAAGGACGTAATCATCGTCCGAATCGTTCGGGCAACCCTTCGAGAAGGCTGCCTCCATCGTGATGTGCGTTCTTCCGTCGTTTACAGCCGTAAAGACGCCCTTCACCCCGTCAAGGACATGCTCGCGCCTGCCCCTGTATGTGGTAGAAAGGGCATCGGTCGCCGACCATACGTTTGCGGTGTTTACCTTTTTAATTGCACCGACAATCATGTTTACGTAGCTGTCGCTCATTACGGACAACGAGAAGCGGCAGCCGGTGACAATTTTTTTCGACAATAAAAAAACCTCCCTTTAGATTTTTGCAAATCCGGAAGGAATTATCTTCTTCTGTCGCTTTCCTTCGCCGGCATTACCCGGAGCAGGTACGAAGGGTCTAATCTCAGCCAAAAAGGCACCCCCAGCGGATTGCAATATTCGGTTTTCGAGAAGCATTATACCACAGGTTTCCGTTTTTTCCAAGGCTTGCGTTTTTCCGACAATCATGTTATATTCCTCAATGACTGACTAAAAGCAGTCGGCAAACGTACAGAAAGGAATGATAAAAAAACCATGAAAATGAAAATCCGCACCAAAATTACCGGGGGGCTGCTTGCAGTTTTCCTTTTATCTGTGATAGTCGGAGGGTACGGGCTTTACTCAATTAACCGTATCACAAACTACATAGCTATAATGGAAGAACTGACAGAAGCAAATAATCATGCTGTAAACATGGTGCAAGCTCACCATGTTTGGCTGTACCGTATTACAGAAGCGTTTTTATTCGACACCCCGTTTCCGGGAGGGCTTGACCCAACCACTTGTATTTGGGGGCGTTGGAGATACTCTGACGAAATTTTCGCTATAGATGACCCGCTTTTGATGCAGCTGATATACGCAGTTGACCACCCGCACGCACGTTTGCACCTAGACGGTGCCGAGGCTCTGCGTCTCCGCGAAGAAGGACGGCAGGAAGAAGCCGTTGCGCTTCTGCGTGACGTTGTTATCCCTTATGGTAATCAATCGACAACCGCTATTTCGGCACTTAACGACCGTTACTACGAACTTTGGGGCGAAGTCCGCGATTCCTTACAGGTAGTGGGCAGCGAGGTTTTGACTACTATTTTGGTGGTCTACGCGGTCGGCTTAATCGCTTTTATTTTCTTTGCGTACTTCATCCCGCGCAGCATTCTCGGCCCAATCCAGAAACTGGTTACAATTGTGTCCGATGTCGCGCGCGGTAACGTCAACGTAAACATCGACAGGTCGAGCATTTCGAAGGACGAAATCGGAGTCCTTACGCAAGATATCTACAGGCTTGTGGATGTAATCAAGTCCGTAGTTGACGATTTGGATAAGTTCGAAAAAATGTACAACGAGGAGGGCGATATCGAATACCGCATGAACGCGGACAAATACGAAAACTCCTTCCGCGACATGGTAAACGGCTCGAACCACCTTATGGACAATGTCGTAAGCGATGTCATGGGCTTCCTTGACACGCTTTCGCAGGTAAATGACGGTAACTTCAGTCCGGAAGTACGAAGGCTGCCGGGCAAAAGGGTCGCGCTTGAACAGGCGATTGACACAACCATAGCCAACATGATAGCAATAAATAACGAGATAAACGCCATGACAGAAGCCTTAGCAGTAAACGGCGACCTAAACTTCCATATAGACGCAAGCAAATACAAGGGCGACTGGGGCAAGCTAATGTCCGGCCTTAACAGAATAGCCGACGCCGTGGAAAAACCGATTAAAGTAATCGAAGTGGCAATGCGCGAGATGGAAGCGGGCAACCTTGACCTCGATGATGTTGACAGAAAAATAACCTCCGCGGGGCTTGATTCAAACTCGAAAAATTACAAAGGCGTCTTCAAGGACATCATCACCGCGTTCGACGAGACTTTTATCAGACTGTCTTCCTATGTTGACGAGCTTGACAAGATTCTTGCGCAAATGGCGGAAGGCGACCTGCGCAACAGAATCGACCGCGAATATGTAGGCTCGTTCAGCCTAATCAAACACTCCGTAAACAACATCAACAGCAACCTGCATAAGACAATGTCAGATATTTCGTCCGCCTCCGACCAAGTGCTGCTTGGCGTCAAGCAGATTTCCACCAGTGCGTCGGAGCTGGCTAACGGCTCACAAACACAGGCAAGCTCAATCCAAGAGCTGAACGCATCCATCGACCTAATCAGCCAGCAGACAATGCAAAACGCCGAAAACGCGACAGAGGCAAACGAAATCTCCAACAAGTCCACTGTAAACGCGCAAGCGGGCAACGAGTCAATGAAGCAGATGCTTGAAGCGATGATGCAGATTAAGGCATCGTCCGGCGATATCTCGAACATCATCAAGACAATTCAAGATATCGCGTTCCAAACGAACCTGCTGTCCCTAAACGCTGCCGTAGAAGCGGCACGCGCGGGCGAACACGGCAAAGGCTTCAGCGTAGTAGCCGAAGAAGTACGAACCTTGGCAAACCGCAGCCAGCAAGCAACGGTAGAAAGTACCGCGCTAATCGAAAACTCAATAAACCGCGTAGAGGCAGGCTCAAGCATAGCAGAATCAACCTCGGCGTCGCTTGAAACTATCGTGAATAACGCCAACGAGGTTCTGGAGATTATCAACAACATATCCAGTTCATCGAAGGAGCAGGCCGAGGCCATATCACAGGTAAGCATAGGTCTGTCGCAGATTTCGCAGGTTGTGCAAAGCAACTCGGCGGTATCGGAGGAGACAGCAGCCGCGTCTGAGGAGTTGAGTTCTCAGGCGGAGATTTTGAGGGGTTTGGTTGCTTACTTTAGGTTGTAGGGTAGATTATAGGATTTAGTATTATGAGGCGGGAGTTTTAATTGCTCCCGCCTTTGCTTTTTTTTGCATTAGTTCTGTCCCGCCGCAAGGGGTGCAGGCATGATGTAAGGAACCACATCATTAGTATAATCAATATGCACAGGCAATGACACGGTTGTCAAAATACCGTTATTATAACGATACATAAAATCAAAAATGGTAAGCCCTGTAATTTCGTCGGTATCGTTATCAATCAGCAGAACGTACCCGTTAGCAACTTCATCACCATACGAGTTTGATTTATCAGCCAAGCCGATATATAAAACATCAGAACTACTGTCATAGTTTAGATTTAACATATTTGAGACCTCCAATATTCCCTTTTACACTTTTTTGGAACCAAGCAGAAACAACTCTGTATACCAGACCGTGTTTTTGTGTCACGACCTTAGTATAAAGGTTGTTATGTGTATTATACTTAAAATAAATATCCCTCTCGTTTGGATATTCTTCACTTTCAAAAATATTGTCCGGAGTTTCAACAGCGTTCTTGACAATTTCTGCACAACCCTCCATAAAAGGATGACCGATTAAGATGTGATTCTCCCATACAGAGCGAGAGCATATCACTATTTGACCCAAAGGGTTTTCTGCTTCAAAAATATTTTCATCCGTCACCTTACCCAACCCCAAGCACATATATAGTTAAAATATGTTATAATACCAGAAAAAAACGAGGTGCCCCATGGTAGTATGGAACTCAAAATACGAAACAGGCAACAAACAAGTAGACAGCGAACACCAAGAAATCTTCAAGCGTGTACAAAGCGTACTAGACGCCGCTGCCTCAAACGAAGACATCAAAATCGAAGACACAATCGACTTCCTTGCAGGCTACACAGTAGACCATTTCCAACACGAAGAACGCCTGATGGAAGAATCCGGCTACCCGGAGACGGACTTACATAAGAAGCAGCACGAGGATTTCGTACAGGAAGTCCTGGCGCTCCGCGAGCGTGTAAAGAACGAAGCCGACCAAGAAAAAAACAGTCAGGATGTCATGATAGTAATTGTAAACTGGCTAATCGACCATGTGCTTAACAGCGACTGCATGATGGCAAATCACTACCGCAAATGGGCGGCGCCGCCCGCGGCGGAGAACTGATAAGCTAAACGCTCCTCCAACTTTTCAGGCGTAAGCCAAATAATCCCGCAGCAGACAAAACCTAAACGCTCAAGCAAGCGCAGCATGGGCGCGTTATCTTTGTGCGTATCAATCCGTACGTTCGCGTGGCGGGCAAGACACCACTCCAGGCAGAACGCGCCTGCGCCTCTTGTACCTGCGGTTGTTTGGCTACGCGCTACCCTGTGAACCACGGCGTAAGGCGCGTCGTTTTGCCATGCGCCGTCTATTTCCGCATAGGTTGGGTCAGTTTCTTCATTAAAATAGAATGTAGCGGCGATTTCCCCGCTGTCATTCACGCAAACGTAACTGCCGCCCTTTTTGATATCTTCCTCGAGCTGCTCCTGCGAGGGCTTGCCGTCCGGCCATTGCTCACCATTCCCCGTCTCGCGCATAAACTGCCGCGCTTCTTCGAAAATCCGCATCACTGCCGGCAAGTCAGCCGTTGTCGTTTTTCTAACTGTCATACGCTTATCTCCGTCCATTTCCCTTTTGCGAACCGCCCGTACAGCATAACAAGCCGCATCAGCTGGTCGGCAATCACCGCGAACCAAGCCCCCTGTATCCCCATTCCAAGCGCAAAGACCATAAGCGCGCTAAACCCGGGCCTTGCGACGGCCACACTAAGGAACATGGTAAGCGCCACGAACTTAGTATCGCCCGCACCGCGCAGGCACCCAGCCATTACCAGCTGCGAAGTCTGAATCGGCAGCATCGCCGCAAGAATGAGCAGCAGTCCCGCCGTCACGTTTATGATATCGATATCATCGGTAAACTGCGCCGGAAACCAGTACCGTGCCACCACAGTAAAAATCACAAGAAAGACCGAGATAATAAGCGCCATCCGCTGCCCTATTTTCCCGTACATAATCGACAAATCGGGACGCTTTGCCCCCAGCTGCTGCCCCACAAGCGCGGTAGTGGCGACGGCAATCCCGTCCGCAAAAGTAAAGGAAAGCGCCATAAGCTGCATCCCGATAACATGCGCCGCAAACGCTGCCGTCCCAAGGCTTGCCACGATGATACTGTAAGCAAAAAACCCGACCCGCAGAAACATCTGCTCGATAATCGAGTTGCCGCCAATCTTCCCTATCGCCCTCAGCATAGGGATATCCGGACGCCAACTATCGCGGAGCGAGACCATAAGGTACGCGTCGCGCTTGAATATGGAAGCCGCCGCCATAATAAGCCCGACGACCCCGCTGATAGCAACAGCCCAAGCCGCGCCGTCCACGCCCATGGCAGGGAATCCCATATTCCCCTCTATCAGCAGGTAGTGGAACAAGACATTGGCGATATTTGCAACGATATTAACGACCATGGTAACGCGCGTATTCCCAATCCCGCGCTGCGCCGCGCTAATCGTCATGGTAAGCGCGTTAAGCGGCATCATAAGGCTAGTGATGCGGAAGTAAGAAGTGGCAAGGTCGATGGTATCATACTGCGCCCCGGCAAGCTGCATCATAGGCCGGGCAAGCAGCACGGCAAGCACCGCCATAACAACCCCGATAACCGAAGCAACAAGAATCGACTGCCTGATACAAGACCGAGCGGCCGCCTGGTCGCCGGCCCCCTTGCGCCGCGAAATAACAGCAGTGACGCCGACATTCAGGGCAAAAAAAAGCGCCATGAAAATCATCCGAGGCTGCCCGACAAGCCCGACAGCCGCCACAGCCTGCGGCCCCAACCGGCCTACCATAGCCGTACTGACCATTCCGATAAGCGATAGCGAAACCATTTCGATGACGGAAGGAAGCGCGATACGCAGCGCTACGTTGTACGCTTCCCGGCTCTTGGGAATTTCCCCGGCTTTGAAATCATCGCGCACCATGTTTTCTGTTGCAAACGGATTTTTGAACATCTAAGCTGCCCCCTCGTTGTGGTTATATGATAACGGTTATGGGGGAAATTTGCAAATGGCGGGAATCGGCATTACAATGGTGACAGAAACTTAATTGAGGAGGTTTTTGGTGTATGGTACAGGATTTGAATAAGCAGATGGATGAATCTATCAAATTTGAGTTGAGCAAGGCTATAGAATTTATTACTTCGTTAAATGGGGTGTTGCAGGTATATCTTTTCGGCTCGTATGCTTACGGAGAACCAGGAGGAAGAAGCGATGTAGATTTAATGGTTCTTGTTTCCGATGATTTAGACCCAATAAAGACGGCCTTTAAGATAAACATGAGTTTAGTTGAAAGTGAAATAAATTTCGATGTTATAGTAAATCGGAAATCAGCATTTGAAGAAGTATCTAAAGAGCCGTCATTTCAAAATATTATTAAAAATAACGGGGTGGTATTATATGCCGATGCCCAGTAATACAGTTGAGGGTTGGATAAGGTATGCGAATAACGATATAAACACAGCTGTTTTCATGATGAATGCGGCGCGTAACCCCAGACCTTATGAAATAATATTGCATCACTGTCACCAGTGTGCAGAAAAAATGTTAAAAGCTTTTTTGTTGCATAACGCGGGAGGATACCCTATGTCGCATAACTTAAAAGAACTTAGAAAGGAGTGTGCCGGAATAGACAGTGATTTCAACAAAAGGCGCGTAGTAGAACATTGTGTATATTTAGATACTTTCTGGAATGTAAAATATCCGGATTTTACGATTTCTATAGATGCAAGCCATGCGAAAAGAGGTATTAACAGCGCAAAACGAATACAAGATTTCGTATCAATGAAACTGAGGCAAGGCTAGGAATGGCGTGGGGGGGGGAGGGGAAAACCAATGCCAAGCTACTCGTTCGAGGATGAAATAAAAGACCTGCGCGAACGTAAAAAATGGATGCAGGCGGTACTTGCGGGAAATGACATGGAAGGCGAAGGGGGATTCAAGGCGCCGACAGAGGCATTATTCTGCCCGTATTTGGAAGAACAGCCGATAGATTCATATGAAAAGCGTGACCAAATCATTAACTTGCTGAACTCTGACAGTGAGAGAGATTGGGATATGGCTGAAGGTTTGATAATGGAGCTTGAGCGGCGCGAGGGCTTTGATTTAGGTATTAACCGGCAGTTTGTGCTTAGTGTAAAGGCGCAGCTTCATGAGCTTAGGCTGCTGGACCCGGCTCATTCATTGCTTATGGTGCAGACGGGGCTTTTTATCACGTATCCGGAGTTTGACGAGAGAAATTTCGAGGGTGATATTTTTTTCTTTGAGGAACCGAATTTGGTTCATATGATGGCGCTTTCTTATTACCGTGCGGGGATGAAGACCAGGGCTATTAATTTGCTGCGCCGGATAGCGGAGGGATTTGCCCGTCTGCTTGAGGATGCGCGTGAGGGTGAGCGGAAGTTGGCGCCTGTGCTGCTTAGCTTAGCGGAAATTCTTGTAAGGGAAGAAGAATATGTTGAAGCTTTGGGGGTATGTGAGATAGGCGCTGATGTTTCGAACAAGCGCAACAAGGGGCGGTATACGCCGGATTTCTTGTACAAGATGGCTGTGTGCGCCCGCAGTTTGGGTGATTTAGCCAGATACCGCTGTTTGTTGCAGCAAGTTTATTTCGGCTATATTTTGCTGCGGAAGACGGAGCAGGCGAAGCGTGTGTTGGATGCGGCTGATGTGGAGTTTAGCACGTATGGGGTTGAAAATTTGGTTTATAGGGAGCAGACAACGGGTGTGAGCCACGGGGGTATGAGGGCATGTTCGAGTGTTGGGCTTTTGCTTGCTGTTTTACGGCAGGAGGCGGGGCTTAGCCAAACTGAGTTATGCAAGGGGATATGCGGTCAGTCTACGCTAAACCGGATTGAGAGCGGGCGGATACAGGGGAATGTATATTATTTGGAGGCTTTTATGCAGCGGCTTGGGCGTGACCCTAACAAGTATTTCAATACATTTCCGTCGGAGGATGATTTTAATGCGAAGCAGATAAGGGATGAGATTAATGCGTATGTGGCGAATTTGAATTATGGGGCGGTGTCGGAGTTGTTGGTTGAGTTGAAGAAAAGCAAGTCCTTCTGCGGAAAGAAGCCGGGTCAGCAGTTTATATTGAGAATCGAAGCAATTCTATTCGGAAGCAGGGAAGGGTATGGTAATCCAAAATATCTGGAAATGTTAAACGAAGCTATAGAGGTTACTAAGCCGGGTTTTGATGAAAGTTCAGTGGACAGGCAACGGCTGACCTATACAGAAACCTCGGTTATAAACCAGATAGCGATGCATTATTGTAATGCGGGGGATATGACGCGTGGTTTAAGATTGTTTGAACGGTTGCTAGAGAGTATGGACAGATATTATGTTGACGAGCATGAAAAAATGCTGCTTTATACAACTATCCTCTACAATTATTCAAAGCACCTAGGACGCAGAGAGCGGTACATTGAGGCGTTGGAGGTCGTGGACAAGGGTGAGGCGTTGAGTGTTAAGCATAACCAGTTAATTTTGCTTCCCAACTTTGCTATCAACCGCGCCTGTGACTTGTTAGAGACGGGAAAAAAAGAAGAAAGCGTTCCTTACTTTGCCATGGGCTATTATGGTTCTGTTATGCTTGGCGAGAAAAACAACTGTTCAGCGATAGCGGCTTATGTAAAGGAACGCTTAGGGATTGAGTTTGATTAACCCGGTCTATCCTCGCAGATATTTGTGGGTATGACGGAATGGACGGCGGTTAAACCAACCGCAAAAAAATGGCGGCACACGACGAGCGTGCATAGCAGCTTCCCAAACATTTTCATGAAAATCCCCCTTTCTATAGAAGTATACCGGCTAAAACGCCGGAAATGCTTGTATGCATGATACCAGTTTATGTTCGGTACGAAAATACCTAGGTGTGCATAAAATTTTATGCACACCTAAATGGTCAAATACTATTGCATTTCCTTTACAGGGCGTTGTAAGATGGTGGCGACTTAATTAACCGAAAAGGGGAGGAAAGAAGCATGTTGAGAAATTTTCTACAAAAGAGGTCTGTTTGGGCTAAGGCAGTGGCGATGGTCTTAGTCAGCGCGATGCTCTTTGGCAGTGTTGCTCCCGTTATGGCCTACTATGCAGCCGAGCTTGACACAGACTACTACGAGGTTGAAGAACCGAAAGAGGTTTACGAGTTTGAAAAAGAGGATTACATAGAAACAGATTACGTTGAAGACGATGTAAAGTATGAGCAGGCTCCGTCATATGTTTTTGAGGAAACAGAGACGGTTGCCGAGGCAGAAATCTGTCTCGAGGAACTAGACGAATGGATACTGCTTTTTGCGGCAGGCGTACCGCATGGCGAGTTTCCTCCGCACATACTTGCTCATTTCCTTGCAAGAGAGGCTGCACCTGTATTTGCAGAGATAGAACCGTTCGACAACACTATCGCGGCGCCGTTGGGCAGCGGAACGGAAGCTGACCCGTTTGTGATTACGACAGCCGGGCAGCTGCGTTGGATGGCACAGCAGGTAAACGCAATGCGGGCGCCTTACTCTACCGCGCACTACAGGTTGGATAACGATATAAGCCTGTCCGGGTTCGCTTCCGGTCAAGGTTGGGACCCAATCGGAAACAGCGGCGTAGCTACTACAACCGCCACCTTTAGAGGTGTGTTCGACGGCGGCAACCATAGAATCTCGGGGCTTAGCATATCCAGAGCGCGTGATAATATCGGCTTGTTCGGCGTGCTTGACGGTAATGCTGTTGTAAAGAATCTTTCGGTAAGCGGGAATGTACGGGGCGAGGTTGCTACGGGCGGCGTAGTTGGTTCTATGCGCGGAGCATCGTCTGTTATTAACGTGCATTTCAGCGGCAGTGTCACGAATACAGATATGGGTATAGCCGGAGGCGTGGTTGGTTCTGTTAACGGAGGAGCTAATTTTCTTATAGAAAATACATCTTCGACGGGAACGGTTACAGGCCGCACTGCCTTGGGCGGTATAGTCGGTACTATCATGGGTTCCGGTACGATGTCAAATAATACATCGGACGCTACCATACGCGCCCAAGCAAACGCGCGTGTCGGCGGCATAGTCGGATTTATAAACAACCTAAGCACCCCGGCTATAAGAGTACGTGCGGAGTTTAACTTCGCAAGAAATCCGGTTGTACATAATCCCGGGACTAATCCGGCAGGCCGTGTGATTGGTTGGTCTATGGGTTCGTCTCCGCACCATAGCCCTTTGACGACTCTTTCGAATAATTTCGCGATTGCTTCCATGCGTACGGATGGCGGAGCGGGCTTCCATCCGCCGGGTCATACAAGGCATGACGGTTGGAACGGCGCGGATTTTGACGGCAATATACAGGTAATGAGTGTGGTGGTAGAGCCAAGAGAAGTGAGGGCTGCGGTCGGCAGCAATGTCAGCCTGAGAGCGATAGTTACCCCGGCGGCAGCAACTAACAGAAACGTAACATGGCGCTCGGACAACCCAGCGGCGGCTACGGTTGACGCGAGCGGTAACGTGACTTTGATTAGCG
>Ga0209755_10003575_pt1 | contig 19323 bp, 17 predicted proteins | sample TergutCo191P1_FD_187301 | JGI IMG/M metagenome (GOLD analysis project Ga0209755, IMG submission 187301) | Cornitermes sp. P1 segment gut microbial communities from Petit-Saut dam, French Guiana - Co191P1 (SPAdes) (version 2) | ecosystem: Host-associated > Arthropoda: Insects > Digestive system...
ACTTTAGCGCTTGGCGACGAAATTTCGACGGGAACAAGCCGAGTTTACGACGCAAACGGAAATAAATTGACCGAAAAAGAAGTTTACGAAGCGGTTATGAAGATTTAATTATCTTTGCCCGCCGAATATTATTTTAAGACAAAAATCAAAAAAAGGGCGACATCTGTCGCCCAAGCCGTCGCCCAAATAGTATTTTATGGTCGAAAAAAACAATTTTAAGGAGAATTTTTATGTCATTTTCGGTTAATCTCAAAGCATTTAAGGATTTATTGCAAAAGGTTTATCCCGTAGTTCCGGCAAGAACGCCGTATCCGGTGCTGTGTAATCTTAAATTTACTACTCAGGACGGATTGCTTAAAGTTTACGCTACCGATATGGATACGTCGGTTATGGCGAGTATAGCCGTGGAAAGTAAAGACGAATCAAAATTTGTGGTAAACGCCAAAAAAATTTACGACTGGACGGCTATTTCGGCAAGCGACGACGATCAGGAAGTTATAATCGACGTAAGCGACAGTAATATTATTCTTACCAGAGGAAAATCCAAGTCTGCTTTTGCCTGTGTTGATGTTAACGATTATCCGGAATTTGTAAATTTGGAAAAAAGCAAAGTTTATACGCTTCCTGCGGAGAAATTAAAATATTTATCAAACAAAGTTGCAAATTTTACCGCCGCAAAAGATCCTTCCCGAAGCCGCGGCGCTTTAGAAGGCATTCTTTTTGACTGTTCCCGCGAAAAATTTACTTCGATTGCCACCGACGCGAATAAGCTCAGCGTGGTGTCTTTTAATTCCGCGCTCGGATTCGACGGCGACGTGTCTGTCATCATTCCGCCCAAACCGCTTACCGAAGTGGCAAAAATTGCGGAAAATTTCAGTTACGAAAGTATTAAATTTTCGTTTTTTGAAAACAGCGTTTCATTTTTTGCCGACGACTTTGAATTGATAACAAAATTACTCGAAGGCCCTTATCCCGATTACAAAAGAGTTATTCCGGCGGATTATAAAAAGTATTTTTCGGTTGACAGACAAGAAATTATAAACGCGCTGAAAATAACCTCAAGCGTTGCGGATAAAACCAACAATTTAACTAAATTTTATCTTGAAAACGGCGAATTGAGGCTTCATTCCGAAGATATAAACACAAACAGTAAGAGCGACGAGTTTTTGAGCATAGACTATACGGACGAGCCGTTTATAATAGGATTTAATTCCGTTTTTCTGATAGAAATTCTTTCGGCCATAGATACTCAGTACGTTAAATTTGAGTTTGTAGAAAAGAATATAGGCGCCGTGATAAGGCCGGTTTACGCCGAAGAAGAAGAAATTAAAAATATTCTCTTTCTTCTTATGCCTCTTAGAATTACCGAATAAAACTCTTAGAATTTGCGGTAACCGTTCATGCTTTTAGAGGATATAAAACTCATAAATTTTCGCTCTTACAGAGATTTATCGCTCGAATTGCCGAAAGATGGATGTATTTTTTTAGGTGAAAACGGAATGGGAAAAACCAATTTTTTCGAAGCGATTTGCGTCTGCACTACGGGAAAGTCCGTAAGAGGCGCGTCGTTTCGGGAAATGGTTAATATAGATCAAAGAGAAGCGAGCGTTTCTGCGGAATTCAGAAACGAATACGACGAAAGAATTTCCCAATCGCTTGGATTTTCAAAAAACAACGATATTTTAATTTCTATTAACGGTGTGAAACATAAAAACTTATCTTCGCTTTACGGAAAAAACGGTTTTGTATATTTCGGCGTGGACGACGTTAAAACCGTAAAAGGCATCCCTCAGGAAAAACGGCAATTTATAGATATGACGATAAGTCAGACAAACCGCGAATATCTTCAGAATATAATAGAATACAAAAATCTTATCAGGCAAAGAAATTTTGTGATAAATATGAATTTCGACGTAAATTTGATAGACGTTTACGATTTGCAGATTTCTAAGATTGCGATAAGCATAATGAAAGAACGAAAAAATTTATTTATGCAGATAAGTCCTTATTGCAGAGATATTTATGAAAAAATATCAAACGGAGATTTGGAAATAAATTTGGAGTATTTACCAAGCGTAAACTGCGAAACTCAAGAAGAATATTACGAAATACAAAAGAAAAATTTACCGAAAGACAGGGAACTTAAATTTACAAGCGTCGGTATTCACCGCGACAGTTTTGAATTTCGCCTGCCTCTCACAAAACTTATGAATTTCGGCTCGCAAGGGCAATGTAAATCGGCGGCGATAGCCTTAAAGGTTGCGGCGATAGAATATTTATCTAAAGAAAACAAAAAAACCATAATAATAATAGACGACGCTTTTTCGGATTTGGATATTTTCAGAAAACGGAATTTTTTCGAGATATTAAACAAAAACGGACAAATTTTTATATCGGTTCACAGTTTTAAGGAATTGGATTATTATCCGCTCGATAATTATTTTGAAGTAAAATACGGAGAAATGAAATGTTGCCGGAAGTAAAAATTAAGAGAAAAGAAAATATCGAAAAGATGAAAATAAATAATTTTCTTCCCGCGTTTCTTGAGAAATACGCAAAATCAAGGGAGAGAGGCGGTTATGAAATATCTGAAATTTATAAGGAGGCGGTTGGTGCGGATATAGCCTCAAAAACCTCTGTAATAAAGTTTGAAGCGGGAAAATTAACGATAAAAACCGCCGATTCTTCGCTTAAAACGGAACTTAAATTTATGGAGGAAGAAATTAAAAATTCAATAAATTTAAGAAAATCTTCAAATCCTCTTGTAGATAAAATTATTTTCAGATAAATATTTTATGAAAAGGAATATATAGTGGACGTTTTTATGAGTATAATTCCGGCGGCCATACTGTTTTTTTTCTTTTCTTTTGTTTCGGTTTATCTGATAAACAGTTCAGGATTGACGCGCTTTTTTGTAGATAGACCCGATAAAAGGAAAGTGCACAGTATAAATATCCCCAGAATAGGCGGATTTTGTGTTATAATAGGTTTTTTTATGACTGTAATAACCCTTTCCGTCGCTCAAAGCACGGTTATTTCTTTTTGGACTTCAAATTCCGTAGGACTTTCCATAATAGTTGCGGCAACGGCGGTTTTTATCGTCGGATTTTTAGACGATACCATGTTTTTTGAAGTATCGGCCGTGCATAAATTAATTGTTCAGTTTGCGGTTGCAATAGCCGTAGTTTTCGGTTTCAATCTTTACGTAAGCGAATTTAATTTTTTGGGACGAATATACAGTTTGGGAATTTTGGGGCCGATTCTTACGGTTTTTTGGATAGTCGGCGTAATAAATGCGTTTAACATAATAGACGGAATAGACGGCCTCATGGGAAGTTTAACGCTTGTAACCTTAATATTTACTACCATACTTTTTATTCTTTCCGGCGGCGAAAACATCGAATACATAGTAATAACCATTCCGGTAATGGCCATGATTTTGGCGTTTCTTAAATATAATTATTCGCCGGCCACGGTTTTTGCCGGAGATACGGGATCGATGTTTTTCGGTTCCATAGCCGCAATTTTATCGGTAAAAATAGGAATGCTGGCAAGAGAGGGAATAGAAACTTTTTCGATGTTTTATATAGTCGCTTTTCCCGTTACGGAAGTGATAATTTCCATAATAAGAAGATACTCTTACGGTCACGCGGAAAATAAACCCGTAAAAGAAAGAATAAAAATGACAATGATGCCGGATAACCGTCACATGCATCACCGTCTTATAAATAAAGGATACAGTCACGAAAGAGTATTGTTTTTTATTGTTACGCTTGCGATTTTATTTGCTTTGTGCAGCATATCTTTAACTCTTCTCGAAAACAGAATCTTAAAAATATCGGTTTTGCTTTATTCGCTTTTTGTAGTTTTGAGAGTGATAGATTATCTTAACTACGGAAAGAAAATCCTGCATATAAAGAAAGGCATTATTCCGCCCGAAAAGTATATAATGATTTTTACGGATAACAGTTTTTTTCAGGAGTCGGTTATTTCAGCCGTGAACGAAAATTATTTGGTGGAAAAATTTGAAACCGTGAACGACGATTACAGAAAGAAAAATATCGACACTTTTATAATTTACAACGACAACGACGATTTTATAGAGCGCGATATGAATAAAATTTACGAAATTCGCAGCCTCTTTAACACGGTGATATTTTTTATCTCGACAAGTAAAAATCTTGAAAATTACGCCAATGTTCTGGAAAACGAAAAAAATATTTATCTTGTAAAGCATCCTTGCGATATTACGATGCTTGTGCATAATATTGAAAAAATTTCGTATTTCGGAAATATAAACGATAATTCGTATGTTACGGGAAAATCAAAAAAAGCCGTTGAGGCCGGAAGGGTATAATTATGCTTCAAAAAATTAAAGACAGAAGAAAAGCCGTAATTCTTTCCAAAACAAAGGAAATAGAGAACGATATATGTATGATTTTGAGTTCGCACGGATATTCGCCCGACCTTGTCGATAATTACGACGAAGCGACGGAGAAAATTATTTACTATAAACCGCCGCTTTTAATAGCCGATATTGGCCTTCTTCCGGATTTTCCGATTCAACTTATCAATGTCTTTCAAAAAGCGCGTAAAACCCCCGCATTTTTGATTATAGATAACGTTAAGTCCATAGAAAAATTGAACAGGTATATAGAATTTACCGACGACATTTTGCGCCTCCCTTTCACCGAAGACAATATCTACTATAAAATCAGAAAAGCGGTTCTTCATAACGAAATAATGCAAGACAATCAGTATTATTTAGGCATGCATTTGGTTCTGAAACTGATTTTCCCTATTCTTCTTATGATAGTTTTGATTATTACGGCGGGGATTTAGTTTTTCTTCTTCAGTTCAAAGAGAGCGTATTTAATGCGTTTTTTAATTCTTCCGTGAAAATCAGCAATTCTTTTTCGCTTGTTTCGGCGGATAAACTTACGCGAATGCTTGACGCGGCTCTTTTTTCATCGTCTGTCAGCGCTTTTATTACGTAACTTTCTTTTGCTTTTTTTGCAGAGCAGGCCGATACGGTCGATACGTATATTTTTTTTTGAGATAAAGCTCTGAGCAACGTTTCGGATTTTATTTTTTTTACGCTGAAATTTACTATAAACGGAGAAGCGTTTTCAGGCGTATTTATTTGAATTGCAGGAATTTGCAAGAGATTTTCGATAAGTATTTTTTGCAAGTTACGCACGGTTTCGTATCGCTCTTTTTGCATTTTTACCGCTGTTTTTACCGATTTTGCAAGAGCCGCCGCCGCCGCCGGATTTGTTGTTGAGGCGCGAAATCCGAATTCTTGACTTCCGCCGTGCAATAGAGGATTTATACGAATGTTTTTTTTGAAAATCAGCGCGCCCGTTCCTTTAACGCATTCTATTTTGTGACCTGAAAAAGAGATTAAATCTATATTGCAGTTTTTCAGTTCCGTCGGAATTTTTCCAACGCTTTGAGAAAAATCGCTGTGAAAAAGAACGCCTTTATTTTTTTCTTTAATAATTTTAGCCGTCTCAAAAACCTCGTTTATCGAACCGATTTCGTTATTTACGTGCATAATCGAAATCAGAGCGGTATCGCTTCTTATTGCTTTTTCTACTTGTTCCGCCATTACGCTTCCGTTTTTATTTACGGGTAAAAATTCCGCTTCGAATCCTTCTTTTTCGAGAAAAAACAAAACTTCGCGAACAGAAGGATGCTCGATGTTTGACGAAATTATATGCTTTTTTCCGAGTTTTTTATATACTGCGCTTTTTATGGCTAAATTGTTGCTTTCCGTTGCGGAAGAGGTAAAAATGAGATTATACTCGCTTTCCGCATTGAAAGATTCAAGTATGCTTTTTCTGGAATGCGACAAAACAGCGTCCGCCTTTATTCCTAAATCGTGCATGGAATCGGGATTTGCCCAAAAATTTCGGTTTACTTCCGAAAAAACATCAATAACCTCGCCGCTCGGTTTTGTTGTGGCTGCAAAATCAAGATAAATCATATAAAAAATCCTTAATTATGCAATTTTCATTTTCCAAATCCAACCTTTGTCGTCGGGAGATTCGTTTATAAGTTCGGGTTTTTTTTCCAAAATTGCGTTTACCTGAAAAATTTCACCGTCAATAGGCGAAATAATCGGATAAATGGCTTTAAGCGATTCTATAACGCCGATTTCTTCTCCGGCTTTTACCGATTTACCGATTTCGGGAAGTTGAACGTAAGTTATTTCGCCCAGCATGCTTTGCGCTTCTTGGGTAATTCCTGCGATTGCCGTTTTTTCGGCTTCAATTTTTGTCCAAAAATTTTCGTTAATTTCAGTCATTTTTTCTCCTTTTTATTTTATTTCTTGAGGAAGAGCGAATATTACGCCTTTTTCTTTTTGGCTTGGGGTGAGCGTAAGAACTTCAGCGCCGAATTCCGTTATAAGGACGGTATGCTCAAACTGTGCGGAGAGCGAACCGTCTTTTGTGTAAACCGTCCAGCCGTCTTTTTTGTCGGTGTATATTTTGTAATCGCCCGCGTTTATCATCGGTTCGATTGTGAAAGTCATTCCGGGTTTTAATATAATGTTTCTGCTTTCGTTGTTTTTATTATGCGAAACCACGGGATCTTCGTGAAAATCCGAGCCTATTCCGTGCCCTGTATAATCGCGGACTACCGAACAGCCGCGTTTATTTACCGTCGGCTCAATAATATCGCCTATAATCGAAAGCGGAAGCCCCGGCGCAAGGCCTTTTATCGCAGCGATTGCTCCTTCAAACGACGCCATAACCAAATTTTTTGCATGATCGCTTACGTTTCCTATAAGAAAGGTTTCGTTTTGGTCGCCGAACCATCCGCCGACGTTTGTGGTGAGGTCTATATTTACTATGTCGCCGTCGAGTAAATATTCGTCGTCTTTGGGAATACCGTGGCAAACTATGTTGTTGCGCGAAATGCAACAGGATTTGGGGTATTTATTGTAATTGAGCGTTCCGGGAACGTGTCCGTGTTCTACCGTATAATTATATACGAGACGGTCTATTTCGCCGGTGGAAATACCCGCCCTTACGAAGGGGCGGATATAGTCCATCAATTCGCCGTTAAATTTGCCGGCGATACGCATTTTTTCTATTTGTTCGGCGGTTTTCAGAATTATATTTCTGCCTTTTTCCCGCCTTTTTTCCTGCGCCGCGCCCGTGTTTGAAGAAGGAATTTTTGCCTTGTTTATACAACAATGCTTAAATTTTCTTCCGCTTTTGCACGGGCAAGGCTCGTTTCTTCCTGTCATGTTCGTCTTTCTTTTGTTATCTGTTAAGTACACTCAATAAAGTTGCGGTCGCAGTCATGGTCGTAGTAAGTGCTGTCAATGCGGCAAAAACTAACTGCGGTTGTCTTTCTCTCGGAGGAGGACCGTCAACAGCAAATAATCTGGAACCGGAATTGACTATATTTCGGTCTCTCATTCTTCGTACTTCCCGCACTTCTCCGTTCGCTCTTATGACATATATAACTCCTCTTTGTCCATCAAGCGTAAGCCCGCCGGCGCGGTTTACATAATGGCTTACAGGTCTTCTTTCAACAAATCTTACCGTAGCCGGGCTGTTTACGCTTCCGTCAACAACGACGGTTCTGGGATTGGTAGAAGCGATAATCGAGTCGCCGTGTTCAAGAATAATATCTTGCGCGTCTCTTCTTCTTCTTAGGTTTGTGTTAAAAAGATTTTCAAAGTCGATAGCGACCTGTCCGAGACTGTCTCGCGAACGTATAAAAATTGTTCCGTCAAGAAACGCGCTTTCCGTAAATCCACCGGCTCTTCTTATTATTTGTGTAAGCGTTTCGTTTCTTGTAAGTTTTGCGTAATGTCCGGGAAAAAGAAATTCTCCGCCCAAATAAATGATTTCCTGATCCGATTCGGTTACATTCTCGCGAACAAAAACAACGTCTTGGTGTTGCAATATATGGGTACTTTCTTTGAAGAAATCTGTGGAAATATTTATTCGCGTCGGCTGGGTTGTGTTTCCTCTGTCGGGGTCTTGCGATAAGATTCGCGAAATTTCTATACTGTTTCTGTATGCGCCTTTATCGAATCCGCCGGCCAAAAGTATAATGTCCTGAACAGTCATACCTTCGCGTAAAAAGTATCTTCCCGGACGCGTTACCATTCCGAAAATATCGATATATCTGTGGAATTGTAAATCCCAAATTGAAAACACGCGTACAACGTCCCATTTTTGCAAAAGCAAATCGTTAGTTCCGTCCGAAACGCTTTGTTTTGTAACCGCCAAAATTTCTTTTTCAAAGTTTTCTTGGGTTCTTATTACAACTATTCTGTCGCCGAAAAATTCCTCTAAAACTCCGCCGGCAATGTTAATAAGGTCGCTTATTCTCATCCCTTCGTTAAATCCCCAAAGTCCGGGTCTTTCTACGGCGCCTTCTATGCTTACGGTATTATTGACTTTATCGACAAATTCTATGGTGACAAAATCGTTGCTTTTAGGAAAAACCCTTTCGAGCTGTTCTTCGGCTATCGTATAATTTTGTCTTTGCTGTCCGATTGTTGTGCGTTCTATAAGAATGTTTTGCGTATGCGCTTCGGGTAAAAATCCGCCGGCAAATCTTATAAGGTCTGCAAATGTTTCTCCTTCTCTGAGTTCGTATCTTCCCGGACGGCGAACCGCTCCGGTAACATGTACGTATTTTTCGACGGGATTAAGCAAAACAACGTCGAAATCGGAAAGCGTTACCGTGTCGGTTATAATCCCTTTCAAGAAAAAATTATACAAATCTACGGTATCGACTGCGTCTATATTTGCTGCGCCGCGCCTGCGAATTGTCACGTTTCTCAGCGACGCGTTATCGGTAGGGCCGCCCGCTCTCGCTATTGCGTGCACCAATCCTGCGGTTGACGGAATAAGAAAATTACCCGGAGTTTCGACTTCTCCGACGACAATAATGCTTTTTTGACGAAGCGTTCCCGTAGTTATGTCGATAAAAGTAGTTGCGTTTGGCGCTCCGTTTCGCACACCGGAATAAATTCGCGAATATCTTTGTATAAGCGTTTGTCGCGCTTCTCTGAGCGTTCGTCCGGCTAAATTTACCTGCCCTATGCCTCTCGGACTTATCGTTCCGTTTCGCCCGACAAGAAAACTTTCGGTATATTGAACGTCGCCCCAAATTTGAATAATAATTTCATCTCCGACTCCCAAAACATAGTCGGCGTTTACGGGACCGATATTGGGTACAAGCAAAAGTTCCTGTGCAATTCTGAAGAAATCGCCGCCGAAAGGTTGAAGCGCCATACTGTCTAAAAGTTCCATAGTCAATCTTTCGCGCGCGACAAATTCTATGGCCGATTCGTCATAAATAAGCGCGACGGTATCGGTGAGAACTGTGTCTCCTTCTGCTAATCGACGGGGATCTTGTTCTCTAAGGCGTTCCGTCCTCAAACTGTCCACCAATCGCATTGAATCAAGCATACGGCTTGTTCGTCTCATTTCGTCGTCGCCGGGGAAAGTTTCGTTTGTGGTGACGGCAGACCTTCTCTGTTGTTGTTCGGCACTCAACGCTCTAATACTGTCGAGTTGTCTTTGATTTTGCGCTGTTGCCATAAACGCTAACGCAAAGATAAAGACGGCAATAATTTTATTTTTCAAATTAAACTCCTAAGTTTAAAAATAACGGTTAATTTCGGGGTAAAAATACTTTTTGCCTACAGTCCAAAATAGTATTTTTTGTGACAAAATTAAAAAAAATGGCGGCGACAGTCACCCGCCCGTTTCCCAAATAGTATTTTTATACAGCTGTTTAGTTTTCTTCTTAGAAAACGAGAGAAAGCGACTCATCTCGGATTCACTTTTCCGTATGGGCGCTTAGCGAAAAACAAACACCTGAGAAAAATAAAAATTGTTCCACGTGGAACAATTTTAGAAAAGGACAAAATGGAATTTGACATTATTGTTATCGGCGCGGGACATGCGGGAGCCGAGGCGGCGGCGGTAGCCGCAAGTGTAAATTGCCGCGTTTTGCTTATTACGGGCAACATAGAATTTATAGGAGAAATGCCGTGTAATCCGGCAATCGGCGGAGTGGCTAAAGGAAACATCGTTCGCGAAATAGACGCTTTGGGCGGAATTATGGCAAAGGCGGCCGACCGCGCGGGAATACAATTCAGGACGCTTAATAAAAGTAAAGGCGCGGCGGTTTGGGGTCCGCGCTGTCAAACGGACAGGTTTTTGTATAGGGAAATTATTCGCGAATATTTGCAAAATATGAAAAATATCACGATATTGCAGGATATGGTATCCGATATTTTATGCGACGAAAACGGAGCTTGCGGAGTTATAAATGAGAGCGGACTGAAAATAAAATCAAAGGCGGTAATAATCACGGCGGGAACTTTTTTGAACGGATTGGCGCACATCGGAGAAAACAAAATTATTTGCGGACGTTATGGGGAATTATCTTCTACAAAACTTAGCGCAAGCGTACAGAAATTAGGTATAAAAGCGGGTCGTCTAAAAACGGGAACGCCTGCGAGAATCGACAAATCGTCGATAGATTTTTCCAAACTTGGCGTTCAAAAAGGCGACGAAAATCCGCAAGCCTTTTCTTTCGGCACAAAGTTTATTCTCAATAATTCGGCGGTTTGCCATACCGTAAAAACCAATCATGAAACGCACAAAATAATTTTGGACAACATAGACAAATCTCCGCTTTACGGATTAAAAACGATAACGGGAATAGGCCCGCGATATTGTCCGTCGATAGAAGATAAAATTATGCGCTTCGGAGAACGCGAAGGACATTTGCTTTTTATCGAACCTGAAGGACTTAATCGCCGCGAAATGTACATCAACGGATTTTCGACTTCGCTTCCGGTTGATATTCAAATAAAAATGTTGCAAAGTTTAGAAGGTTTTTCAAACGCGAAAATCATAAAACCTGCTTATGCGATAGAATATGATTATTTCGATCCGACGCAGTTGAATTTGTCCTTAGAATCAAAAATCGTAGCCAATTTGTACTTTGCAGGACAGATAAACGGAACATCCGGTTACGAAGAAGCGGCAGGGCAGGGGCTTATTGCAGGGATAAATGCCGCGCTGAAAATATCGCAAAAAGCGCCCTTCGTTTTACGAAGAGACGAAGCCTATATCGGCGTTTTAATTGACGACTTAGTTTCGAAAGGTACGCAGGAGCCGTACAGGATGTTTACCGCGCGCGCGGAATACCGCCTTATTTTGCGGCAAGACAATTGCGACGAACGTTTAATGCCTAAGGGCTTCTATTTGGGAACTGTTTCACGCGAAACTTTTGAAGCGCGGCAAATCGCATGGGAGCAAAAAGAGCGGCTGAAACAAAAAATTCGCGCCACACTTGTTCGTGCCGAAACTTGGAATCAAAGCGATTTTGAAGCGATTAAGGAAAACACTCGCGCCGATAAACTTTTGAAACGTCCGAACGTAACGATTTACGATATTCTTAAAAACAGCGATTTGGATATTTCGGATTACAGCGAAGAGGAATGTTTTGCAGCGCATTCGGATATTTTATACGAAGGTTTTGTCCTGAAACAAAAAGAAGAAGTCGAAAGAACTTTGCGTTTTGAAAGCGCAAAAATTCCAGACAATTTGAATTTTAACGATATTGCCGGATTGTCGGCGGAAGCGCGCGAAAAATTAAAAAAGCATAAGCCGCAAACGATTGGGCAATGTTTAAGAATTTCAGGCGTAACCCCTGCGGATGTTTCGGTGCTTTTGGTGTGGCTGGGGGGCGGAATTAATCGATAATTTGCGCAAGCCCTGTCGTCGTCTTGAGTTCTTTCAAGGGTATCATTATCGATAAGTACCTGCAATTCAAAAAGATAAGGCTGTTTTTGTAAAAACGCTTGAAAAACCGTCCTTTAGAAATGCGGATAATTATAAAAAAAACAAAAAAAACCGCAGGCATCCTTGTAATTATAGTATATTTATCTGAAAAAAAACGGTAAATGTTCCACGTGGAACAATTTTAGATGGAGAAAAAAAGTGAAAGTTATTTGTGTGCTTAATCAAAAAGGCGGTGTGGGAAAAACGACGACGGCGGTTAATTTAGCCTCTTGTCTTGCTGCATCCGAAAAAAGAACGCTTCTTTTAGATATGGACGCTCAAAGAAATGCAACCAGCGGAATCGGCATCGACAAAGATAAGGTGGAAATTTCTGTTTATGACGTGCTTTCGTCAAGCGAAGAAGACGGCTTGGAAATAACGGACGCAATAGTTTCATCAGAACATTTTGAGCATCTTGACGTTGTTCCTGCGAGTATAGATTTGGCCGGTATTGATTTGGAGTGGGCCTCAAAAATCGCACGTGAAAAAGTCTTGAGTTCACATTTGGACAAATTGCGGAAACTTCCGGCTGAGAAGCAGTATGATTTTGTAATAATAGATTCTCCTCCGGCGCTTAGTACGGTTGTGGTAAATATTTTGACCGCTTCGGATTCTATTTTAATACCGATTCAGTGTGAATATTATGCCTTGGAAGGACTTACCGAACTCTTAAACACTATAAGGAAAGTGCAGAAAAACCTTAACAAAACTTTAGAGGTTGAAGGCGTTTTACTTACGATGTACGACAACCGTCTGAATTTGTCGAAGCAAGTCGCCGACGAAGTTAAGACTTATTTTGGAGATAAGGTGTATGAATGCGTGGTGCCGCGAAACGTAAAACTCTCGGAATCTCCGTCTCACGGGAAACCGATTATCAAGTACGATATTATGTCCACCGGGGCAATCGCATATATGGATTTGGCGAAAGAGATTATTAAAAACGGCGGTAATAAATGAGTGGAAGAAAAGCGCTTGGAAGAGGATTAAGCATATTGTACGGCGAGGGAGAAGATCAGTCGGCAGGCGTTGTCGGCGGTTTTCAAACTACGGTTTCCGCGTCGATAATTTCGCCGAACCCTTTTCAGCCGAGAATTGATTTTAACAGCGAGCAAATAGAAGAGCTTGCAAAAAGCATAAAAGAGCAAGGGCTTTTACAGCCGATAGTCGTGCGAAAAATTTCCGAGCAAAAATATCAAATTGTTTCGGGCGAGCGTCGTTTCCGAGCCTTAAAATCGCTTGAAGAGGAAGAAATTCCCGTGATAATTCGCAACGATATTGACGATAAGCAAATGCTTGAGCTCGCCTTGGTCGAAAATATTCAGCGCGAAAATCTCAATGAAATCGAAACAGCGCTTTCTTATCAGAAACTTATTGACGATTGTAATTATTCGCATCAGGAATTGTCGGAGCGGCTCGGAAAGGGCAGGGCTTCGATAAGTAATACGCTCAGGCTTTTGAAACTTCCGGAAGTCATTCAGCAGATGCTCAGGACTCAGCAGATTTCGGTCGGGCACGCAAAAGTGCTTCTTCCTATAGAGAATCCGATTTTACAACTTGAAATCGCACAAGAAGTGATGAAAAAATCGCTTTCGGTAAGAGAAGCGGAAAAAAAGATTTCTCAAGCCCTGAACCGAGGAAATTCGAGGACTTCCGAAATCAGAGACGAAAATTCTTCGCAAGATTCGGAAAAAAAAGAAGGCGTTTTGGCCGCCCGTTACTCGTCGGTTTTATCGGATATTAAAAAAATGCGCGGTTTTGAATTAAAAGTTATAGAAAAAGATGCAAAAAAAGGAAAATTGGAAATAGAATTTGCGAGTATTGAAGAGTTTGAAAAAATAATAGCTTTTTTAAGTAAAGAAGAAGGAGATAACGGGTATGAGAAACAAAGTTAAAGGAATTATTATCGTCCGAGAACAGACGGAAGATATGCCCAAGATGATAAAAGTCAACGGTTTCTTCGTCCTTCTTATTAAAGTTGCGATAATGTTTATACTTATCTCGGCGGCGGTTTTGGCGTTTGGATGGTCGTTTGTTTTCCATAGAGTGGCCGATTTCCAAGGGATGAAAAACGAAAATGATTCGCTTGCCGTACATACGCGGCAGATTGACTCGTTGAAAATAAATATTGTACGAATAAACCGTTACCTCGAATACTTCAAAATGGTATCGAGTATTGAGGGTGTAAACGGAACGCCTCCTACCATAGACGAATTTTTGAGGGATACGGCTCATGTTATAACGCAAGATTTTTTGGATGCAGCGCAAAGATTTCATGAAATTCCGAGTATTCGTCCTGTGACGGGGATAATAAGCAGAGGTTTTGATCCGGCGGTTCCGCATTTGGCGATTGATTTTGTTGCGCCTCGCGGAAGTCCTGTAAGAGCGACTGCGGACGGCGTTGTAATTAAAGTGTTTTATGATACGGACATGGGAAATGTAGTAGTTTTAGCGCACGGGGATGTGTATCAAACGCTTTATGCGCATTGCGAAAAAATTTTGGTAAACGTCGGTCAAAAGGTAGTTCAGGGACAAACTATAGCTCTTGTAGGCGATACCGGAAATACGACAAGGGGTTTTCATTTGCATTATGAAGTATTGAGAAACAGGGTGCAGATAGACCCTAAACAATTATTTTTATGATTACAAAAAGAGAAAGGCGGGTATAATGGCCATGGAAAAAGGTAGCGGAAGCATTACTTTGCTCGGTGCAGGTGCTTCTTTTGAAGGAAAAATCAGGACTCCTCATACAGTCCAGATTTACGGAAAATTTAACGGAGAAATTGTCACGACCGATTCGATGACAGTTGGCCGCGACGGGGTTGTTGTTGCCGAAATCACGGCTAAGTCAGCGCAAATCGGCGGAAAAGTTCAAGGTAACATCACCTGCAAAGAGCAGATTGAGATGGAAGAGCGCTCGGAAGTTCGCGGAAACATTACGGCAAAAGAGCTTATAATTAAGAAAGGCGCGATTTTCCATGGAAACTCTTCTATGGTACAGGGATTGCCGCAAGCTCAGCAACAACAGCAAGCTCCTGCGAATCAAGCGCAAGCCTCTGCGGATATGTCGAACGAAAATACTAATAAAAAGTATAACTGAGTTCGGTTTATTCCAGTTCTTTTTTGCGTAAAAGATACATCCCGACGGCTCCGGCGCTTGAAACGTTAAGCGATTCTATCGCCGAGTCGTCGAAAGGGATGGTAAAGACAAAATCCGCAAGGGATTTTAATCTCTTTGATACGCCGTTTCCTTCGTTTCCGAGCGCAAAAATTACTTTATTGTCTTTTCTTTTCGGAAGAAAATCGCTTTCTCCGTCCAAATCGGCGACTACCAGCTTGTATCTTAAGTTTTTTAGCGTATTCAAACAATCAAAAATCTCTGCTTGAGGAATTATCTTCAAATTACAAACAGCTCCGCCCGTAGAACGAACGACTTTCGGCGAATAAACGTCAGCGCATCCGGCGCTTAAAATTACCGTTGAAAAGCCAAACGCCGCCGCGTTACGAATAAGCGTCCCGACGTTTCCGGGATCTTGGACGTTTTCAAGTAATAGAATTTTACCGTCTTCAAGGTTTTTTTCTTCTATTTTTTGAGCTTTCGGAATTTCGGCTACCGCAATAACCCCGTTGGGATTTTTACTGTCGGATATTCTCTGTAACTGACTGTAATTTATATACCTTACAGGGACTTCTTTAAGAAGAAATTCTATCGGTTCTACGGATAGAATTTCTTTAATTTTTAGTTTTTCGGATTTTATAAATTGCTCGACCTGTCTAAGGCCTTCAACGATAAATGCCGAATGTTCTTTCCGTCCTTTGGCAGTTAAAAGTTCCTGATAATATTTTATGGGGAATTCGTCTTTCACAGCAAATGTACTCCGTTGTCGAGATAAATTATTTGTCCGGTAATGTTTTCGTTTGACAACAGAAACTGTATGCCGCTCGAAATACTTTGTTCGTTAATCTCGTTTTTCAGGATTTCTCTGCTTTTTGCAAGCGTGTTAGACTGCGTTTTTTCTTCTTCGAGCATTCCGAAAGCAATTCCGTTTATTCGAATGTCCGGAGCGTAAATAAGCGCCGTTTCTTCGGTCAAATTTTGCAAAACCCGCTTTGAAAACCTGTAGTTTTGGAAGTTTTTGTTGAATCTGTAAACATTTCCGTCTAAAATGTTTATTATGTTCCCTTTTTGAATAATTTTGCGGTAAACATCAGTTAAAACCAAGGGAACCAAATCGTTTACCTGCAATATTTCCAATAAAGAGTCGATGTTTTTGAGATTTCCTTTTTTGAAAACGGCGGCGCAGTTTATCAGACAGCAAATATTTTCTTGAAAATCCCGCATAATCGAGGCTAATATTTCAATATTCGTGTGAAAATCCACGCTTGTCAAAAGAACATTGTCTTGCACCTCAGGGTTATTTTCCAAAAAGTCATTCAGCACCTCTTCGTTGGTGTTGTATTGGGCGATAACGAAAAAATCCAAACTTAGAAATACTTTTAAGATTTTTAAGCCGATTTTTCCGCTTGCTCCCGTAATTATAACTGCTTTTTTAGTATTTTCTATCGGCGAATTCAACCCAACCTCCCGCTTCTACTAAGGCCTCGTCAAATTTACTGAGATTAAATTCGACGCAAATCTTTTCGTTGAAAATAAGTTTACGGTTTTCCATATCGATTTTGCATTCTACGGCGTTTGCGCAAAGTTCGAAAATCCTGTTTATCTCGTTTTCGGGCAATTCGATGGCAAGCATTCCGCCGTTAAACATGTTCTGACGGAAAATACGCGCAAAATTTTGCGCGATAACCGCAGAAATACCGTTTACTTCGAGCGCCCAAGGAGCGTGTTCGCGGGAACTCCCGCAGCCGAAATTCGCTCTTGTTACTATTACTTTCGCTTGTTTCAGCGCGTCGCCTTTAGGGTCGAATCCGTCGAGTTTGAGGTCTTCGAGCAGATAAGGTTTAAGCGCTTCTTTGCTAACCTCCGTGAGGTATTTCGCCGGAATTATTTCGTCCGTGTTAATGTCGCTTCTGTCCAAGAATAAAACTTGTCCGCCAAAATTTTTCATAAAAAATCCTTTCAAAATCTTAAAGTTTAGGTAGAAAATACTATTTGGGCGAAGGTCGGGCGACGGTCGCCTACCTTTTTTTTGTTTTTTTGCGGAAAAATTAGCCTCATCCTTAAAAACCGCTGTCGCGTTGCTATGCTAAATAAATGAGAAAAATGAAAATGGGCTTATTTGATAATCCGTTTGAAACAACTATTGACATAAGGCGCGTGAATTAGAAAAACAAAAAAATCACAAATTTTCATTTTTTCCCGCTTTCCTATTTTGACAAATATTATTTTAGCATTATCAAATTGCGGATTTTCGAAATTTGAAAGGTTTTGCGATTTGTAAAATAATAACAATATTCAATTGGGAGGTTGCCTAAATGGGTAAATTTTCTATCTTGCTTATTCTGCTTGCAATATCATTAACAACTGCATCCGCAAATCCTTGCTTTCCGCCTTTTGAAACGAACCGAGACTATTTCACCGGCTCTGAAGTCAGCCACAACGGCCAAAACTACAGAGCTCAATGGACAACCCGTGAAATTCCGGGAGTTGAGAATTGGGGCGGCTGGGGCTATTTAGGCCGTTGCTCGCAAGAAACTTTGATTGACTTAAGCGTTCGACAAGAAAGACATTCCGTACAAAGCGTTTCGCAATTTTTGCTTTTTGCCTCGCAGAATTTATTGCTTCACAGCGGGGTAAATATCGCAGGAAATATCGGCGCAAACGGCAGCGTTTCTGTAGGTAATGTGGGCGCGGGTTGGCAGACAATAGTCGCGGGTGATATTTATTCCAAAGGCGCGGTGACAACAACCGCCGAAGCTCTTATAAAAGGCGACGTTTACGCAAATTCTCTACAGCTTGGATGGCAGGCGAGACACGACGGCGAACTCATTCGCGACCACGATTTTAATTTCAATATCGCAACAAAAAACGTTCAACCTTCGAGCCTAAATCTTAGAGGCGGTTGGCAAGATACAATTAGACCTTTGCCCGGAAACTACAGAGATGTTTCGGTAAACGACGGCGGCATGTTGGAACTCAGGAGCGGCACTTACGACATTAGAAGCCTATCGCTTAACAGCAATAACATCCCGATTTTCATTAATCTTGCCCCCGGCGAAAACGTGCACTTGAACATTCAGGATAACCTCGTTTTAGGAAGCGGGACAAAAGTAACTTTCGAAGGAAATGTTTCGCCCTTGTCTTTCAAAATTTATACGAATCAAACGGGAAATTTAATAATCCCCGACCACTCCGAAATTAACGCGATAATCACCGCGCCCAATGCCAAAGTTATTGTGAACAGCGGCGCAAAGTTTAACGGCGCAATTTTTGCTAAAGAAATAGAAGTTTTGCAGGGCGCAGTTATAAACAGCGTGCCGTATATCACGGATATTTTTCATTCCGAGTACCATTTTTCGCCTGCGTTCGATATACTCACAAACGACTATTCTTCGTGGATTCCAAGCGGCATTACGCCTGAATTTGTGAGAGTTGCAGCTCCTCAAAATTTTGTAGTTTCGCAAACGCTCAAGGGCACAAGGTACGTATTTGAAGTTAAAGATACTGTTACCAATTTGGTTTCTTATTATGCAATAAATATCAATCCGGCAGGTTTGGGTTCTATTCCTGCGGTTTTTGTAAACAGCAATGTAGCCGCAAGCGGCGACGGAAGGACTTGGAACACAGCCGTAAAAACCTTGCGGGAAGCGGTAGAACTCGCCCAAATAAGGGGTCTGAGAATTTTTCTTGCCGAAGGCGTTTACGACGGCGTTGAAATCGGTCAAGGCACAAAAATTATCGGCGGATTTTTGGGCAGAGAGTCGAATACCAATCCCTTGGGAAGTCCGTATAATACAGTAATTACAGGCAGAAATATTTTCCGCGCGCTCACTATAAACGGATTTGCAGACGCGAAATCGGTGAAAATAAAAGGCGTTACGATTCGCGACGGCGTTTCTACGGAAAGCGGCGGCGGGATTTTTACTCCGAATGTTGTCCCGAAACTTGAAGAAGTTATCGTTCGAAATAACTTCGCCACCGAAAACGGCGCGGGAATTTTTGCTCCGCGGGGCGTTCAGGATATGCAGATGGTTTTGGTGGAGAATAATCAAGGAAAGAATGCGTTTTATCTCGGCGCTTCGACTTCGCTCAGCGACCGGATTTTAGCTGAAAAAATACGGGCAGAGAGAATCGTGGTTTCTTCTAATTCGGGTGACGGATTGTTTGTGCAAAATACGGATATTTCTTTTGTCAATTCGGTTTTTTACGGAAACTCTGTTGGAATTGTTGCCAAGAAAAACTCTAATTTAGAGTTAATTCATTGCACTTTTGCGAAAAATAAGGCGGGTGTGTCGAGCGACAGTTCGGTTGTGAGAATTATCAATTCCATTCTTTGGAATGAGGGCAGAGAAATTGACGGTGAAGGAGTTG
>Ga0209755_10003576_pt1 | contig 19319 bp, 16 predicted proteins | sample TergutCo191P1_FD_187301 | JGI IMG/M metagenome (GOLD analysis project Ga0209755, IMG submission 187301) | Cornitermes sp. P1 segment gut microbial communities from Petit-Saut dam, French Guiana - Co191P1 (SPAdes) (version 2) | ecosystem: Host-associated > Arthropoda: Insects > Digestive system...
ATTCATTATTTATTCTGCTTCTTAAATTATTTTAATTAATTTTTCTATATCTGATTCGATATTCCAAACATAATTCATTATTTCTTTAGCATTATCCTTGTTATTTGTATATGACAGCAATGATAAATATTTTGCTTCAATATCTGAAATAGACAGCGGAATCTCAGGCTCTCCTTTAGCTAAATCAACTCGCGCAGAAAAAATTTCTTTACTATTTATTATAATTGATACTGCAGCCGGTCGTTTTTCAGGAACTAATCTAGTTAATTCATCATCAACAATTATTTCTACTTTCTTGGAAAGATTTAATACTTTTTCATTATTTATCATTTCATCGAAATATTCTTCTATTCCCGCTTTTCCTGTTATCAGAGCTACGGCTACACTATAAGGCGTACTATACTTCGCATCAGCTATGCTGCTAATAACAGTATTTTCGTGTCCTATTGCCGCTAGACTATAAGTAGTAACAGTTATTTTATCTATATAATCAGGATTTATATTATGTTTTTGTTTTAAAAATATCGCGGCTTCAATAGCGGGATGGCAATGTCTGCAAGCGGCATATTGCTTCATATAGATGTTTTCTATTTCAAAATTATTATAATCAATTTTTTCAAGTAAAGAATAATCGCATTCATCAGTTATTATATTAATAAACCCCCATTGTCCTTCAAATAAATCATCTGAACCAATAAATCCAGCCAGTGCAATTTGAGACGCAATTAAACCGGAGACAGCGGCTTGTCCCGCATTATACGGTTTAAGTTCAGAAACACCTTTAATAACATTTAATAATCCTGATGAATTTGTTGCTGCCGCAGAAAGCGTGTTCTTAAGCTGTTGTTTTGAAAAACCTAATGCAGCTCCAATTCCTAAAGCAGCTCCGATAGCTCCGCAGATACCTGTAGCATGATAACCTTTATTCCGATGTGATGGTTGGATAGCGCATGCTAAGCGAATTGAAGATTCATAACCAATAATGATACCTTTTAGAAAATCATTCCATTTTAAATTATAATAATAAACGATTGGAAATAATGCTGAAAAAATCGGGGCGCCGGGATGAAAATTACCTTTTCTTACTCCGTCGTCAAGATCCGCTATATGCGCGCTCATCCCGTTTATTAGCGCGGCGTTGTAAAGATTACTTTTTCTGTTAAAACCTATTATCGGTATATCTCCTGATTCTGAATTGTTTAGAAACACATTTCCTTTCTCTTTTAATAAAACGGCGCCCGCAGAAGTAACCCCAAGATAATCAAGCAGACATTTCTTTGCCTGCAGATTAATTCGTTCAGGAAATTTAAATTTACTTAATCCATATAAATTTTCAATATACTTATCAGTAACGGAAATCATTGTAGTTTTTTATCCTCGATTAAATCAAGATTTCCGTTTTGAAATAATTTAATATTTTCAAAAGCATCTCGCATCATTTTAATGAATGTTTCAAGTGTTAATCCGCCTATGTGCGGAGTAAGAATTACATTGTCAAGATTTAACAAAGGATTATCATTATTTAAAGGTTCATTTGAAAAGACATCTAAGCCGGCGCCTTTGACATAACCGGATCTTAGAGCATTATATAATGCAGTTTCTTCAATTAATTTTCCTCTGGCGGTATTGATTATTATTACGCCTTGTTTCATTGATGCTATTTCCTGCGCTCCGATTAATTCATTTGTTTGCGGTGTAAGAGGGCAGTGTAAACTTAGTATATCAATTTTTTTATATAATTCCGGTAAATCACAATACTGTATTTTTAATTCTATCTCTTCCTGTTTAGTTAGTTTTAAAATATCATGATATAGGATAGTAACGCCAAAAGGCTGTAACATTTTTATAATTGTTTTTCCGATATTTCCTATTCCTATAATACCGACTGTCTTGCCATGTAAACTATTACATTCAATGCCTATATCATTTTTGCTCCAATTTCCTGTTTTTACACTTTTATTTACCGCGGTTAAATGTCGTAAAACTGAAAGTATCAGCATTATTGTGTGCTCTGCAACGCTTATAGAGTTAATTCCAGCGTTTACATAAACAGGAATACCTTTATTTTTCAGAGTCTCTATATCAATAGTATCGGTTCCAACTCCTGTTCGTTGAATCATTTTCAATTTTAAAGCTGATTCAATTACATCTTTATCAATTGAAACACGTCCGCTTACTAAAAAGTAATCAGCTATTGCCGCTTTTTGAATTAGATCATTTTTATCCGCGCTTTGCAGCGAAATAAATTCAAAACCAATCGGCAATTCCCGCCTGACAACAGCCAAGACTTTGTCACTGTATTTATTTGTTAAAAGAATTACCGGCATATTAAAATTTTACTGCAATATCAGCTTTAAATAAGAATCCTGATCTTCAATAACGCCAAACGCTTTTGCCCGGTTAATAATTTTATTAGCCCAGCTTTTGTGCGGGTTTATCTCATTCATTTTATTGGCATTAGCGCTTTTAACAACGCCGCCTTTAGTATTCAAAATTTGATACGCGTCATCATACGCTTCTTTTGTTACAGCCTGCATCGCGTTTACAAATCTTGCGTGGGACGGATGAATAATGGTTTTTCCTACAAAACCGTTTGCTTTATCTAAAATTACTTCGCGAAGCAAACCGTCTATTGCTTCATTTATAATCGGAACTCTGTTCATTAAAGAATGATGCAGGTCATGTTTTAAAAGATCATTTATATCGTCTTTTTTATGCGCAAGAAAATATTCCCACACGGGACCTGATAATAAATAATCGTCATCCGCTCTGCTGAAAAAACTTAAGATATCGGATAAACAATCTCTCACAGTTAATATATCGTAAATTGAATAGTTAATTCCTCTGCGCACTCCCCAAATAGATGAAAAATCGGTTCCGCCGACTCTGATATTTAAAATATAGTGTTTATATGGTTCTAATATTCTTTTTAATATCAACAGTTCTTCGTTTCTTGTTTCTTTATATGCTATTATTCTTCCTTCTAAAATCGGCATTCCGTATAGAATTGTATTATGCTTTATATATAAATGCTCAAGTGTTTTAAAATATTCGCCTGCGATATAGCTGTCAAATTTTGGAAATGTAAAACCTGACAAAACGCTTGTATGTTTAGTCGTTAACTTCCCGGAAAAAATATTAAATTGCTCAAAATTTCTTGTTCTTATAAATATCAACGGAACATCATCAATTGTTATATTACCTTTTTCAACGGCATCGGCGATTTTATCAAGATGATTTAAAACATTTTCTTCGGCTGCAGGCAGTTCTTCTTCGCAAATAGCGTCTTCAAAACACATAACTAAAGATGTAATATCGGTTAAATCTTTTTTTAATATTTTTTCAAGAATATTTTTTGTTCCCGGCATATACAGGGTAGCGCCAAGACAGTATTGCAGAAAACTTCTATCAGTATTTTTATTAAAATTTTCAGGTTCTTTTATAAATTTTAAATTTTTATTATATTGATGATGTTTCATTTATTCTCCCTAATTGATAGATCCCTTAATTGAAATTACAGCCTGCGGATAATAACAATCAATAACGCGTTTTACAAGGCTAACCTGTTTTGCGCGTTGTTTTGCCTCCGCCGCTGTTGTTTCCCATCCGTGAGTTTTTGCGACAGCGCCGCCTGTTTTAAGATACAAAGGAGACGCGGCTTTTATCATTTCAGGAACTTCATAATGACGGATAAAACCGCCTGAAGAAGCAGGATTTTCAGTGTGTAAATCTATGGGGATATTTATAGCCTGACGGATAGCCGCAAGCATTGGTATTTGAAGATCGCGAACAGGGTTAATTGAATTAGCGCCCATGCTTTCTAATAGTTTCGCAGAGCATGGATTACCATGACCTGTATGCGCTGAAATTTTAAATTTCAATTCCGGAAGTTCGCCATGCTTACGCATTTCGTTTAAAATCCACAATAAACCCTCGTCATATAATAAAAAAGAATTACAGCCTAAAGCGTTCGCTCTTTTTACATCTTCTATCGCTCTTACAATTTGCTCCTGACCTCTTAAGCGTAAACCCATGCGCTGTCCTTCCTGAGTTAAAGCGGACGCGCTTGTATCATAGGTAGCTCTCGGACCAATTGAAAGCACTAAATCTACATGCGTCTGTTTTGCCATTGTTACCATTTCAACAATTTCATTATCCGTAAGAAGCATTATTCCTTTGGTTTGCGTAACTCTGTGAATAATAAGATTCAAATTATCTAATTCTTCAAGTAACGATTTCATCGCAACGGGTCCCTGAATACCGGGAACTTCAAAACGATATTGGGCTCCGTCGCTGAAACGCTTCTCTGAAACCGGTAAATCGTATAAGTCACCCTGCGGTAATCCTATTTTAGATAAAAATTTTCTCGTTTCCTGCATTGTAAACTCTCCTAATTATTCTTAATTGCGCTTAATATTCTTACAATCGGATTATTGTACTTAAAAATATTATAATATTCAGTTTGATGGGTTCCGTAATGACGATAGGATTCCTCAACACCTTTGATCATACTTCCTTCAAAATCATAACGATCAACAAATTGAGATACGTATTTAATTATCCAATCTGTTAATAGTTCGGTACCGCCTGACGTACTGTATTCTTTCTTTCTCATTCCTAAAATAGAATAAGCGCATTCTTTATCCCATACAATCATTTTAATAGAATGAATATTATTACTTTTGTCGACGCAATAAAAAGTTTTTCCTGCATTTTCAGAATAAACGGCGTTGTAAAGACGAAAAAATAATTTATTGCAAAAAGAAACTTTCTCATTACGATCATTAATTACGTTAGAAAAATATGTAATAAAAATATCAGGTGATAGATCATATTTAACTTCTAAAATTTCTTTTGCTTTTAACAATTTATTTCTCTTTTGATTATTGTAATTTGAATTGATAGAATCATGATTCTTAATATCATTCAGTATGTAAGTATACCTCGTTGTTTGTTTAAATCCTTTCCAATAAAAAGGAAGCCAGTTTTTATATTTCCAGTCAAAATTAATTGAAATTTTATCGCATTTAGGTATTTTATCAATTATTTCATTATATATTTTATGTTCGTAGCTTATTTTTTTATCCTCTGTGATAATATTAGGATCATACACAATATAGGGACCAAGTTTCTGCGTTAGAGGCGGCATTCCAATATGTGAAAATATTTTTTTTATCTTGGTTTTATAATAAGGAAATGTCGCGATTATTCTGTTATCTTTCTCAATTAATATAACGTCCCAGCTGTCCGGACATACGACATCAAGCCACCAAGGCTGACTGAAAATAGGAATATCACTGTGTTCGTTACAGAAATGTATATATTTATCTATATTCGCCGTTTTCATCTATTTTTAAAAAATTCCAACTGTGACTGTTATTAAAAGAGCGAACCAAATAATAACGTTCTTCATTCATATCCTTATCAAAATATCTTTCTATAGGCTTTGAACCTCTGCTCAAACTTGCCATTAGAGACGGTTTGTTATTCAAGGAAATTCTTGATGAAATTCCATTAACATTATTATTTTTTAAATGTTTTGTAATATGCTGAGTCATAATAGCTCCGACTTTTGAATGTTGATATTCCGGCAAGATACATCTATAACCTCCGTGAATAGTATTATCAATTAAATCTCTTTTATTTTTATAATATAAACTAATTCCAATAATTTTCTTTGAAGATATTTCTTTTACAATTAAAACGCATTTTTGTGACAAAAAAAAATAAATAATGCGTTTTTCAATACCGAGAATAGAATTATTATGAAAAAATGAATATATTGCATATACCTCTTTTAAATCTCTTACGGTAGCGCCTGTTATAATTAAATTATCATCAATAATAGTTTCAGGTATATTTCTTAACTTGTTCATATTTATAAGATTTATTATAATAAATATAATATTTTTTATAAAGGATTTAATTCGATACATTTTAATTATTCTAAGGTAGTCTGTATATAATGTGTCAAACTTATAGACAGACTCTATTTTTCTTCTTTTGTATCCAGTTTTTTATTAAAATCTTTTCTTGCTTATTTATTCCGATAAAGTAAATTAAAAAACTAATGCATAATGTTGATATAATACAAGAAAGGAGTAATTTTTTCCATTCGGAAAAGAAAGATTGAAGATAGATATTTAATAAGCATGTAATTGCTGTGATAACAATTATAGGTATTATTACCTCACATAAAAATCTTTTTACGGATAAATTAACTTTTATTTTTGAAAACAATATACGCCAGAACAATATAATCGCATTTATTATAACCCTAATAATCAAAACCCATACAGGATTAAAACCTAACCATAAAAATAAAAATGATAAAGGCAAATTAACTAAAATAAAACAGCTAAGAATAATCTGATATTTCTTTATTTCTCCTTTAGCCTGAATAGACATCCATAACGGACCCGCTATCGCGTCTATTAAAGAATAAATTAGTATTGATTGTACAAATATAACTGTATATTCAGGAACATTTTTAAGCCATATAAGAAGAATATAATCAGTGTTAAAAAAAAGAGGTATAGCAAATAAAATTAATAAATAGTAAGATAATTTTGATGTTCTTAAAATTAATTCATTAAAGCTATCGTATTCTTTTGCCGCGTATAATTTTATTATTTGCGGTCTGAAAGCAGTTTGAAAATTGTTTACAAAAGTGTATACCGCTGAATTCACCTGGTTAGCTAACCCCATTGCCGCGTTTACAGAAACACCATGAAAAATATTAACAAGTACATTAACTCCCTGATTGCGTAATACGCTCGCGAACGGACCGAAAATACTCCATACAGAGTATTCTGCAATTTGTTTAAATAATTGTTTATCTCCGCAATTGCGAAAATGCGCTATTTCAAACATTTTATTGCAATAAAGTTTATGAATTAAAAAAATAATAATTGATACAATCGTCATTAGAAAGGCAAATACTATTAATTTATCAAATAAAATAATTGACAATAAAAATACAACTCCCAATTTTAATATAACGTCAATAATACTGAGTAACGCGAAAAAGGACATTTTTTCATATGCGATAATTGTAGATCTATACGGTGTATTAATAAAATCTATTACAGTTGTTAGAACAGAAAATTGATAAACAATAAATGCCGCACTATGACGCTCAGGCGGTATATTAAGCCATTTAAAAAAAATCCATAATCCGATTGTTTCAGCAAGTATAATAATTATTAATGATATAAATAAATAAAAAATAAAACTGATACTATATACATTTCTTGCCTGTTCTGTATCTTCTTTACCTAACGCAAAATTTAAAAAGCGTTGTGTCGCGGCTGTCATTGCTCCGTTAAAAAAAGTAAACATAACAACAACGCCGCCAACTATATTATATATACCGAAATTATCTATTCCTAATACATTCAATTTAATTCTGACAGTATATAACCCTACAAGCATAATAATAATCTGCCTGAAATATAAAAAAAGAGTATTTTTAGCAATACGGGTTGTGTTTGATATTTCGGACATTTAATATATATAACCTTTGGAAATAATAAGTTCGGCTACAGAGGAAGAAAATATTTCAGCGCCTTCTTGTTTTAAATGATTTGCATCATAAAAATAACTGTCATCTAAATCCAGAATTTCATTAAAATCAGAATACGGCTCATATTGTCTCAATAATTCTACATAGTTATTGTAACGATTATCAGTAACAGGAGTAAGCAATAATAGATAATTTATATCTCTGTTTAAAAAAGTATTTATTATATCTGAGAAAGCCTTTAATTGATATTCAGGAACAGATTTCGTATTGCTTGTTTTTTCTGTAGATTTTATTTTTATTTTTGTTTTTATATTTAACAAAGTACCGGTTTTTTTCTCAACATATCCGCCGGATATATAATTATCTGTTTCATACGCGTTTTTTATTGATAATGGTTGATAATAATTTTTGTCAATATTAAAGAAATCTCTTATAATTCCGTAAATAAAAGTATTATAAACTTTAATATTATTAATTTTTAATGTCATTAAAAAAGCTGAAAAATCTTTTTTATCGTTGGATAAAATGTCAATAGCTGACTCAACGCCGTCAGAGGAATTTAAATTTATCGCATAAACCGCTAATTTGGGATTTAAATTATTCAAATAACGATCTAAAAGCAGTTTAGTCTGAATCGGTGTTTGAGAAGATGTTCCAAGATTGAATGTTTTAAAGCCGTATTCTTTGAATATTCTGACATCAAATCCTCTGTATGCGTGAGACGAACCTAAAAATAAAATATCTACGTTTTTTAATTCTTTTGCTTCCTTTAATCTTGAATATGAATGTGAACTGCCGCCGCCTAATCCATAAGATAAATTTGGCAGTTTTACAAAAGGTATAGAACCAAAAATGATAATAAATACAAAATAGAACGGAAAACCGATTAACAGGAATAAAAAAATATTTTTTATAAAACGCTTCATATTGCGACTAAAATTGAAAATAAATAAAAGGAGTTCCTTCCGTTTTTATGAACATTAAAATAAACGAAGAAATTAATAAATACATTGCCAATCGAAATGGTTTTGCCCAATTTAAACCCAGTTTACTCAAACAAAAATGCTCTTTACGACCGAGCCATTCCATAATCAGCATTACAATTATTAAAATAAAGATTAACAATGCCTCTTTCTTTTCATTCAATAATGATAAAGAAAACAGGCTCTTATTAAACATTCCGCTGAAATACAAAAACGCTTTCCCTATGCTTTCAGACCTGAAAAATATCCATCCGACAAGCACTAAAAAGAAAGTAGAGCACATCTGAATTATTTCTTTTATATTAGGCAGAAAACCGTTACACGCAACAGTGTTGGTATACTTTCTGTTCTTTCCTGATAGGATCAAAGGTAAAAATAGAATGGCGTGAATTGCTCCCCATATTATAAAAGTCCAGTTAGCTCCGTGCCAGAAGCCGCTGATTAAAAAAATTATAAAAGTATTGCGGATAATCTGTATCTTTGAGCCGTGGCTGCCGCCCAAAGGTATATACACATAATCGCGAAACCATGTCGTAAGAGAAATATGCCATCTGCGCCAGAATTCCGCAATATCACGCGAAAAATACGGATAATTAAAATTACGTATCAGACGAAAACCTAATAATTTTCCTGTTCCCGCCGCGATATCGGAATAACCCGAAAAATCGCCATAAATCTGAAAAGCAAAAAAAACAGCGCCTAAAAATAGTGTGCTGCCCGGCATATTTTGATAATTTGAAAAAACATTATTTACATAATTTGCGCAGCTATCCGCAATAACAATTTTCTTAAATAATCCCCAAAGTATTTGTCTCATGCCGTCAACGGCTTGCTCGTAATTAAATTCGCGTTTAACATGAAATTGAGGAAGCAGATTAGCGGCTCTTTCTATAGGTCCTGCTACTAACTGTGGAAAGAAAGATACAAACGCCGCAAAAGAAATAAAATCTCTTGTAGGTTCAATTTTTCTTTTATATACGTCAATCGTATAACTCATTGTTTGGAATGTATAAAAACTAATTCCGACAGGAAGAATGATATTTAACGATTTAATATTCGGACTGATTCCGAATATTGTAAAAACCGCGGCAAAATTCTCTATGAAAAAATTGTAATATTTAAAAAATCCTAATATTCCGATGTTAACCGCAATACTGATAAGAAGCCATAGTTTACGTTTTTTTTCATCATTGGTTTTATATATTTTTAAAGCAACAAAGAAATCTTCCAGAGTACTGATTAAAATAAGTATTAAAAATCTATAATCCCACCACCCATAAAAAAAATAACTGCTTACAACTATTAAAGAATTTTGCAGTTTAATATTTTTTGCCGCGCAAAACCAATACAAAAAGAAAACACACGGAAGAAATACAGCGAATTCGAAGGAATTAAAGAGCAAATATAATAACCTTAAGAATAATTATTTTCTTAATCTCTATTTCTCCTTAATGTCTCCGTCAACATTAACCTTACCGTGTATTCTTGCGGGATTACCGTAAACAAGCGCGTACGGCGGAACGTCTTTAGTTACAACGCTGCCCGCTCCTATGAGCGCGTACTCGCCGATTGTTACTCCGCATATGATCGTGGCGTTAGCGCCGATAGACGCGCCTTTTTTTACGGTTGTTTTTTTATATTCATGTTTACGCTCAATAAAAGCGCGCGGGTTTATTACATTTGTGAATACACAGGAAGGTCCGCAGAAAACATCGTCTTCGATAAAAACATCATCGTAAACAGAAACATTGTTTTGAATTTTAACTCCGTCTCCGATAACGGCGCGTGAGCTGACATTAACATTTTGACCTAACGAACAATTCCTGCCGATTTTAGCGCCGTTCATTATATGACAAAAATGCCATATTTTTGTGCCGTCTCCTACTTCAGCGCCTTCGTCAACAAAACTGGATTCATGTAAATAAAAATTGATTTCTTTTTTCATATATATTTTTTATTAAAATTATTAATATTATCGCATACATAAATTACTTCTTGTTTTAATTAAAATAATTTTTCATATCAATAGTTGAAAAATCACATGGCAGATCAACAGGAAGACCTGTTTTTTGTGATTTATATATCGCTAAAATTATTTCGACGGCTTTTTTTCCGTTTTCACCGGAAATAGCAGGTTCACGATCGTTTTCCACGGCGTCAATAAAATCTCTGAAGAGGGCGGAGTGACCAAAACCGTAAACAGTAGGAGGATCTTTATCGTTTGTTTTTATTTCTTTTTCTTCCGTGTCTCCGATAACGTCAGAGTCGGAAAAACGCCATGTTTCAAGTTTATTAACGGCAAGTCCGCCGATGACAACAGATCCTTTTTCTCCGAAGATTGAAATAGTTTCGTTTAAATTTTTTGGAAAAATATCGGCGCTTCCTTCGATAATGCCGACAGCGCCGTTTTTAAATTCAATAATCGCGGCGCCGAAATCTTCAGCTTCAATCGGACGTATAAATCTTCTTGTCTGAGCGTGAACGCGAACAGCGTCTCCCATCATCCATTGAAGAAGATCAATTCCGTGTATACATTGATTCATCAATGTACCGCCGTCCATCTCCCATGTGCCGCGCCAGGGAGCTTCCGCGTAATACGCGTCGTTTCTGTTCCAGCGAATTTGCACCATGCCGTGAAGAAGATTGCCGAAACGTCCTGAATCAAGCGCAGCGCGCATCTTTTTAACAGGCGCATTAAATCTGTTTTGAAAACAAACGGCAAGTTTTCTATTATTTTTTTTCGCGGCTGAAATCATTAAATCCGCGTCTTTTACGGAAAGAGCCAGCGGCTTTTCGCAAATTACATGACACAGTGATTCAAGACAGTCAATTGAAATTTGAGGATGTTTTCCGGATTCCGCCGCGACTGACACGATATCGGGTTTAATTTCAGATAACATTTTTTTGTAATCCGAAAATATTGAAATATCAGCGTCAGGAAATATTTTTTTATATTCTTTTTCTTTCTCCTGCGCGCGGGAAAGAACAGGATCGCACAGAGCGGATAAAATTATTCTATCGGAATTATTTACAAAACCTTCGATGTGGTGCGAACTTATTCTGCCGCATCCTATTAACGCGATCTTTTTCATTTATTTCTCATTTTATTTTAGTTTTTAGTAATGAAGTTCCATACCTACAAATAATTCATAACCTTTTGCTTTTTCAGGTCCCAAAAGACCATAGCCAAAAGAAACTCTCAGGAACATACTTCGGAAAAAATCCGGAAATATAATAGCTTCAAGTCCCGCGGCTAATAAAAAATAACCGGAACCCAGAAACTGATTTTCAATATGTTCCTGATAAATACCAATATCAATTACCGGACCTAAATGAAGATCGAAATCAAATACTTTAACTTTACTGTTAAACCATTTGGAAGGTTTAAATTTTAAAACTTTCACAGGAACATCAAAATTAACAGAGACTATATAATCCGCTTTGATAGTATTGTCACGAAAACCGCGCAGCGTGTCGCCTGCGCTGGTGCTGTATGTGTTAAACCAATGTCTGTATTTTACACGGGTGGAAAAACCTAAATAATCATTAAAAATAAAATGCCCTGATCCCGTTACATCCAAAGAAACGGTTAACGGCTCTTTATTTATTTCTAAATAATAAAAATTATAATTAAATGAATTAGAGATTCCCGCCAGAAATCCTTTTTTGAAATTACCAATCCAATCAACTCTGCCGACATTAAGAACATGGGAAAAGGTTAAAAAAGGTCCTTTTCTGGTATCAGATAAAATCCACGGAGATATTTCATGATTAAAAACCGCCGATATTTTCGGAGTATATGTTAGCTCTTCATCGCCGAATTTAAATCCTGTCGGTATTTTCCACGAAATTTGCGTACGGCTTGACAAATACAATCCTTCCTGAAAATTTTGTCCAAGTTGTTTTTTGTCTTTATCGGAGTTTTCTTCGTTAAATATTATATGCTCGTAAAAACCGATATTGAGAGTAGAACGTCCTACGGGAATATCAACGCTTAATCCCGTTTTATTAGAGTAATAATAGTGAAATTCTTTATTCGGCTGATAATTGAAATTGTTATCAAAATCGAAATTCCAGTAAAGACCAAATAATCTGAAAGGAATATCGGCATCAAGCATTAGAGTAAATATATTACGTTTTTCCTCATCGTTAATATATCCGATATCAAGCCTTAAAGGACTCATTGTTCCAAGAAAATTATAATCGCGCGCTTTAATAGTTATTTCAAAACCGGAATTAGTATCGTATTTAGGATAGGGAAGGGCGATTATATTCCATGTGTCTTCGACATTTATCGTTAAATTTACAGGATATTTTTTTTGCCCGCTCCCGTTTTCGATTGCTTCTTCTACGGTATATTCAATTAAAACATTATCTTTTAAAACTCTTTCGTTTATTATGAGCTGAGTTTTATTTTGAATATATTTCTCAAGATTGGCAAAACCTGTTATTTCTTCGCCTGTTATTAATTCGGCTTTCTCAATCAGCGCATACGGTTTTGTCCAGCCTTTAACATTAAAATCAAATGAGTTAATCAGAAATATCGAATCGGGCGCGTATGAAGCGTTAATATTCGCGGCAGTGTTTTCCTGACTGTCAGCCTGCTGAGCGAATATAGGGGTGATTAAGAAAACAAAAAACAAAAATACCGGGAGAAATTTTACTAATTTAATTTTTAATACCGCCGTTAAGTATATTTTTTAAAAGCTGTGTGTCGCTTTCTGTTTCAAGATAAACTGATGCCGCGCTTTTTCCGTCAGGTACGATAAATGTAAGTTTGCCTTCTTTTTTCTTTTTATCGCTTTGCATCGTTTTTATAAATGAATCTGTGTTAAAATCATCAATAACCGGGTGAGGACTTTTACATTCATACTTAAAAGACATAATCAGATTGATTATTTTTTGCGCTCTTGAAGGCGGCGTTATTTGAAGTTCAACGCCGAGACGGCACGCTTGAACTATACCCCACGCTACAGCCTCTCCGTGAGTCAACGCGCCTAAACCTGCCGCGCTTTCAAGAGCGTGTCCGAAAGTATGCCCAAGATTTAAAAGCCGCCTCTTTCCGTTTTCGGATTCGCGCATATCCTCGCTTACGATACCGCCTTTAAACCGGACGGCTCTTTCGATCAATTTTGACCACAAACCAAACGAACTCATATCTCCGGTATGTAAACGAACATTCTCATCCGTATCAAAACGAAAGTTCATGATGTTAGGTGAAGAATTTTCTAATTCATCAAGAAAATCATCTCCCGAAAGAACCGCTGTTTTAATTAATTCCGCCATGCCGCTTTTCAATTCTTTTTCCGGCAAAGAGCGGAGAGTATCTATCGGCATAAAAATTTGCCGCGCAGGATAAAAACTGCCAACAAGATTTTTTATACCAAAAAGATCGAAACCTGTTTTACCGCCGACAGCAGCGTCTACCATGCCAAGCAAAGTAGTGGATACTAAAACAAAACGGCATCCGCGTTTATAAATCGAAGAAGCAAAACCTGCCATATCGCCGATAACGCCGCCGCCCACAGCGATAAAAACTCCGTCTCTGCCAAGATTTTCAGAATGTGCAGCTTCAAGAATTCGCTGAACTGAAAGCCAGTTTTTATTTTCTTCGCCGCTTTTTAAAACGCAAAAAGGAACGTCATGTCCGTTACAGATTTTAGCAGCGATAGGAACGGTATTTTCATCAGCAATGACGAGAGGTTTAAAAGAACGGCTGTCCGCGTCCAATCCCAAAGAAAGAGCCATTTCCTTAATAGCCGGGGGTTCGCAGGTTATACTGACTTGTGATTTATATTCATCAAAAATAAATTGCATAAAAAGAAATTTCTACCACGAACCACATAAACAAAAGCTCAAAACAACCAGCGCAAATTCACATTTATGGGCGTAGCGGTAAATTCTCCCTTCCTTGTGAGGATATTAATACCTGCCTTTTGGGCGGACGCAAAACGTACCGGCGGACGAAACACGCTCAATATTTCCTGCGATTTTGACTAAAATCTACGAAATATTAACATAATCGATTAATTGTTTCAAGGCGTCTGACCTAGTCTGACAGGTTATGAACATTCTCTTCGATGCTGTTTATAAGGGCATTTTTAGAGAATTCAGATATATCCTGCCTGTTGTCCAGGAATTCTCTCCATTTTTCGACAAATTCGTCGGCTGTTTTACGGCTTAAAGGCAGGGATTTACCGTTAAGGATTGATTCGCTGTCTTTATTTCGTATTATTGTAAGTCCTTTATAAACAACCCGTATTTCAGATAAAATATTTTTTTGGGTTTTAGCGAGAAATATGAGCGATTCGTTGAAATACAGCCCTTCAACAAAAAATTTTTTATAGATGGAATAATCCCATTGATGCAATGGCAGCCGAATTCGGCATAAAATTTCCTGTTTGCCTATTCGTGTATCTTCCAAAACAGAGTGAAAACGGGAGGAGGAAACCCAACGGCTGGTTAACGCGCTGCGTATTTCATATTGCGCGTCGAGAGCGGTAAGAGGCGCCGGTAAATCCAATAAACGGGATGTAGTGCAAATATTCCCTCCGACAGTCGCTATATTTCTTAGCTGAACACCTGCGATTCTTTCGAGGCATTTTCGCAAAATATGCGGCACTGTTTTCCCGAGCTGAAGAAGTCTGTTTAATTTTACCATCGCTCCGATTTCAAGATAATGCTCTGTTCTTGTTATGATATGCAGTTCCTCAATTTTATCAAGACAGATAAAAACAGGCGGCATATTTAAAATGATGTTTTCCTGTTTGTTCGGCATACCCGGAATTTTGGCGTTTCTTCCTTCTTTGACACTTTGGTTTGTGCCGCCCGCGTACGGGACTGCCGCCGGAAAACGATTCCAAACAGCGAAAAGCTCGCTAAACGAATCAGGAAAAAACACATGATTAAGAGGAGCGTCCATAAAGCCTCCTGTAACGAATACCCGCCGCAATGTTTACAGCTCTTATCAGTCTTTCTACATTGGTACAGCGGCATCGTATTCCCGAAAAACCTCTGAGTATTTCATCCTTTGATAAATTCGGCGTTTGTAATTTTTCAAGCAGCGCTTCCGCGCATAAAATTTTTCCTGCCTCGCAATATCCGCAATTTCCCAAGTGCACATCGGCAAAAACTTTTACAATTTCCTGATATTCTATTGTTTGAGAAAAACCTTCGATTGTGATTATTTCGCTGTCTTTTATTTTAAACGCGGGAATAAGACACGCCGAACTTACGTGTCCGTTGAAAATTACAGTACATGCTCCGCATTGACCTGAAAGGCAGCCGGGCTTTGATCCGAATAACCCAAAACTTCCTCTTAGAATATCGATCAGCCTGACACCGGCTTCGCCCCGGAAAATAACGTCTTCGCCGTTTAAAATAAAGTTAACTATCATTTTGCCGCCTGCGCATTATGACTTACCGGAGCGCGGGAAATTTCGCCGCTCTTTGCGCTGTCATTCCGTATTTTAACAATTTCCCAAATATCTTTCCTTTTTAACGGAATCGATTTATAGCAGTGATCCATCGCCTGAGATACCGCCTGCATAAAAGCTGCGGGAATACAGGTAAAAGGAAGTTCGCCAATTCCCTTTGCGTCATTTGAGTCTTTTGAAAGAAAGTCAATCTCGATCGGCGGTGTATCAAAAGGAGAAAAAATTCTAAAGTTGTCATATTGATTTCCGGGAATGATTCCGTTGATGTATTCGATGTTTTCCGAAAGCGCCCAGCCCAGCGCCTGTATTGCTCCGCGCGTAATACATCTTTTTGCCCTGTGCTTTGATATAATTTTTCCGCCGTCTACAGCAAGCCATATCCCTTTTACTTTTGGAACACATTCAATCATATCGATTGTTACTTCGACAACCGCAGCCGCGTAAGCCGGCTTTAAAAAACCGCTGACATCAAGAAAATTCCAATCTTTGCATCTTATCGCTCCGCTTTGAGGTTTTACCGATCTTCGTACTGTAATCGGCAGAGGATCATGAAAACGCTGTTTGCGGATAACATTGCAGCATTTATCAACAAGTTTAGTAATGACGGAAATATTTCTTGACGCGCAGGAAGGACCTGAGTCGGGCGCGTTGTCGGTTACAAGGCGAACCATATCACTCTGAATGGATAAAACTTCCGCCGCTATTTTTTCCCAGATTCGCTTGTAATCTTCCGGGCTTGTAATGTTTGATTTAATTTCGAGTATGCCTTCTTTTGTCAAAGTAACTTCAACACTATAAACGCTTTTGTCATCCCCGCAGTGGAGAAGATCATTCCCCTGAAAACCGGCGGCAATCCCAATTCCGCGCGGCGTTTCTCTTTTTTCTGACGCGTAATGTGTCTGTCTGAGTAATTCAAAAGACGCCCACTTTCTGTAGTAGTCGCTCATTTTTGTCGCCGCGTCAATCAATTCCTCTCCTGTTACCGCGGTTTTATTTTGAGACTGTACCAGAGGAAGGATAGAGCGGGTATCCATGGTTTTTATTCTAAATTCGGCAGGATCGATTTTTAACATATCAGCGATTTGAGAAATATGTCTTTCAATCGCGTAGAGTCCCTGCGCAAGACCAAAACCTGAAAAAGGACCCTGGGGAGGTATATTTGTTTTACTTCCCCTTGCGGTTATTTTAAGTTGTTTGAAATTGTATAACCCAAAACTTCCAAGACAAACCTGATCTATAATTTCATTTTCGTTAACCATATACGCTCCGAGGTTAACAAAAATATCGATATTTGAAGCTGTAATATTGCCTTTTTCATCAACTGTGCTAGTAATATCTACCTTTGTAGCGCACCTTTTAGGAGAAAAAAGAAAATCTTCAACCCTATTGAATATAAGACGGACAGGACGCTTGGTAATAATAGTACCCAGAGAGGCAAGACAAGCCGCCAATGAGGGATACCACAATTTTCCGTCCATATGCAGATTAAGAGACGTAGGTTCAACTACGATCAACGAAGAATCAATATTTAAAGCTTTTGAAACCGAACACTTAACATGATTTGACCATTGGGTTGCAGTTCTTACAACCAGAACAGGCTCTTCAAGTACGTTGTCCGATGAAGAGGAAGCCTGTTTTTTTGATTTCTTGCCTGTGTTTTTTCTTTTATTTTCATTGTCTTCAGTCGGATTACTATTGTCATTTATACTGATCTCTGACGGCAGCCGAAAAAAGGAAACCGCTCCGAGAGGCTCCGCGTACCAGTGTTCCTGAATCCCCGTTTTAAAACTGCCTGTAACAAATTTTCCGGTATTCTCAAAAACTTTAAGAGGTGAATCATCGGTTACTTCATGCGCAGGATTTTTAGCTGCTTCATTCTGCGTTTCCTGATCTGCTCCGGCTAGTGTTTCCGTCCGCGGCGGCGCCGTCATTTGCGCAGCGCCAATGTTTATTTCACGTAATACCGGCGTTTCGCAGTTTGTAATGTAATCAAAGTTCGGAGTGTCTTCATACGCCTCGACAACACAGTAAGCCGCGATTTCCTCAAGTTTTGTTTTATCAGGTCCAAGTACAATCGCGACAGGCTCTCCTAGATAGGAAAGATTTTCTTCCGCTAAAATAGGAACATCAGTACCATAAAGTTTATTTTCGCCGGGAATATTTTTTGCCGTAAGAAAAAAGAAATGATCGGGCAGTTCTGGAACCTCGATGTTTTTTAACCTGCCTTTCGCCACCGGCGACCTTATAACAGAGGCATACAGCAAACCGCGCGGATAGATATCTTCGAGGAAGGGAAGAGATTCCATTATACGTAGTTTATTTGTTTTCAGTAAAATTTTCAATTAGAGAGAATCGTTATGAGAAAATCGTTATGAGAAAATCGTTAGAGAGGATCGTAACAAAATGCCAAAAAGGTGGCAGCCACCTTTTTGGTACTTTTCACCGCACCAGTACGTGTAATCGTAACAAAGTGCAAATATAGTGGCTGCCACCTTTTTGGTACTTTTCACCGTACCAGTATGCGTAATCTTAACAAAGTGCAAATATTGTGGCTGCCACCTTTTGTGTTGTATATTTTTGTCAGATGGTGTATCTTTATGTTATGAGAAACTTTATTAATTTTTTTATGGCAATAATACTTTGTTTTACCTTGACAGCCTGCGTTGAAGACAATCACAATTCAAATATACCAGGCAAGCAGCCTACAGAGCCCCAACCCACAGAGCCGACGCCAACAGAGCCTCAGAAGCCAACCGAGCCGACGCAGCCGGTAATAAAATACGCGGCGGAATTTCGCGGCGAGTGGATAAATATTCACAACGGCGACAAATGGTACATAAACGGATCAACAATAAAGGTGAACAATACTGCATCGAGTTTAAATTTTACGCTTGCAAGAACTTCCGAGAATGTTATTACGGCAGCGGCGGGCGCTCAAAAATATACGTTGTTCGCCTCGCGCGTAGCAGATGCAAGTTTCAAAGCCGAGGTAAAACTTCTTGACGGAAACACAGAAGGCACGCGAAATGTTGATGACGGAATACCGCCTGTAAAAGTTACAAATCCGTCACAGCCCGATTTGCCGCCGGTAATAATTGAGCCGGAAGCGGACGGTACGATAACTGTTCCTAATCAAATTCCCGGCGACAAGATCGAAATTGTTCCCGACTCTTCCGTGTGGAACAACATAAAAGTAGAAATCACTCCCGGTTACGGCGAAAATCAGGACATGGGAGTAATACCGCTTACGAACGGAGATAATTTCAAAGTTTCTATAAGATTGACGGATGATAAAGCTGATATAAACGAATTGTACGCGGATGAAGCTGCGCGTAACTACGTAATTGAAATTGAAAATATCGGAAAAGCGAACTC
>Ga0209755_10003577_pt1 | contig 19302 bp, 19 predicted proteins | sample TergutCo191P1_FD_187301 | JGI IMG/M metagenome (GOLD analysis project Ga0209755, IMG submission 187301) | Cornitermes sp. P1 segment gut microbial communities from Petit-Saut dam, French Guiana - Co191P1 (SPAdes) (version 2) | ecosystem: Host-associated > Arthropoda: Insects > Digestive system...
GCCCGTAAATTTGCGCGGAAAGCTGTTCGCGTACCTTCGGACCGGCGGTTTTATTCACTTCAAACCTTCAATTGGGCAATCATCGGTTTTCAGGAAGTTCCAACACGCAGGCCAATCAATCTGAACTGTCACCCAACTCCTGTTTGATATTGTACCGCCCGCGGATTGGAACCGTCAAGTACCCTTCGGTTAGATTTTCACGGAGTTAACGCATACGGTGCCCGGCGGCTTTCCGCCGGAACGGCTTCGCGAAACGCCGCGTATTGTTGTATACTTAACCTTACCGATGACTAAACAGACCGCCGCCAACCGGATGCTCTTTTACAGGCTGGGAATCTTTGCCGGAACCCTGATTGCCGTGGCCGCGTTTGTCAAAAACCGGCACGTTTCGCTGCGCGTCCTGATTATGCAAATCTACTTTACGTTTGTGCAGGCGCTGGGAATTTCCGCCATGCTCGCGCTGGGGATAGGCGCGGCGGTCGGCATTATAGGGTTTCCGTTTCTTGTCGCGCTGGGGCAGCAGCATCTAATCTACCAGCTTCTGATTTTAATCGTAACCAGGGATCTTGGGCCGCTGCTTATCGCCTTTATCGTAATCGCGCGTTCCGCCACCGCCATTGCCACGGAGGTCGCCGGAATGGTTATCAGCCACGAGGTGGAGGCGTACATTTCGGTGGGCGTGGACCCCATAGAGCACCTTGCCGTGCCCCGGTTTTTGGGCGTAACCGTTTCGCTTCTGCTCATGAACGTCTATTTTTCGCTGTTCGGGCTCGCCGGCTCTTTTGTCATCGTGCAGATGTTTCACACGCTGCCGGCGGGGTACTACTTCGGCAACCTGATTCAGGCGCTGAGCGTTCAGGACATGGCCGTCGTGGCCCTCAAGAGCGTGGCCTTCGGCATGATTATATCCACGGTGGCCATAACCGAGGGCCTCAGCGTGGAGCGGGCCAGCACGGAGGTTCCGGTGGCCGGGCTTCGCGCGGTAACCAGGGCCTTCGCCGGCTGCATCGCGGCGAACATACTGCTTTCGGCCGTGTACTACACGGTGATGACGTAGGGGGCGGCGGTGGCGGACGTTATCGAGCTTAGGCGCGTCGGGTTTTCGGCGCGGGACAGGGTGCTGGTCAGCAATCTCTCGTTCCGGTTCAGGGAGGGGGCGGCGGTGGCGCTGGTGGGCCCGTCCGGCGGCGGCAAGAGCACCCTGCTGAAGCTGGCCGCCGGGCTGTGTATCCCCAGCGAAGGCGAGGTGTTTTTCCGGGGTAGGGCCGTCGCCCAGATGAGCCGCGCGGAAAACCTGGCGTTCCGGCGGGAGTCGGCCTTCGTGTTCCAGGACGCGGCGCTGTGGGCGAACCAGAGCCTGTTCCAGATTCTGGAACTGCCGCTGCGGGTTCACTTTCCGGACATGAGCGCGGCGGAACGGCAGAGCAGGGTGGAGGCCGCGGCGGCGGAGGTTGGCTACAAACGGGAGCTGACGATTCGTCCGGCGGCGCTTTCCAGGGGCGAGCAGAAGCTGATCGCCTTTGCCAGGGCGCTTATGTGCGGACCGGGGCTGCTGTTTCTGGACGAGTGGACGGAGTCGCTGGACGAAAGCTCCGCCCAGCGGTTAATCGGCACGGTGCGGAACATGAAGGACAAAGGCGCGACGCTGATTTTCGTAAGCCACGACCCTAAGGTGGTGCGCGGGCTGGCGGACGTGGTTCTGCTTGTCGCGCGGGGCGGCATCGTCTCCGCCTTTACCGGGGACGAGATTGCCGGCGACGAGGACATCGGGCGCCTGGTGGAAATAGGGGCGGAGTAGATGAGACTGGCGATACGTTTTGCCGACAAAATTGTCGGCGTTTCAATAATCGCGGCTCTGGGCGTGGTGTTTTTCGTGACGTTCATGCTGGCGGTAAACCAGCGCTGGTTTGCCCGGGACTACGAGTTTTTCGCCCATTTCGAGTCCGCCGCCGGGCTCGGCCCGAACATGCCGGTTCAGCACATAGGCTTCACGATTGGGCAGGTTCGGTCGGTGCGTCTTACCGACGACGACCGCGTGGAGGTTCGCTTCGTGATTTTCGACACCTTCATAGACAGGGTCAGAACCGGTTCGCTTATCGACCTTGTGGCCAGTCCGATTCCGGGGCTGGGCGGAAACCAGCTTCTGTTTTTTCCGGGACTGGGGAGCGAGCCGATTCCGGAGGGACAAACCATTCCCAGGGTCGGCTCGGCGGAGGGCAAACTGCTTGTGGAGGAGGGCCTGGCCGCGCCGCCGCCCGCGGACGACGGAATAGGCGCGATTGTGGGCAACGTGGGCTCGCTGATTTACGTTCTGAACGAGGCGCTGGAGGGGTCGGACAGGACGGCCATAGGGCGCATTCTGCTGAACGCGGAGGACGCCACGGCGGCCCTGCTGCGGGCGGTGGAGGATATTTCCGCCGGCATTGGGGACAACCTGGACGGCATAATGGTTCAGGTGGAGGGCGTGGTCGCGAACCTGGGAGCGCTTTCGGAGGGAATCGTCGATCCGGACGGCGCGGTGATGTCCATTCTGGACGGGGATGGCGAGGTGTACGCCGCGCTGGTCGATTCGCTGGGCGCGGTGGCCGGCATGCTTCGCAGTCTGGAGGTAACGGCCGCGTACATTCCCACGCAGCTTCCCCAGATTTCGGCGCTGATTCTGGACCTTCAGGTTATGCTGAGGAATCTTGACGACGTTCTGGTTTCGCTGACCAACAACCCGCTGCTGCGCAGGGGCGTTCCGGCCAGAAGGGAAACCGGCCCGGGCGGCACTTTCGCCAGGGACCTGGAATTTTAGGGGGGTATTGTCATGGAAAGAGGCCGCTTAAAAACCGGACGCGTTTTGCTTGCGGCGGCGTGCGCCCTGCTTTTGGCGCAGGGGTGTTCCACCAGGCCCCGGAACCCCGGGGAGATATTCGACGTGCGCGGGCGGGCGGAATCGCAGCTCGAACTTGGGAACAGGCACGCCGACCGGGGGGACGCGGAAACGGCGCTGTTCCTGATCGACGACGCGATGCGCCTGGCGGTGCTCGCCGACGACGCCGGTCTGCTGGTTCGCGCGGGGCTTTCCAGAAGCAACGTGCTGGCGCACCTGGGTTACGCCGACGAAGCCGAGGCGGGCCGGAACCGGGCGCTTGCGGAGGCGCTGCTTTCCGGAAACAGGGAACTTGTCGCGCTTAGCCGCCTCCACATAGCGCGGGCCGGGCTGTTTTCCCCGAACGCGGCCGGAACGGCGCTCTCCGTCGCCGAGGAGGCGGCCCGGGAAAGGGCGCATCTTTCGAACCGCCTTCACGTGGCCTTTGCGTGGTCGGTGGAGGGGCTGGCGGAAATGGCGCTGGGCCGGCACGCGCGGGCGGAGGCCGCACTGCTGCAAAGTCTGGCGATCCACGAAAGGGGCCGCTACTTCGAGCTTGCCGCCCTGGACTGGTTTACGATAGCGTCGTTCCGTTCGCGTTCCGGGGACTTCGACGGGGCCAGGCGGGCCCTGGAAACGTCCATAGAGTTTGACCGCCGGGTGGAGAACTCCTGGGGGCTGGCCGCCGGCTGGCGCGCACTGGGGGACGTGGAAACCCGCGCCGGAAACCGGGACGCGGCCCGCGCCGCCTTTCTTCGTTCCGCGGGCATTTTCCTGGCGCTGGGAAACGAACGCGCCGCCGAGGACGCCCTGGCGCGCATCGACGGACAACCTTCCGGGAACCACTAGCCGGCCGCCGCCAAAAAGCCGATAATAGAGCGATGCGTATACTGCGATACATGCTTGTTCCGTGGGCCGTGCTGTCGGTCTACTCCCTGTTTTCGTTCTTCCTTGGGCAGAACGGGCTTTACGCCAGAAGGCACCTTGAGGCCGAATACGCGCGGCTCGCCGAAAACCGGCATGCACTGGAGGCCACGAACAGAAGCTACCTTCGAACCAAGGAAAGCCTCCTTACCGACGACGACGCGCTTTCGGTACACGCGCGGCAACTCGGCTTCGGCCATCAGGGGGAGGAGTTTATCCGCATAATGGGTCTGGGTATCGCGACCGGCGTCGATTTTCCCTCCGGACAGGTTCTCTATTCCGTTGGCCCCCATTACGTCCCAAACGGCACGATAACGATCATATCGCTGGTTCTGGGCGCGGCGATTCTGGCGGCCTTTCTGATCCACGACTTCTACTGGCTCAGGGAAACGGGCGCGGGGGAACCGTAACGCCGCGCCCGTTTCGAACTACCCGGCCGCGTTTTGCGGAATGCCGGGGATCGAGGCGAAGCCCTTCTCCAGGTCCGCGTCGCCGGGAACAAAGTCTTCCATGGTTCCGGCGTTGTACGCCGTGTACGCGGTCATGTCGAAGTAGCCCGTTCCGGAAAGCCCGAACAGGATTACCTTTTTCTCTCCCGAACGCTTGCACTCCAGCGCCTCGTCGACGGCGGCCTTTATCGCGTGGGCCGATTCCGGCGCCGGCAGTATGCCTTCGGCCTTCATAAACCGGACGGCGGCGTCGAACACCGCGATCTGCGATTCGGCGCGGGCTTCCAGAAGTCCGTCGCGGTAGAGCTTTGACAGTATCGGGCTCATGCCGTGGTAGCGCAGGCCACCGGCGTGTCCGGACGACGGGATGAAGCCGGAGCCCAGCGTGTACATCCGCAGAAGCGGCGTTACGTTCGCCGTGTCGCCGAAGTCGTAAACGTAGCGGCCCCTGGTAAACGTGGGGCACGACGCCGGTTCCACCGCGACGAAACGCGCGTCCAGGTTCCCGGCCAGCTTTTCCCCCATGAACGGCGCTATAAGGCCGCCGAGGTTGGAGCCGCCCCCGGCGCAGCCTATAATCACGTCCGGTTTCACGCCGTACTTGTCCATCGCGGCTTTAGCCTCCAGACCGATTACCGTCTGGTGCAGAACAACGTGGTTAAGGACGCTGCCCAGAACGTAGCGGCCTTTTTCCGTTCCCAGGGAACTTTCAACGGCCTCCGAAATGGCGCAGCCCAGCGAGCCGGTCGTTCCGGGGTCCGCCGCAAGGATTTTGCGTCCCGCCTCCGTGGTGTCCGACGGCGACGGAATCACCTTCGCGCCGTAGCTTTCCATGAGCGCCCTGCGGTAGGGCTTCTGCTCGGAGCTTACCTTGACCATGTAAACGGTAAGGTCCAGCCCGAAAAACCCGCAGGCCATCGCCATGGCCGAACCCCACTGTCCGGCCCCGGTTTCCGTTGTCAGGGAGGTCAGCCCATCCTCCTTTGCGTAAAACGCCTGCGGGCCGGCGGAGTTCAGTTTGTGCGAGCCGGAAGTGTTGGTTCCCTCGAACTTGTAGTAAATCTCCGCCGGCGTTTCCAGGGCCTTTTCCAGATAGTACGCCCGGATCAGCGGCGAAGGCCGGAAGGCCCGGTAGAAATCCATTATGCCCTCCGGAATCGGAACGTGGCGGTTTGTGTCGTCCAGTTCCTGCCTTACCGCCTCCCGGCAGAACACCGGTTCCAAATCCGCCGCCGAAACCGGCTTCAGCGTTCCGGGGTGAAGCATCGGGTCCGGTTTTTCCTTCATGTCGGCCCTAAGGTTGTACCAGGCCTTGGGCATCTCGTCCTCGCTAAGATAGATTCTGGTGGGAATCGCGTGCGCCATAATTTACTCCTTTGCGTTTTGCTTCTTTTCACAGTAGCGGACGGGCGCGGACGTGTCAAGCGGGTTTTCGGAAAAAATTCGCCGGAATCAGTCCAGGAACAGGTCGTTCAGCGAGCCGTCGTGGAAAACCATTTTGGAAAACCGCATCGTCCAGTTTGCGCTGTGACCGTACTGGTTGAGCTGTAAACTCGCCCCGCTGTCGAACAGGAAGGTTTTGTACGTAAGCACGTTGTCCCCCGGCTCTATGCCCGGATACCGGTTGCCGTGATGTTTGTCCACGTCCGTCCAGGACCCGCACCGGCTTTTCACGATGAGGGACATGGTGGAATCCGCGACGTGGTTTTCAACGTCGTCTATGAAAAACGAGACGTTTTCGAAACCGTTCCAGCCGTCCGGAAACCGGAAGCACAGAAGCGCGGACGCGTCGCCCGCAAAGGTGTACGAGCCGTCCGGGTTGCGGGCCCTGTTCGACGTGTCGCCGAGCACCGTAAAATCCGGCAGGCCGGCAATCAGGTGCCTTCGTTCGACGTGGTGGAATTCTATGGCCGTTACGGTTATTTTCCAGTTTGTGCTGTGGCCGAAGGTTTCGTTTAGCTGAAAACTCGCCGCGCAACCGGAAAACAGCGCGGTCGGATACGTAAGGGCGTTTGCGCCCTGCTGAATCCAGGGATAGGGGTTTTTGGCGACGGGCGGATTCCACACGTTATACCCGTCGTTTACTATAAAACTCATGGCACCGTCCTCCGGCCGGAGGTTTTCGGCCTCCACGGCAAACGTAACGGTGTCGAATTTGTTCCATCCTTCCGGAAACTGGAAACTAATGCCGGCGGAACCGGCCGCGCCGTCGAAAACATACGAACCGTCCCGTCCGCGTTTGACTCCCCCGATATCGCCGTACATCGAAAACACCGGATTTTCAACCAGCATAAGACTTTCTCCCTTTTGCAACAAGCCGTGTAAATCCCACCGGTCCCTTCCTTGTTTTTGCCGGGCGGCTAACCTCCGCCCGATGCAGCGTGTTGTAGCAAAGTATACACCATTCGGGCCGGAACGGCAAGTTTTCGTTTTTAGCCGAAAATTTCAGGCGGCGGCGGTCGCCTCCGCGCCCTGCCGATTCCCCCGGGGGGGTTACTTCCTGGCCTTGATCAGCATGACGTCTCCCGCGCCCAGCCGCTTCGCGGCCCTGTCCGCAAAGCGCTTGACCGGAGCCGGGGCCGTTCCCGCGGCGAGTCCGCCCCAGGTGTACACGCCCTTTACGGAAAACCCCTGCGCCTTCAGCATGGCCTTTAGGGTTCGCTTCGAGAAAACGTACAGGTGGTCAAAAATGGCGCCGCGCCAGCGGCCGCCGAAAAGGCGGGCCTGGAAACCGGACGCGTTCGGCGTGGTTACCATGAAGTAGCCTCCGGGGCGCAGTATCCGCCGAACTTCCCGGAGGAATTCGGCGGGGCGGTTCAGGTGCTCGATTAGGTGGGAGGCCAGAACCACGTCGAAGCGGGCGTCGGGGAAGCGGCAGTCCTCCAGGCCCGTGCGGCGAACGTCCAGGCCGCGCTTCTCCCGGGCGTGTTCCGCCGCGGGGGAAATCTCCGAGCCGGTAACGTTCCAGTTTCGGTCCCGGAGAACCGCGAGCAGCGCTCCGGTGGCGCAGCCCACGTCCAGAAGCCGCGGTTTTTCGCCTTCGCGGCCGGCGCGTTCCATAAGCCCGCGTTCGATTTTGGGGAAACCGGCGTCGGCAAGCCCCAGAAGCTGGAGCGTCAGGAAATTTTCCTCGTTTTCAAGCTCGTAGGCAAGGTAGTTTTCCCCGTAGCGCGCCTTTACGCTGTCGGCGACCGGCTGCGGGTTTATCTGAATCAGGGCGCACCCGGCGCATTTGACGTAGGAAAAGCCGTCGCAGACCAGCGACGGAACGAACCGCGTTCCGCCGCACAGAGCGCAGGGAACGTGCAGCCGTTCCTCCTCCACGACCGGCGTGGACCAGGTTTTGCGCGGGCGAAGCAGCGGCATTTCACTCCACCGAAATCTGGACCAGGATGCCGCTTTCGTTGCCGGCGGCGTCCCGAACGATTATCTCGATTGCCGCCAGTCCCCGGCTCAGAAACACGTCGGCGGCCTCGAATGCCGGGGCGTTGGCGTAAACCCGCCGCGCCGGAACCTGAGCGCCGCGGTTAACCAGCGCGACGCCGTTCCGGGCGCTTATGGTTTCGAGAGAAAGCGTTCCGGCTTCCCTCCCGTTTACCGAGACCGTAATCCGGTGCGGGGCCAGCCCGCTTCCGCGCCCGTACGAAAGCGCGTCGGTGGCGTTTACGAGAACGCCGAACCTGCCCTGGGCCACGGTCTGCCCCGGAACCAGGGGAAAAAGCCCGCCGTCTTCCGCCAGCAGGTGCGCCCCGTGGATTTGCGGCGCAACCGCGTCCGGATGGGGCGAAACCAGCTGGGACGGGTTTACCCAGTGCCGGAGCCTGCGGTCGAAAATCATGAAGAAGCCGCCCTCCGATGAGGACCAGCCGGAGATTCCCGCCGGCGCGATCGGCCGGCCCCGTTCCGCCCTGAGCGGCGCGGGGCCGCCGTCGTCCCCGTGTCGGGCGTATATGCCGACGAAGTCGTCGTCCTGCTCCACCGCCGTCCACGCCCCCAGCGGCGACGGAAACCGGGAGGCGCGGTGCCGTCCGGGTCTGTAGTAAAAGATTACCTCGCCGCTTCCGGCGGCAAGCACGTCCCCCTCCCCGGCCAGAACCGCGCCCAGAGTGGGAGTGCCCCGGTCGTTGAACCCGAAGTTGCGCTCCACGGCGGCGTCCGGCATGGGCCACTCCATTGCGCCCGGCGTTAACGCCGGAACCGCCAAAAAAGTCAAAACCGCCAAAAAAGTCCGTACCCGTCCCGCGTTCATGTTCTATCTTCTCTCCAGGTCGAAGGCGATCAGGGCCCGGTCGCCGCCGACAATAAGCCTGGAATCCATCCTGCCCAGAAACACGTCCTCGCTTCTGAACGGAGCCCGCGTTACCACCCTGGCCGACCGTCCCGCAATCCGGATTCCGACCAGTTCCATTTCCTCCGCGGCGGAGGCGCCGGAATCCGCGCGCCCCCGCGAAAAAACCGCAAACGTCAAACCGTGCCCGCCGGAACCGTCCAGGGCGCGAAGCTCGCCTTCCGCTTCCACGTTTCTCGTAATCCGCGATCCCACGTCGTAAATCCCCAGCCCGCTTGCGCGTTCGAAGACGACGTGGCGGTCGTTTTCCACGAAGACGACGTGAACCGGACGGCGGAAACCCCCGCCAAGGGACTCGTGGTAGACCACCCTGTAGTAGCCGGCGCCGTCCCCGAAGCGTTCCAGAACCAGAAAGCGCTGGCTGTCCACGCCGGAAACAACGGCCAGCCGCGAACCGTCCCCGGAAACGGCGATCCCCGCGATGACCGAAAAGCGCGATCCGCCCGGCTCGAAGGAAAACACCTGCCTTCCGGAACCGTCCACGACCGTAACCACACCGTCCGCCGATCCGGCGGCGAGCAGACCGGCCGCCGCGTCCAGGACGGTAATCTGGCCGGAAAACTCGAAGGTCCACAGCGTCGCGCCGGAAGCGTCAATTTCGGAAACGGAATTCTGCCCCTTGCCGACAACAAAAACCCTGCCGTCAAGGAAAAACGGATAGCCGCCGGGCTCGTCGATGACGAAAAGCGCCTCCCCGTCGGGGCCGTAAACCGTAACGCTTTCCGGCTCCGCGCCGAACTCCGCCCAGCGTTCCGGCGACGCGGAAACCCGCCCGGTTTTTACCCTGTTAAGCGGAAAACTGCCGTCCGCCGCTATGTACCCGAACCGGTTCCCCAGCGCAAAGTGCAGCGGCGCGTGGTAATCCGCCGGAACGCCCCGCGCCGGCCCGTCCCCAAGGGCGATCGGCAAACCGGACTCCGGCGAACTGAGCCAGCGCGGCACCAGAACCGTTTCCGGCGGCACCGGCCTGGCCGCGACCGCGACATACACGACAAAAATGACGACTACCCAGACCAAATATTTTTTTCGTTTCTCAAACATGGCAATGGTTCATTGTATCAGGGACGGCGCGGTATGGCAATACGCGATCTCGGGCCGCTTTCGGACAAAACCGGATATCAAACCCGGGGCGCGGCGGGCGCAAACTCGGGCACTTGCAATCGGACGCGGGTATATGCTAAATTGGTCGTATCTCGAAACAACAAGGAAGTGCTTATGGACAACGGAAACGTCTTTATGAAGGACAGCGGGCACGAGGTTTTTTGCTGGGACATACTGGGCAACATCAAGGAGGGGCGTGGGGACCTGGGCGAGGAAATGCCGGTGCTGGTTTATCGCCTGATGCAGTACACGATGCTGGATGTTCTGAGTAAAGCCCACGGCCTTGAAGCCGCCAACGATTACTTTCGTAAAGCCGGTTTTTTGGCCGGAACCGAGTACGCAAAAAACGCGTTGGACCTGAAGGTTGATTTCAGTACTTTTATAGCCGGCCTGCAAAAATCGCTGTTGGAGTTGAAGGTCGGCGTGCTGCGCATGGAGTCTTTTGATGCGGCCACGGGCGGCATAACGCTTACCGTCGGGCAGGACCTGGACTGCAGCGGATTGCCCATTACAAACGAAAACGTGTGCGTTTATGACGAGGGCTTTATTTCCGGCATACTCGAAACGTACACCGGAAAGCCGTACGACGTGCGCGAAGTGGATTGCTGGGCGACCGGCGATAGAATATGTAGGTTCAAGGGAACTGTCAGGGAATAGTTCGGCGCCGTCGCTGTCTGTGTAGGTAAGCCCAGTGAATTCCGTCGCGAAAATTTTTTTCTCCTATTTGCGTGATGTCATATACAGTCCGGAAAAGGCCGTTTTGGACGTGGAAAATCTGCCCGAAGACTTCCGCGAGCTGGGGGAGGGGCTTCGGTATTTTTCCGAGTGCGTCGCGGAAGGAAACGAGCTGGCGCTGGCGCTGTCCCGGGGCGATCTTACCGGCAAACTGCCTTCCAGGGGCAACGAACTGGCCGCCCCCATAAAGTCGCTGCATTCGTCCCTAAAGCATTTGACGTGGCAGACCCAGCAAATCGCGAAAGGGGACTACATGCACCGCGTAGATTTTATGGGGGACTTTTCCGAGGCTTTCAACACGATGGTTGAACAGCTTGCGGAACGCCAGCGAAGGCTGGAAGACAAAATAGACCAGATACAAAAAAAGAAAGCGTCCCTGGAACAAAACAATCTTCTGCTTGCCGCGCTGATGCATTACGTGCCCCAGCAAATCGTGGTGAGGGACAAAAGCACGCGGGAAATATTGTTGACAAACGATACCGTCATGAACGAGGTGGCCGGCGATCCGGACTATATCGACGGCGTTCTTAATCTGATACCCGACCGCGAAACCCTGGAAAACGGGTGCGAAGTCGACGTCACGTACAAAAGGGGCGAAAAGGAACGTTACTTTATCGTCAAGGTTTACTTTTTCGAGTGGGGAAACTCCAACGCGGAAGTCTTTGCGATAACCGACGTAACCGACGTGAAGCGCGAGATAAAAACGCTGGAAGTACACGCGTACCACGACAGCATCACCAAACTGTTTAACAGAACCTTCGGCATGCTTACGCTGGACAGCTGGCTGCACGAAAAAAAGCGGTTCGTTTTGATTTTTGCCGATTTGGACGGCTTGAAATACATAAACGACGAATTCGGGCACCACGAGGGCGACATGTATATCATGAACGCCGCCAAACACCTGAAGCTGTTGTCGTCGTCCGCGGTGGCCTGCCGCATTGGGGGGGACGAATTCATGCTTCTCGTGCCGAACGTCGATTACGACGGTGCCCACGCCGCAATGCTTAGAATATACGGCGACCTCCAAAACGACGAATACCTGAGCGACAAGACGTACACGTACAGCGTAAGCTTCGGCATCGTTGCCGTAGACACGGACAACAAAATGGGGGCAAGCGACATTTTGAGCATAGCGGACGACAGAATGTACGAGAACAAACGCATGAGGAAAAAGGCCCGGAAGACCGAAAGGGAACTTCGGGAATCCGTCTAGCGCGCGGTCCGTCGGCCCGTTCCGGTTTGCGCTCCCTTGCGCGGTTTCGGCGGCTCCGGTTCCGGTTCCCCGCCGCCGACCTTGATGTCGAGTTTCTGGTAGGGAATCTCGATGCGTTCCTCCGCAAAGCGTTTTTGTATGGTCATGTACATCGAGGTTCGCACTTCCAGAAGCTGGCTTTTTTCGAACCAGACGTTGAAGTTTATCACCGGGCCGGCGCGGTCCAGCGTGTCCACGCGGAAAAGAGGGGCGGGGTTGTCCAGAACGTGGGGGTTTCCCTCCGCAATGTTCGTCAGGATGTCGCGCAGTTTTTCCAGGTCCTCCTGATAGGTAACGTTGAGCATTATGTCCAGGCGCCGGATTGGGAAGCGCGTAAGGTTGAACAGGTTGCTCTTGAACAGCGTCTCGTTTGGGAGGCGCACGTAGAGGTTGTCGAAAGTGCGCACCTTTACCGAAAGCACGTCCACCGACAGCACCTCCCCCACGATGTTGTCCACGCGGATAACGTCCCCGACCTTGAACGGTTTTTCGGAAAGCAGAAAAAAACCGGAGATGAAACTGGACACGGTAGTCTGCGCGGCGAAACCCACGGCGATCCCGATTATGCCGGCCGCTCCCAGAAGCGCGGAGGTGTCGATCCCGATGCTGCCGAACAGCGACAGCGCGGCCATGACGAAGCCGGTGTACTTGATGGTTTTTTTGACGATGAAAGTCCGCTGGGAGCTGATCCGGTTTTTCAGCAGCCGCCCCGTGACGAGCTGGATTACGTTGAAGATCATTATGATGACGAACGCCATGAACAGGGCGCCCAGAATCCGCAGAATCAGATCCACGTGCGGCACGCCTTCCATCCGGTTCGTTATCGTGTCCAGTAAACTGCCCAGCGCTTCCATCGTATCCCCTATATTGTGGTAATGTCCTTGATAATATCCGCGCTGCGGCGGGCGAAGTTTTCCCCGGCGCGGTACCTCACTCCGGCGCTGACAAGGCGGTAGCCGGCGTTGCCGAAGTGGTTGACGCGCGGTTTGCAGTCCGTTTCCGAGTAGTCCAGTTCCAGCGTGTCGGTAACCAGCCTGTCCCGGTGGACGTAAACGCTGAGCGGTTCCGGATGGACGATAATTCGCTCCGGTTCAAGCGCGGTTCTGGTGTTGTTTTTGACGACGACGTCGCAGAAAACAAACGCCGACGGCACCGCCGGCGTCGCCAGCGGCACGGTCATGGTCGCGGTAAGGTGGTGCGTCGTCTGGGCCGCAAGGTCGCACGCGAAAACCAGGGGAAGCGAGTGGCATATCTCGCCGCTCATCAGATCCGGGCCGGAAAACGTTTTCGACATCAAAAAAGGCATTTCCTCCGCCAGGACGTTTTCCGGCGCGAGCTCGAACCGCAAAAGCGGCGGAAGGGCCACGGTGAAGCGGCACTGCCGCCCCGGCGCGACGCGCAGTCTTTCCCGCAGCCTCAGAACGTACGGGCGGCCGCTCAGGTAGGGATGCAGAAACACGCTTTCCCCTGAACCCCAGGCGTGGATTATCGGCAGCGTTTCCGGCGGGGCCTCCGTTTCCGGCCCGCCGAAAACGTCGTCCCGGTCCCCGAAGGGGATTGTCCTGAACGCGATTCGCCACGCCTCCCGGTCCTTCCGCAGATACGCCGCCGCGCCGTTCAGCCGCCAGCAGTACCACACCGCGTTTTTCGGCTTAAAGTAGTGCCACATTTCGCCCCCGCCCGCGCGTTACCGATCGCCGTCCGTCAGCGTCGCAAGCATGATTGCCTTTATCGTGTGCTTGCGGTTTTCGGCCTGATCCCAGGCGCGGCTTTGCGGGCCGTCTATAACGTCGGCCGTTACCTCCTCGCCCTTTACCGCCGGCAGGCAGTGCAGGAAAACGCTGTCCGCGCGTCCGGTTTTGTCCATGAGCCCCCGGTCCACCCGGTAGGGGGACAGAAGCCGGACGCGCTCGTCCTTTTTGTCCTCCTCGCCCATCGAAGTCCACACGTCGGTGTAGACCGCGTCCGCCCCGGCTACGGCGGCGGTGTCGGCGCTTACGGTGATTTTCGCGCCGGAAGACGCGGCCGCGGGGGCGCACTTTTCCAGAAGCTCCCCGTCCGGGCCGAGTTCCGGCGGCGCCACCACCGTAAAGTGAACGCCCAGTTTGGCGCAGATTACCATAAGCGAGTTCGCGACGTTGTTCCGGCCGTCCCCCACGAAGCAGAGCGTTTTTCCGCCTGCCGGCCCGCGGCTTTCCTCCAGGGTCATCACGTCCGCCAGGGCCTGCGTGGGGTGGAACGCGTCGGTGAGGCCGTTGTACACCGGAACGCCGGATTCCCGCGCCAGGATTTCCGCCGTCCGCTGGCTGAAACCCCGGAACTGGATTGCGCTGAACATGCGCCCCAGAACCCGCGCCGTGTCCTCCAGCGATTCCTTGGCCCCGAGCTGTATGTCCGCGGTGGAAAGGAAAACCGGATGCCCGCCCTCCTCGCCGAACGCGGTCTCGAAGGCGCATCTTGTCCGCGTGGAACGTTTTTCGAAAATCAGGGCCAGCGTCCTGCCGGAAAAGCGCCGGTGTTCCTCCCCGTTTTTGGACTGCGCCTTCACTTTCTTGGACAAATCCAGGACGTGCCGTATTTCCTCGGGCGAGTAGTCCAGCCAGGTCAGCAGGGACCTTCCCTTTAGTGCCGTGAGCATAGAAACCTCCAGGTTACGTCAGCATACCAAAGACGCGGGACAGGGGCTAGGTACCGGGAACGGAACCGGCGGCTCCCGGCGGCTTGCCCAAAACGCCGCGCTGCGTTATGGTAAACGTATGCGCAAAAAACTGTTGGCTTTGGCCTTTCTGACGTTTGCGGCGGCCGCGTTTCTTCCGGCGCAGTCCGCGCAGGGCGGCCGGTACGACGAGCTTCTTTCCCTTGTGGGGCTTAGGCTGGACGAGCTTGTTTCCCGTTTCGGCGTTCCCTCCGCGGTCCACGCCGTGCGGGGCGACGAGGAATGGCAGGACGACGTGGTGTTCGTCTATCCGCAGGGCAATTTTTTCATCCACCGGGACAGGGTTTGGCAGGTGGGGTTCAACTCCGTTTACGGCATGAGGGTCGGCGACCCCAGGGCGGTGGCGGAACTGGTTCTGGCGGAGGGCGCGCAAAACCACGGCGAATTTCTGGTTTACCCGCTGCGTCCGCCGCAGGGAATGGGATGGCCGCTGGCGCTGCGCGTAAACTTCAACGCCGGCCGGATTTCCGCCATTTTCGTCTACAGAACCGATTTCTGACGTTTCGCGTCCGGCATTTTAAGTTCCGGCATTTTAAGTATTGAGGGATTGCACATGGTCGAGGTTTACGGCACCGGGGCGTACCTGCTTGACGGCGGGCGGATAATCCGGGACGACGACGAGGCCGGGGCGAAGCTCGCCGCCGCCGGCGTTTCCGTTTCGCGCGAGACGGCCCGGCGGGGCACAATAGCCCGCGGAATTCTGGAGGCGCACGACTTTGGCGACGGGGAAAACCTGCGCCTGAGGTTCGATTCGCTTACATCGCACGACATAACCTACGTCGGCATAATCCAGACGGCGCGGGCCAGCGGCATGGAACGCTTTCCGGTGCCCTACGTTCTGACCAACTGCCACAACAGTCTGTGCGCCGTGGGCGGAACCATAAACCAGGACGACCACGTTTTCGCCCTTAGCGCGGCGAAAAAATACGGCGGCGTTTACGTGCCGCCCCACCTTGCCGTAATCCATTCCTACAACCGCGAAATGATGGCCGGCTGCGGAAAAATGATTCTGGGGTCGGACAGCCACACCCGCTACGGCGCGCTCGGCACCATGGCGGTGGGCGAGGGCGGCGGCGAGCTTGCGAAACAGCTCGTGGGCAGAACCTACGACATGGCCAGCCCGCCGGTGGTGGCGGTTTACCTTTCCGGGGAACCGGTTCCCGGGGTTGGCCCCCACGACGTGGCCCTGGCGATAATAAAGGCGGTTTTCGAAACCGGATACGTCAAAAACAAGGTCATGGAGTTCGTTGGGGACGGCGTGTCGAAACTGCCGGTGGACTTTCGCAACGGGGTGGACGTGATGACCACCGAGACCACCTGCTGGTCGTCGATCTGGGAAACGGATTCCGCCGTAAGGGAGTATCTGGAGTCCAGGGGCAGGGCGGGGGACTACCGCCGGCTCGAACCGGCAAAGGTCGCCTTCTACGACGGCCTGGTTTACGTTGACCTTTCCAAAGCGGAACCCCACATCGCGCTTCCGTTCCACCCCAGCAACGTCCACACCATAAGGGAACTGAACGAAAACGCCCGCGACATTCTGGCGACGACCGAGGAGGAGGGCCTAAGGGCGCTGGGCGTTCCGGGCCTAAAGCTCGGACTGAAGGACAAGTTCCGGGGCGGCGGCGTTTGGGCCGAACAGGGAACAATCGCCGGATGCGCCGGCGGCATTTTCGACAACGTGATGGCCGCGGCGGACATCGTAAGGGGCGGCTCCGTGGGCAACGGCAACTTTTCGCTCAGCGTGTATCCGGAAAGCCAGCCGGTGGCCCTGGAACTGGCGCGGAACGGCGCGTACGAAACCTTCATGAGCGCCGGGGCCCTGATGCGTGAAGCCTTCTGCGGCCCCTGCTTCGGCGCCGGGGACACTCCCGCCAACGGCGAGCTTTCCGTGCGCCACGTTACCCGCAACTTCCCCAACCGCGAAGGCTCGAAACCGGGCGAGGGGCAGATCGCGTCGGTGGCGCTAATGGACGCGCGTTCCGTCGCAGCCACCGCGATAAACGGCGGCAGAATCACCGCCGCCACGGAACTGGACGTTCGGCCCGGCAGACACTCGTTCCTTTTCGACGGGGGCGTGTACGAAAAGCGCGTGTACGACGGCACGGGAAAACCCGCGCCGGAAACGGAACTGGTTTTCGGCCCGAACATCCGGGACTGGCCCTCCATGCCGGCCCTTCCGGAAAACCTTCTGGTAAAAATCGCGAGTTTTATAACCGACCCGGTAACCACCACGGACGAGCTTATCCCCTCCGGCGAAACGTCGTCGTACCGCTCCAACCCGGTGCGCCTGGCGGAATTCACCCTGAGCCGAAAGGACCCCGACTACGTGCGCCGGGCCAAGGACGTGCGCGCGCTGGAGGAGGCCCGTCTGAACGCGGACGCGGGTTTGCCCCCCGGCTCCGCGCTTGATTCCCTCCTGGAACGCATACGCGGGTTCCCCGGGTGCGCCGGCATTGGCGTCGGCGAAATAGGCGCGGGCAGCGCGATCTACGCCCGCAAACCCGGCGACGGTTCCGCGCGGGAACAAGCCGCCTCCTGCCAGCGCGTTCTGGGCGCATCGGCGAATTTCGCCCTGGAGTACGCCACCAAGCGCTACCGCTCCAACCTTATAAACTGGGGCATTTTGCCTTTCGTAATTGCCGACGAAAAAACCCTGGCCCCAGACGACTGGGTTTTCTTCCCCGGCATAGCAAAAGCCCTGCGGGAAAAAACCGGAACGCTGAAAGGCTACGTCCTGGACGAAAACGCCGAAATCGCCGTCACCCTGGGTGACCTGACCGACGACGAACGGCAAATACTGCTGGACGGCTGCCTCATAAACCACTACGGCCGGGGCGCGTGACGCGGTTTCAAGCCTCCTTGCCGGGGCGGGAAATATTTTCCGGCCCCCTGCCGCCGCGATTGGGAATTTACGAAGATAACCCCGCCGCCCTCAAGCCGCCGCGGTTATGTCCAAACGCGAATGTTCCACGCCCTCCCTGGCGCAGCCGCGAATCACAATCTGGAAAGTGGCAGTCATTTCCCTAATCATCGCCGGCGAGTCCCTGGATTCCGGCGGCAGTTTTGCGGTGTTTTGCACGACGGTCGAAAACAGCAGCAGAATAAGACGCACCGTCTGTGCCGAGTCCAGCCCCGGGGCGAAAAGCCCTTCGGTCTTACACTGATCCACCATAGTGCGAATCTCCGCCAGAATCGCGCCGATGTGCGGGGACTTTATTTCGCCGTCGCTGCGGGGATTCGCCGGAAGCCAGCTTGCCGGGAAACTGCGAATCTGGAAAACCAGAAGCATTTCGTCGCCGCTGCCGAACAGTTAGGCGAAATAATATTTGAATTGAAGATATTATTGACAAGATGATGATTTTTTTATATAATAAAAAAAGGACAAAACAATTTTAATGAAATACTTAAACCCCATATTACAAGGGTTTTACCCAGACCCCAGTATTTGCCGAGTAGGGCGAGATTATTACTTGGTAACAAGCTCATTTGAATACTTTCCTGGCGTGCCGATTTTTCATAGCAAGGATTTGGTTCATTGGGAACAGATTGGTCATTGCCTTACAAGAAAATCTCAACTTCCCCTAAAAGGCGTAAATCCTTCAGGTGGTATATGGGCACCGACAATTCGGCATCACAACGGGACCTTTTATATGACAACCACAAATATTAACGGCGGCGGTAATTTCTATGTTACCGCAAAAGACCCGTCAGGAGAATGGTCAGAGCCGATATGGTTGTCGATTGGAGGTATTGACCCCTCGTTCACCTTTGACGATGATAAAGTATATTATACCGTGAGCCATCCTGACGCTGATGGTTCGTGGGGAATCGCACAAGCGGAAATTGATATTGATACAGGAAAATTTACAAGCGAGCTAAAACATATTTGGGCAGGATCGGGAGGAAAAAGTCCGGAAGCTCCGCATTTATATAAAATAGGTGATTGGCATTATCTTATGATTGCGGAAGGTGGAACATTCTTTACACACATGGTAACAATGGCAAGAAGTAAAACACCATGGGGGCCTTTTGAATCTTGTCCAAAAAATCCTATTCTTACAAACATGCAGTCAAAAAATTTAGAAATTCATTGCACAGGGCATGGCGATCTTGTAGAAGACCATTTGGGGAATTGGTGGATTGTTTTTCACGGAATTCAAATTGCTCAAAAATATATGACACATATCGGCAGAGAAACCTTTCTTTCACCAATCAGTTGGGATGAATCGGGTTGGGCGGTGGTAAACAATGGCAAGTGTATTGAGCGCAATTCGGAAGCCTCGCTCTTACCGTGCGTTCCAATGAAAGCAGAAACAGAGACTGATCATTTTGATGACAGTATATTAGGATTACATTGGAATTATTTGAGAAATCCTTATATTGAGGATTATGATTTAAACCATAAAAAAGGTTATATGACTTTATGGGGAAATCCCTATGAGATTCACGATTTAGATTCCCCTGCGTTATTATGCAGACGGCAAAGATATTACAAATGTGATATTGCTACTTCTTTTGAATATCAACCTGAGCATGAAAATGAAGAAGCGGGTTTAATTATATTTATTACTGGTGAATATTATTACAAAGTAATAAAGAAAAAATTAAACGGACGTTTTATATTAGCTTTAGAAAAACGAGCGGATGATTTTTTTCAGATTGCATCTCGTGTGGAGGTAAAGGACAAAACTATATATATAAAAGTAGAGGCAGACAGATTAAAATAGGTTCTTCGCTGAATTGAATGGGTAAAAAAATAAAGGTAAACTGACAATGGGGGTAAGTTTACAATGGAAAAAGAACTATTCAGTACAGCATTGGGATTAGCGGAGCCTGTGTACATAGACGAAATCGTGTTTGACCAATCGGAAGGCGCTTTGCATATACATATGAACTTCCGGCGAGGAGGGAAATTTGCATGTT
>Ga0209755_10003578_pt1 | contig 19302 bp, 15 predicted proteins | sample TergutCo191P1_FD_187301 | JGI IMG/M metagenome (GOLD analysis project Ga0209755, IMG submission 187301) | Cornitermes sp. P1 segment gut microbial communities from Petit-Saut dam, French Guiana - Co191P1 (SPAdes) (version 2) | ecosystem: Host-associated > Arthropoda: Insects > Digestive system...
CATAGAATTCGCACTCAAAAGTTTTTTACCCTCCTCAGCTGTAAGTGCATCTTGCCCATCCGATTGTGACTCAGCTCCTCAATAATCTTCATCAGAAGATTTATCTGCCCTCACTCCTTAACATTAAATATAAAACAGGAAATTTCTTTTCGAATTCAAAAATTACTACAGAATTTTCTCTCTGGTAATTCTTTATATGTCAAATGTAAAGAATGTGTGAATAGTAAATCACTGTAAGTCTTGTAAATTAGGTAGTGTAAACAGGGGAGTGGTTAAGACTACATAATGAGGAGCTTAATGATCTGTATTCTTCAAATCAAGAAGAATGATTTGGGCGGCGCACGTAGCACGTAGGAGGTGATGAGACCTACATACAGGGTTCTGGTGGGGAAACCTGAAGGAAAGACACAATTTGGAAGGCCCAGACCTGTTGCGATTATGGTGACTAAACATACTTAAATTCCCCAAGGCCAGTCCATTCACTAAACTTACTACTAAATTTAAGGCCAGTTGGTAGTCATACCAATTTAAATAAAGGAATAACAATTCATTTCTTAATTTAACACCACATTTTGTAAATTTACCACTACATTCCTCTGTATTATTCCAAAATTGATTTTTACTAACATACATCGGCATTATAAGGAATCTGCACCCGTATCACAAAGCTGGCAGCTTCAATATATTTCCGGCTCCGTTTTACACTTTTGTTTCTGGAGGTATTAAATTGCTATTCTCATTTATCCTGGTACTCCTGACTCTGTCGGAGTTGGATGCTTTCATTATGTCTCTTGAATCACTATTTGTGTTTCGATACTTAGGGCCGGCCTGGCGTATTTCTGTAGGAAAACAAATGTAAAGGTTGGTTTTCGTAGTTAAATTAACTCAATATCTGGAGAATTTTATTTCTTACCCTCATTTATTGTGAACTTTGTAGAACGTGCGATCGAGTTGATAGGAATACGTGACTCGCGCTTGAGTTAGAATCGTTGTTCATAAGACCACAAAATGAGAACTCAGTTCTAAAATAAACAACTGTTCTGCACATATAAGTTTACATTTTAATCAGTAACTCCGAGAAATTCCAGCGGATTTATGTCCCGCAGTTTCTGAACATTATTACGTTGGGCGATGTTCTGAGAACTGGCACGTTTATTATATTTGCTGTACGCGTTAATCTTGATTAACAGCAGTCTCTCAGCATACATTTTCACAGTATTCACCTCTCAGAGACGACCATTATCACGTTTAAAAAGAATATTCCTTGGTGAATTGCCTAACTTGTCGAAAGCCGTGTATTTCTAATAAAACTTATGGCACTTTTATACTGAAGAGGATACACATTACACCAAGTTGATTAGTTAAATTTAATTAATTAATTACGATAATACTTTAAAATTACTGTTGTTGTAACACTGACCAAAATTATAGGTGTAATGTTGCTCCAGTTATAACTATTTTAGTGCCTGCAGTTTTCAGTCAGACAAGAATTGTCAATGGAGTATGAAGGTTGAAAATTCTCTCATTTAAATGTAGGTCTTCTGAGACGTCTGTTTCCTTGAGGCTGCCTCACCAAAAACGTGTATGCATGTAGTTTGGCCCCAGATATCCTCATGCCACACCCATTTAAACTTCATAAATTTGTTCAAGAAGATTAATATTTGGTGGGAATTATAAATCATCAAGTTCGTCATTATGCAAATTTACCTAGCCTCATTTTCCTTCTTTCCTTTTATTTCCAAATAATTTCGATGCACCCTGTTTTCAAACTCTACCCATCCTCTTTCTTTCCGCAGTGTCAAAGACAAAGTTTCAATCCCGTATAAAACGGTAAGAAAAAATTGTGCTATTTTCATATGCGTTTGCAAAATTGTGAAAAACGACTATCACCTGCGTCATATCTGTCTGTCTGGCCCTCCTGCTGTCTGTCTGTCTGTACATAAGGAACAACTCGGCTCACACTGGATGGATTTTCATGAAATTTGATATTTGAGTATTTTTTCGAAAATCTTTGTAGAAAATACGACAAGAATAGCGGTTACTTTGTTTGAAGATCAACAGACATTTATTAGCACATCTTGCTTCTTTCTTTTTAGAAGGAAAGATGTTGCAGATGTATAGAAGATCAAAACACACATTTCATATTTAATAACTTTTTTTCGCAATTCGTGCCTTTTGTGAGATAATGTGGAAAAATATTGTAGAGATGGGCAGGCCACAGTTGACAATATGGCGTATGCGTATTACATGCAGGATAACTAAGGCTACAAACAAGCACTTGGAATATGTAATATTCCTTTTCCTCTGCAACTGACGTCTCGCTGTTACGTTATACATGCATTGCCTTTCTTGTTTACATTTAAAACTTAAGATTGTTGTTAGCAAGCGAAAAACAAAAGTTTCTGAACAGAACAATAGGAATATTGCTCGAAATTAATTTGCTCTAAATTTCTGTGTCCAATAAACTTTGATTTGTTAGTGTTGTTCTTAATTATACTTTTCCACAATTTCAAGTGATTTATTAGCTAGCTTTATGTTGTGACTTTGTTGTACATAATATGCCTTAACGTATAAGCGTATTTAATTTCGTTTCTCCAGTTCTCTTCAAAATTCCCGTCTACACATATATGTTCAACACCGGGGACTGTTGCCAGATATAATCCACAGTATTCGTAATGGCCCCATATTGTGATGGTGAACAGTAGAAATGCTTCAGACAAAATTATCTGTGATGTTTCCCCAGGCATCACTGTCAAGCGTAATCTTAAATATAATGTAATTCGCACGGCTGCCATTCTGTTCTTTTATACATAAAATTTCAGTTACCAGAACCCGTATTGTATTGTATGTATTTAATTACAATATATCACAACACAAAATTGCAGAATATGTCCGTATATGGCGGAGCCACGATAAATGCATTTGGATTTGTTACTTGGCTAAGTCTGTTGTCTCGGTATTCACAGGTAAATTCCCGGCCGTGACATGAGATTTTCTCTTCTTTTCAGCGTTCGGACCTGCTTTTGTCCCCACCACACCACCTGTATAATGGGAACGAGGGGTTTTAATTCTGTCGTGGAAATTTAATCACTCATCTCTATATAGTTCGGAGCTTAAAAATTTGCGAAAATGTTTGCCACCATAGCGTAGTCCATCAGTGACCATTCTGTGAGCTGGATGGTAATTGTCTATTTCCCGTTAGGGTACGACATATGCTGCAAAAACACCCAGACCGGCTAGGGAGCCCACCTAGCCCTGTGATGGATGGGGTGTCTATTACTATTGCCGCGAGGGCAAGCGGTCGGAGCGTGAAACTCATCTCTTGGCTTCATCTACTCTCAGTTCAGGCGTTAAGAATGAAATGGGGCTGTAGCTGTTCTCTCCCTCATGTCTGTATGGCGTGCATAGGGAGAGGTTTACCTTTTTACCCCTTTTACGTTGCCTGACCTTGATGTGGTGTTTGTTAGTTCAATCAGACAAGTTCTTTACTTAGGTCGTGAATGCTTTCTGCTTCCTTCTTCCTGATTCGTTGTTTACTGCAGCACAATAATTAGGTACTGTGCGTGGTATAGTTGAGTTGCTGATAGTGCTGTTAGATAAACTCTAAATAAATAAGCAAACAAACAAATAAATATTTTCGGCATGGTGCTTAATTAAGAGCAGCTACAACATTGCTTTCTTTTAGTGTTGCACAGATTAGGAAAACGTAGCTTCCACTCCAGACGTCTGCTTAATATAGGTGTTACTGATGGCAGGAAATTAAATTTCTTTTGCCATGGCTTAGCCTGCATGAAAACTATATTTTTGTGAAACCTGTGAGAATTCAGAAACCGGTATTTGTAAAAGTAAAGTTTTCCCTGCCTAAGATATCAAGTTTGAATGGGGGACAATAGATGGAGGCGAGTGACCATCTTCACATGTCCATACAAAGTAATTAGAGTAGGCCAGAAAAGTGTCGACCGCAAAAGGCGTCGGAGGGCACGATGTTATCTGTCGCAGCTATACAACATTCCCGACAAGCGATCTGTTAACAATACATAGATTTTCAGTATAGAACTTCAACATTGCCGAATTATTCTTATAATAAAACCAACGAGAAACACTAATTTCTCAAATTTAATTTTGGAATAGGACTTACATGTTTCGGACAGTATCTCTGTCCATCATCAGGAGTCTAGCACTGTACACACAGCAATAGGTATAGGTCATACAGATTATGCTGACTGCTTGCCAGCAAGCAGTCAGCATAACCTGTATGACCTTGCTTGCTAGCAAGCAGTCAGCATAACCTGTATGACCTTGTTTGCTAGCAAGCAGTCAGCATAACCTGTATGACCTTGCTTGCTAGCAAACAGTCAACATAACCTGTATGGCCTTGCTTGCTAGCAAGCAGTCAGCATAACCTGTATGACCTTGCTTGCTAGCAAGCAGTCAGCATAACCTGTATGACCTCGCTTGCTAGCAAACAGTCAACATAACCTGTATGGCCTTGCTTGCTAGCAAGCAGTCAGCATAACCTCTATGACCTATACCTATTGCTGTGTGTACAGTGCTAGACTCCTGATAATGGACAGAGATACTGTCCGAAACATGTAGAGTCTTATTCCAAAAATAAATTTGAGAAATTAGTACTTCTCGTTGGTTTTATTATAAGAATATACCACGATGCACAGATTTATTATAAGATTATATCACGATGCACGGTTTTATTATAAAATTATATCACGATGCACGGTCCTCAGAATGTAAAATTGCCGAATTAAACTCGGCGCAACTTGACTAGCTGTTGAATGACCAAAGATCTTGGGTGTATAGAATACTAATCAAAAAGTACCTGAAAAATATGTCACGCCCTGCTTTTGAAGAAATATGTCCTGCATGTGGATTCATTGTTTACAGTAGTGAACTGGTAGGATTAATTATTTTAATAAGTGTCGGACTATAGTTGCTTCGCAGTGTTTTGGTGGGAGAATCCTCCGAAAGACATTCTAAGCTAAATTCGAAAGTCTTAATTTTCTAGCCATTTGTAGTGACTAGATATGTTTTTTTGGACATGAAAACAAATACAAAACAAATAAACATCTCGTCCAAACACGATATGCTAAACTGGAACGCGTGTTCTGAAAATACTGGCATTACTTTTAAACTGACGCGCGACTTTCTTACACCAGTTGACAGTAAAGCAGGCTTAGAGAAAAGTATTATATACGGCTTGTACACACTACGGAGCCTGCATTCCACATCAGATTCTCCAGTCCCTAGAAGCTCATTTGCATTTCTTTTATGACAGACATTTTAAACTGTGTATAAGAACCTGAAACACCTTCACACAGTCCTATTATTAACAATGCCTCAATACTGCCTCTGGCCGGAATTATTTCGCGTCTAATAGTTTTATTAATGTAGGTGTGAAAGAATCAGCATTTATATGTAGTGTTTCCATTGTGTAGGTAGTACATACAACTGAATTCCGTAAGCAAGTGTGCATACATTCTTGTAATGACAGCTGCTGACAATTCACAAGTATTTCAGATAATTAAATCTGTCACACAGTTACGTAATACAAGAATTTAATTAACAGGGAATGTATTAGCCTAAGGCGTGGTAGGAAGAAAAGGAAATTTTTAATAAATTGAAAGAAATTTCCAGGTACAAGAGAAACTAATTTAATTTCCGGAGCACTTGATAGAATCTGTGAACTGATCTGAAATCAATCTAATTATCTAACAAATTATAGTGCATTATAAAGCAGGTCACTTACTGTTTTAGTGTTTGTCAATTAGCCGTACCAAAATACATTTAATTACTTGCGAATAACTTTGTGTTTACTTCTTTATTTTGATGAAACTATGTATCTGTGCGAATACCGAACTGGCAGACAACAAAAAGTCTTAATCAGTGTAGCCGAACTCCGAAACAAAGTGTGAGCCCCGTACATCCCGAATGCGAAGCGAGCGTTCAGCCGCTTGGCTGCCATGTCACGGAATGCCTCACATTAAAACTGAAAGACAGGTAGGATATTATATTATTGTACATCGTCAAGGAGATGGTTCTTACTAGAAGTGCGACAAATGTGCATGCGCAAAATTTTTTGAAGAATGATTAGTTGCATCTACCCGTCATGAAAACCTTCGCAGATGCTAACCGTAACGCTTAATGTGTTCAGTTTGTGTTTAGTAGCAGAACTGTCTATCGCTCCCACCGTTATCCGTCCTGTATTCCCCTGTACAGTCATTTATTCGCACCACACCAGACACGCCCACCCCCGCGGAGTAGAGATCCTGATCTTCTATCACTTACGGTCAGTGAGTGTAAATTTATTTGCTATGCACTCTTATCAGTTGTACCTACACAATTTGCTATGCAAATATAATTTCTTACCAGTTCCTGAAGAATTAGGACACTTACGACGTGCATGCTTCATTACATAGTATGTTATAGGTTAATTTTATCTTGCTGTAAAAATTGTTTCAGAGCGTAAGAGACGATGATATTAGTCCGTACACGAGCATCAAAGCGATGACACGTAAATTAAAATTATGTATTTTGTCAGATAGCATAAAATAATTCCGACAACAACAACAACGAGGCTACGCATTTTATTTTAAATCTTTTTAATAAATATCTACAATTATGAGCGTTTTAAGAGGCAGTGCGCGGAGGGTAGTTAGTGTACTTAGCAGGAATGAAACACGTTTATAATTATTCATATCCGTCTCTAAACTTGATACAACTTACTGCCATTGCAAATAATTTCGCAGTTAGTGCTTTCTTTAGAGAATTACAGGCCTTATAGCTAATCAGTCTGCGAGCCCCCCTCCCCGCAATCGGGCTTAAACTCTTCAAGTGAAAACAACGCCAAAGCCGATAATCTGTACCTTTTAATTAAGTAATGTCAATGATATCAAGTTTTACATTTATGTGATTTCAAGCTTACGCCACTAAATAGAAGAGAATTGCGCTCTTGAAGGTTATGCGCAGCGAGTAGTGGTAATTTCTTACAGAATACAGGATTCTTAACCCTGACGATGGAACCGATAGGTTGTCCCGAAACGTCGATAAGATATTACCATTACTCGCTACGTAATAACCCAGAAGAGCGCATTGCGGAAGTTTCACATTTATTACAGTCTGTAATATATCTGTTCATGGAATATAATAGGCTAATTTTGTTTAACATACAACACGCTTGAACACCTTCCTTGGATGTCTGTTCCGTTCTGCTATTCTGTTAAAACTGTAGGTTTATTTAAGAGGTCATACATTGTGAAGTCGCCAAACGGTGGCTTGGACGGCAGTAGTAAGCATGGAGGGGTGCCGCCGGAATTAACGTCACGGTCACGTGATATAAACAAACATGGCGGAGGGGTCAAAGAACTTTTAATATGCAGTTGACCTATTTAATATTCAAATGGGCTATTTAAAATGCAATTTATCTAACTGATATTCATAGCCCTTGATTGATATGCAAATAAACTGATTGATAATCATAAGTCATTAATTGATATGCAACTGAGGTAATTGATATTCATACGGCCTTGATTGTTATGCAATTGATCAAATTATTATGCAAATTACTTTAGTCTAGACGGCGTGGAGCTTAACTGTTTTGTTTTGGTCCTGCTAGACTGCATAACGCCTATTTGGTAGCCATTTTGGTTGGCCATATTTTCCAGTATGGCGGACGCGAGCAATATTTTTAATTTTTTAAAATTTTTAATTTTTAAACTCCGCCATTTTTACAACATGGCTGCTAGGGCGCCATCTTCAAACATAAGTTAACATTTTACAATTTTGCGGCTATTTTTAAATTATACCCTAAATTTAAATTCCGCCATTTTTAATTTTAGTGTAACTTTACAATATGGCGGCATTTTTAAATTGTTTAAGAATTTGTTATTCTTGAAAAAGAGGTGACTGAGCGGTTGGCTCCTAGACTCATAATTGAAAGATTCTAGGTTCGAATTCCACCGCCTGAACCATCTCTTTTTTAAAGTATCCTATCCCAGGTATATTGTATTAAAAATAATAAATAGACACACATTTAAAAATATACACAATTTGTATTTATACATAATATAGTTATGGCAAATAAAATTTATTATCATTACAAACAGTATATTTATAAATACAAATTCAATTAAAGCATGAAACATTCACTATGGGTTATTAAAATAACATATACAATTTTAATAATACATTCAATAAAGGTTATTAAAATACAAATAAATTAAGGCATCAAACATACAATGTAGGTTATTAAAATAAAAACTACATTTTAATAGGCGTATAAATCAAATTATCCACAATTATAGGCATTTATTTGGTAGAAGAATGGTTTTTATGTGTTAGTTCATCCCACAATGCATCGAAATCAATGGCATTTGTGTTTGGAGGTGTACAGAAGTACTTTGATTCATCACACTTAACTCGACACTCCACCGGTTCATCTTGGAGTCTACAAAACATCGTCACTTGTCTGTCTATGCAAGCACTAGCTAAATCCATCAGTTTTCACCAATTTATTTTGCATAGATATACTTCATTGTTCTCACTCGTAATGCGTATGTACCGTCCTCATTACACTGACGGGGGTGTGACGCGAGTCACCAAGTTCGTGCACTTCATTCTTTAATATATTACTCTTGAATGTCACTGGAATGAATCACTGTAGGTCATTCAAAACTACATGGCCTGAAGAACTCCCAATCCTCACTTGTGGTTTGAGGTTCTCATTCAGGTAGAAGGAGACGTACTTTTTCTCTTGCTCGTTGAAGAAGAATGTACGACAAAGTAACTCCGTCATTTGGAAAACATCAATAATATGCAGGCTGAGTAGGGCACTTTGCATACTGTAGGCTAAGAATGTGGAAGTTTAGCCATTGAGCTAATGAATAGGCCGTCCGCAAAGCACAAACATATCTGAACTTGTGACATGCAAACATGCAGCTGATGCCTGGTAGAATTATGTCGGCTAGTGGAGCGCATTCTAGCTGGGTGATATCAATAACTGTACGGTCCACGAGACCACTAATAAATTGTTTTTTGAGTCCCGAAGCAATAGACTGCAACGCCAGATGATGACTCGCGATGTAAGAGTTTCCAGCTCTGAATATATTAAATCACCATTATTCCAATTACACACATGGTCAATAGCCGGATTCATTTTGGTGTTAAACGCTCGTACTACTTTCCAGCTGTACGATCTCTTAAAGACCTATGACGATACCATGTTACTGTGGGAGTCGACAGCCGTCAACTCCTTGACCACGACTTCACCATCTCGCCGTTCCAAAAATGTGAAGTCAATCACTAAGAGAGACATTGCAGACTGATAATAGTGAGTGAGCTTCCCTTTATTATATCTACGACTTCACGACTGCTGCTGTTGCACAAACCGGCGGCAACAGGGGCACTTTCGAAAAAGAGAGCGGAACATGCACAGTGCCTTTTTATCGTTATAGATGTAACGAACATCACAAACATATTTATGAATAGCGTCAACTACAGTCTCCTGGCTCTGGAGGGCGTAGATGCAGAAGTAGTGACCGCAGCCATTCGAAGTGAGTCCGTGTAGTTTGTGGCTATTTAATGTCCAAGATATTGAGTGGCGTTGTAGGAATGCTATATTTTCGAGCTTGTAGGTTATCGAACTATGCGAATCAAAATATTCAGCATAAGCAGAGTCAGAAATACAAACCTTTACCCAATGCGAACCGGGCATGTAACGTTAGTCGAGGTTGAAGACAATTATTGACGGCTTGTAAGTGTGGATGGCAAAATTTCTATTGGATAAACTCCTCGAAATTACTTTCAATGTTTACATAAAAGTTTATCGATATGAGTGGTTTTTATTCTACTGAGACTTTTCTAGGTTTTTCGATTTCGACGTGTCTAATAAATTCAGCATACCAAATGCGAGTGACGGATTCTTGTAGCGGTTTATTGAACCGTGACTCAATGCTTACATTAACTTAACGTGGCGGGCTCGTGTGCTCTTCGTCTGCCTCTCTCACTCTCTGGTGTTAGGTCAAAGTCTAAGATGTAGAATCCCTTGGTGAACTTTTCCAAGGTAATAATATGAGCACGAACATCGTGCTGAATACCAGTACTTGAAAATAATATTTCGTAAGTCCTGGTAACCCTAAAGGGTGAAGAGCATTTAATACCGAGCGGTTCGGAAGGATTGTGAACACCGTTAACATACAGCACGAGATTTGTCATATTATAATGCTGAAAGTAGTATGGATTTGTACTTGTAGAACCAACGAATGCAGGATTTTTATCAATGCTATCAGAATCCGTTCCGGGATTGTTCCAAGGAATTATTATCGTTAGAGACCTGCTGTACCCTAGAACTCACAGTAAGGTTTTAATTGGAGTGTTGTAACAGGATAATGTGCTTTGTATTTCAATCCCAAAACATTAGCGTGAGCAAGAAGAAGAGGGACTTCAGTTCTACCTGAGTGATAAAAAGAGTAGCGTCTAAAATCTTGATACGCAATTTGTTGTTTGTGAAGGGGCCAAAAGATAAAAAGCTGCTGGTGCATGTGTGAGCATTGAGTTCCCCAGGCGAAACAAGGAACCAGAAACTTGAAACTACATCGGTCCTAGAACTAATAGAACCGTAGTTTAGAACCTTTTCTATGTAACTCTTGTAACGATACTTTTTCTCTTGAAGAATAACTGGTGCTGCCGTTTAATGAAACACTGAGGGAATTTGTATTGAATGCACCAAATTGTTGACAAAATCAACTGTGTTTGTTGCAGTATTTTCGATATAAGTTCCAGCTGTTTTTACAAGTTTGACGCGCAAGAGTAAAAGCACAGAATTTAAACCTATGTGGTATTCGCTATGATCAGAGCAATTAAATTCAAGCTGTGCAAGGCTGTCTACCGAAGCAATAGTTTTATAAATAACGGTGTGACTATTTACGACAGATGTTTGTATGCTAAGCTTGAGGAAGATATCTGGACTTGATTATAAACACTCCATTATTTATTCTTCTTTTCCTCTGTGAAAATATCCTTTACCTTCCTACGTTTGCCTTGAGACTGAGAATTTTTGTTTTTACGCTTTATTTTTAAACCCCAACCAGAACCTGCCATCTTTTACTCTTTCAAATTTCCCTTTGCTTCACTAAAAGGAACGTTGAAAATATTGCCCACAGGATGTTCTGGTTTCTTATCGAGGAAATAGTATATTATATAGAAATCTGTTTTAAGACCTCTTTTCCTATAGAGTTTTCCCCCTCAATACAACACAGTTTTAACAACTCGGAAGAATTCCCTGAAGGACTCCATGGCTTTACCCGTTTTGCACTCTGAAACTAGCCCTGTAAACAGGACCAATTTCCTCAACCCCACTGTGATTTACTTAGTATCTTGTATATCGATCTATTGTAACTGACAAACTAAGATTAATTGCTGTGAGGACTTCTTTTTAAGGTGTAATGATACTAGGCAGGGAATATTCGTCTCTTCAAACAAGACATTTTCACCAGTTTTCATAACTAACAAATCGAAATAGACTCTATATATGACTGTTCTACTAGCTTGTATAATGGGTAGTCAAATATATGGTAATCCGTGTCCATTGGGAAGTGCAAGCTGGTTAGTAGTCGCACATAGGAATCTCCAACCAGATTTGGTTTTATAATATCAGTGTAAACGTTTACGTGTTCAGGCTGGGCAAAGTTATTATTGTCTTCTAAGGAGATGGAAAATGTGAAAGAACGGCAATTAGCAGTATTCATAATTTTTTCTGCCAAATCATCGATAATATCATAAGCACGCTCTGGAAAATAAGATACTAAATTTTTGCCTTAACCATAACGGAATTTTCCCCAATACACGATTTAAACAAATCTTTACTTGGCCCTTCATGTTTGTTTATGTAGTTTCTCAAAATACGGATAAACTTTTCGTTTACAGAGGGTTCGAAAAATTTGGGTATATTTGTAATGAGATCAAATACGGATTCATACGGTTTACAGAAAATATGATTTCCTTCGAATCTAAACAAAGTGTATTTTGCAAAAAACTTTTTTATATTTTAGGACAAGATATCTCGACCTCCGATTCATCATGTTCCAATTCGAGTGGTGTAGCCAGTTTTGTTGTAAAGTCTGCGATTGTTTTGATCGGAAAATAATAACCGGAATTGTCTGATGGCGTAAAAATGATACATTCTGTTTTGTGGATATCGGCAACGTTTACCCAAGAGTTAAATGCCTCGTCGTATCATGTCCACTAACTAAGATGTTTAATATCGTCCTTATTACGATTGCGCAACAATTTTATCTAGTTCAAAAAATATTTGGGTTGAAACAGTGACCTTGTCAAGCTCGTAAATGGCCTTAAATTGTTCGATCTTGCAACTCTGTCATTTCGTTAACAGGTTTGTGGCACGCGGAGTATAAATTTGACGCCCCGAAAAATCTCTATTGAAAACATTTCTTCATACCCCTTCGCAAAATTTATCTTACTTTTCTTATCCTCACTAGACCACCGACCTTAAATTTCGCATGTGCTTGAGGAATTTTAGCCCACAGACTATTCATTCTTTTCCAGACAGAATAAATGTTTGATGGGTTTACTTTGCTCTGAGGCATACTTATTGTCGAATGCACTGAATTGTCGTAACCCGTTAATAGTTTAAATATAACTTCCAAGTATCGGTATGTCTTGTTTGTGAAATAATCATAAATAAGTCTTTAAAGACTAGATAAAATGTTCAATAATAGCCCCTTTATGTCGGGATAGTGAGTCGTATGTATATTCAATCCTTGACTTTTCAGGTACTGTTGGACATTTGCATTAACAAATTCAGTACCCTTGTCTGTTTGTATGGTAATTTGGTTTCCATTTTGAAATAAATATTTCAAAGCTGATGCGATTGAGTAAGCGTTCTTGTCTTTCAGAGGCATGCTCCAAGCATACCGGGAAAATATAATATATATGGCGTTTAAGAGGTATTTGAACTTGAATTTGTATTTCGACAGTGAACTTAAACCTGCAAGATCCTTTCCCAGACTTCATCAATATTTGTAACAGTACAAGGATTCCGCGGTAAAGGTTTGTGTAAAGTGTATGTGTTTTGACTTGATAGCCATTATTCCACACCCCGTTTCTTATTTTTACTTTATTCACTAAATTTGCTATTGATCCGAACCCTGCTGCATGTTTAGGATCCTAATAGATTTACCCAGAGACATTAATATTAATACAACGATTCCCAAGGCATTTCCTTCGTGTTTGTAAACAGTTTCAAAATAAACCATGTATTTTTAAGTCCTTTGTTTCGTTTGATCTTGCCCGAGGGACTATAATTCACTCTATGCGCGTCAGACTTCAATAGTATTTGTTTATATGCCTGTCTATCCTGATGAGTGACCACGTTTTTAATAATCCCCGATTGGGTTAGTAATGTACACAGAACTTGATTGCCTTATATTTGCCATCTAGAAATACGTGTTTATCATATTTAAAACTAGACAGACTTTTTTAAATGAACCGTTAGTTTCATCTTGGTAAACACCAAAAGTGGTGTCGTATACTACTTTACGGGTTAATACGTTATGAATATACTTTGAATGCGTGAATGAAGCTTCCGTTTCTGATTCAAATCCTGTTTTAAACAGAGGTACTGAACCAATTATACATTTCCGTTTAGGCTATGTTTTAGAACTGGGTTTCGTAATACCATTTTCAACAATGGGAATGGGGATGTGTTCCCGTTCGCGTTTCGCTATTTTCAAGTATGGATCCTGATGCAGTTGAATTTGGGACCATTTATTATAGCTATGATTCATACTGTTTAATAACTTTCTAACTGGCGGTGGGGTTTCCTGGGATCGATTTTCCTAAAGTTCCGGAGGAACCAGAATCAGAAACTGCAAGGCCATCTCAATTTTTATTAATTATTGATCCTTCTATACCCACAAAACACTTGCAAGTAGTTTACGTTTACTTTTAAAACTGATTCTATGATTTACCAACGCTCGTGATCGATTCTTATATATCTATTTCTTGACTAATCGTCGATGCTTAAAATGCCATACAATGATGCCCTAATCGTCTGCAGATGCAAGTAACGCGCGTCTGGCTACTGGTTTAAGGTCTTTATGGACAAGGAGAAAGTGTAGTTGTGACTTTAACCGGTTCATTATCCTGTATAGTTGCAAAAATCTCACAAGTTTCCTCTGAAAAAATTCTTGTTCTAAATCTTCGTAAATCGTTAATTTATTGTGTTAAATCTAAGAATAAATAACTGCTGTTCTTTACATGCTTTCAGGTACGTTTTATGAAAAATTAGAAGTTTTCTGGGTAGATTTTTCGAGCCAAGTGCACAATTTGATTGTGGTCTTTCGGATTCTTAAACACAACGATATCCTTACTGTTTAAAGTAATATCACGTGACGACGGAATTTCGAGAAATAATTTCTGTGTAACTAGATCCAGATTAATGTTGCAATCTTTACTAAATAATTTACACACTTTTGTAATATAAGCAGAGTCCATTAAATCTTCAACACTATTAATGTAGGGACATTTTCAATATTTTCAAATTCTCTTACACCTTTTAAAAATTAAACGTTTTGCAAGTGATGCGGACCGTTGTTCTCACTGATACCAAATTATATTTTAAACGCAGCGTCACAAAGCCGCTCCTTGCATTCAAATAATCTAATTGCAAACGTGGATTTGCCACACCTACTCAGTCCTGCGACGATTATTGCAAATGGGTTTTGCAGTTTCAGAGTCATAATATAAACTTAAATTAAATGCGCAATAGCACCTATATTAATTGCACATTTCCCGACTAGATAAATAAATAAATTGGATGTTAGGCTTGAATAGAAATAAATAATCAAACAATATGGTAAAGAGTCAAACTTGTCCATCAGCCGGCCCTTTTTTGTATTCAGAATTGACACAACCGTCTTTACTATGATCTTCTTTGGATTAAGTACATGTACGAGGTGGTGTATTTCAGAATCATACCCCTCAATGATGTGAAGTTTACAACGTTTGAATTTTCGTAATTCAAGGTTATACCCTTCACTTTCCATTTGGTCTACGTTTTCCTGTTGAGGGGTAGAAAACAGAAAACGCATATTTCTTTGGTCCATTCGATACAAATTCTTGAATAAAAGGGGATACTAACTTCACCAACTCGCCTGTGAAGTGACACATACTCACCTGTTCTCACTTTTTAGGATATTTACATTTTGAATGAAGATGTCACTGTATTACAGTAGAGGACAGACTCCCTAATTCGTTCAGGTACTCAAATAGTCTGAGTCGAACTTGGGGCGTTATGTAGGCTGCAAATGTCACGTTAACGATTTTCCCTGCGGCAATGTTATACTCGGAATGTTTCCGGGATAACCATACCACTTCATCTTTCGGGATTATGATGCTTGTAAACTGAGTATACGAAATTGTCAGAAGCTCGTATAACTATTTTACTGACGTCACACGCGTTGTCTGGGCTTCTGGTTTGATCCAATTTTCTCCACATCGAGTTTATTTTCAGTTTCGCCAAAGCCTTTACCCCACATTTTTGCAAAATTATGCCGTGTCCAAAGCAATTCGTTCTGCGCGCCGGTAGTCCTCGATTTACCTGTCCTTGTCAGCCTCACTCTGAATCCAAAATGGGTAGCCGGACGATTGTTGTTTCAATTTCAAGAACAATTTAACATATTCTGCCAATACATCCTGAATTGTTACCTCTGTCAAAACACGTTACTTCATATTCCCAAAACTGAAACACGTTCACCAAATCATAACCCATCTCTATGGCTTTGCTTAACTCATCCACCATCCATGTGGCAAATAATATATACCTCCTTATTAATGTGTGTACAGTTGCCTTGTTTTATAGTGTCGTTACAAGCAGAACACAACGGGAACATCAGTTTTGATTTACTGTTATTCGGAAGCACTGGATGATACACTTTCCGGGGAGTTAGAACCTTACATTTTATTATCCCCTCCCATCCAAATATTCAAGGGGACAATCTGCACAAAAGTAAGCTTTCGGTGACATATAAGGAACTTCCCGTACTTACAAATGTAGGACAGAATTATAACATACATATAACGGATTAGTTCCACTGTTTAACTCTGTAGTATGTTTTCGTGGCCTCGATTCTACTCCCGTACAAGGCATCTCAATTATTTATTGGAGAATGCTTTGTATAGGGTTTCGAAAAAAGTCCCTTTTTTGAGGTCAGGATTGTCACACAAGATTTTTCTAAGCTCACACTCCCAGATTGAAACAACTTTGTAACTAGCGTCTCTTATTTACCGTAACGTGGCTTGTATTTCTTCATAGCGACTCAGCAGAATTCCCTCAGTGTTGCCGATGGGCTTATCTCGATTGGGCATACATTGACACCCATGAAAAACACAACAGGTACTCAAAGTCTTCCCATATCTCTGCAAAGCACCCTTCGTCTTTTACATTTGGTACCCCAGGCAAATGAACTTCCCTTCCATTTCCTGGATGAGTAATATTGAACGTCGTCCGGCCAATGTGCGACAGCCATTTAAGGGCTAAAACAGACTGGCGATCTCCTATTCCGTACCCCGTTCTCGGGATAATACCTACAGTGTTTGGTTTCAGAAACATTGTTCGGTGCGCCTTATTGCAAATGGACGATATAGTGATATCCTACCGAAAGGGGTCCATTTTGTCCAATTTTGAAAATATATTCCTAAATGAACAGCATGCCTGTCTCGGTACGTCGACATCGTCAATACGGTAAGCCAAGTGGTCCTGCTTATGGCACAAAATTTTGCTTTTTTGCTCCTCTACCATTCCGAAAACTGTTCGAAATTGAATTTCCACAGAACATAACCCTATCAGAGCTTAAACCATCATACACAATAATTGTGTAGTCCGAAAGATAATTTTGAAACTGTTCAAGTTCGTTAAACCCTCCGCCAATAGTCAACTTAACTTCGGTAGCGCTTAAGAGGTCTTAAACAGGTTGTTTCAAACCTTAACCATCCCTATGTTTTGTAATTGGGATCCCAATTTACATTTGTTGTAGCTATAATTAATGTATGAGCCAAACACAAAAAGCCCGTCGTCACTTTGACAATGCTCTAACTAATAGTAATTAGGACAACTAAGGACCGCCCTTTCGTCTTCTCCAGCCCTTTTACCGTTACCAGCAGGCATCCTAACGTGGTCCAAATGCACTTCGAGTCGGTCGCTCAAGCCGAACCTCGCTTTAGACTGAACAATCTTTCCCAGAACGCCCCAAAACTAAATAGACGTCAGCTGAACACTGTGCCGGAAACTAATGCCCACCAACTTATCCTCGACATTTTCAGTGTTGCGTATTCTTACACCACCAAATCTCTATCACGCACATCATCAACTCAGTAATTAGTCAATGCAATTATGCGGTTCTTTAAATAAGGAGTAGTTTCATGCTCTTCACTAGGGGCCTAAAATTAATCAACATTCTACAACCTGTTGTACTATATTTTGCAAAAGATTTCCTCGTCTTATCCAAAATTAAGGATAGCTGTTGTGTTGTTCCCGACACAGGACTGTTTCTGCTACAGTACGATACGTCCAAACTCAGGCTTCTCCCCGCTAACAGAGGGAGTTTGGGCAGCCGGGATTACTCTCTCTCTCTCTCTCTCTGTTCAGCAACATTTTGTTATCAATTATTATTTGATTCGGAAGTTAAACTCTTACTTCATATCAGGTAAACAAACCATTCGCTGTAATTAAATATAACATTTGCAGTTGTAGCAAGCTGGTAGCTGTTGGCATGTTAGTAGGTTAATCCCTGTGGTTGTATCTGTAGCAGGTAGCTGTAGCAAGTAGCTGTATCAGGTAGCTGTAGTCTTAGTTGGTAGCTGTAGCAGGTAGCTGTAGACGTAGCTGGTAGCTGTTAACAGTTGTGGCTGTAGTCAATGCAGCTCTAGCGCAAGTCTCAAATCGTAATGCTTGTATTCGCACTAAAGTCTCAAAGAAGAATATAGCACACCCGTCAAACCCCTCTATTTTACCACACCCCTCTATACATGTCCTAACTATTCAGGATGCACCTGTTCATAAACGCACGTGTTTCTTAATGTCACTTAATGGACTTTATTTCCTGTCCGCAGTTTCAAAGCGTGAGTCAAACTTTTAACACTTGAAGTGTAATGAAAGGGTAAATCGCCTTTGACCAACCATATAGTTGACTGAGTAATAAAACGTTTAGCACCAGATGTATAATGGGAGGGGAAAATTCTTTTAACACCTGCATAGTTGAATGAGTCATAAGGTTATAGCACTGAAATCTAATGGGAGGGGGAAATAGTTTTGCTATATTTAAGGCCATCCAAACAGAACAGCGTCAGTTATCAGTTACACTCTGCAGTCATGCGTAAGTACATTTATTCCATAGGACGATTGTCTACATGCCACTTCCGAACTCGCCGCTACCAAAACTTTATATCGGCAAAGACCCGTAGTATTTAAATATGAAAAGTGAAGCAGATAGCCGTCCAACATTTAAAAAATGGCCGGTTGCATTCATTGATAAGAATCATCTAGCTGTTGCAGGAATTTACTACAAAGACGACAGTGATGTAGCGTGTTGTGCATTATTGTGGCGCAAGTAGACCTTTGGCTAGAAGGAAATGATACATTTAAGGAACACCAATGTTGGAGTCCGTCTTGTAAGTTCATTTGAGTTTTATCTGTCGGGAACATCCTATTGGTTCCTCTAAGCAGCCTACCGCATCGTCTGAGCATCCTACCCGAAGCCGCGACGTGTGTGGATCTCTTTACGAGTATAGACCCAATTCACAACCTGAACGTTGTAAGTATACTTGTCTGTATTTCTTCTTTTGTTAGTGTGCAGCTTTTATAGCCGCCATCACTAATTTTCAATGCCCTTTTTAGCTACGAGTCCCAGAATTTATAAGAAAACCATGAAACTTCACGACTGCAGCCCTTGTGGTCCGCTTCTTTATCTACATTTCAAAACACTGGATGCGCGAATGCAGTCTCTTAACACATTGACACTCTCTGGTAAACATTCGGCTGAAAGCCTCAGCGAAGCCGCCTTTTTTCTATACAGGTAAGCCCTTTTAAATTAAGTGTGCCTATTACAAGTTAAAAAATTCCACACTAGTGTAAGAATGGTTTTCTGTTACAGGAAAAAAGGATTTCATTTTATGCATTCACTGTGGGGTCCACCTATCCGACTGGGGAACATTACCGTCTCCGTTTCTACAACATTCAATATTATAGCCTACATGCATTTGTGTACATCATCTAAA
>Ga0209755_10003579_pt1 | contig 19297 bp, 18 predicted proteins | sample TergutCo191P1_FD_187301 | JGI IMG/M metagenome (GOLD analysis project Ga0209755, IMG submission 187301) | Cornitermes sp. P1 segment gut microbial communities from Petit-Saut dam, French Guiana - Co191P1 (SPAdes) (version 2) | ecosystem: Host-associated > Arthropoda: Insects > Digestive system...
TTTGAAAACGGAGTACTAGTATAGCGATTGACAAATAACTAGTCATTACTTACGCAAACTTTTTCCGCCATTCATCGTTGAAAAATCTTGAAAGACCACTGGTATTACTTCGATTTTTCGTCTCGACTGACGAAAAAATTCTGCGCAATTAATAACCAGTTATTTGCCAATCGCTATACCGGGGGATGCTGCTAACACTATATTTACAGCACGTTGCCAACCGCGATATTTTTTCTGCCTTAACTCTTCGCTTATCTGTGGCAGAAATTTCGTTCTCATAACCCGATCGAAAATTTCGGGAGTGCCATATATTCCCATAGCAATTCCCGCCATATATGAAACACCCATGCCTGAAAGCTCTTCTACCTCAGGAACTAGCACAGAAAGATTTGCTATGTCGCTTTGTAATTGCATTAGGTACTCGTTTCTTGTTGCGCCACCATCGACCATCAAAGAGTCTGCCCTAATTCCGGTGGTCTCTAGCATGGAGTTTATGACATCTTTAATTTGATATGCGATGCACTCCAATGCGGCTCTGGCAATCTCATTTTTTCCGGTTGTACGACTTATGCCGCAAATCATAGCCCTTGCCTGACTATCCCAATATGGTGCACCAAGCCCGCTAAAGGCTGGAACAAGATATACTTCGTCTTCTGGATTTGCCTTCTTTGCATATTCAGATGAAAGTTCTGTAGATTCAATGATACCCAGGTCATTGACCAACCAATTTATGACTGCACCGCTATAATTGATATTACCTTCTAGAACGTATTCGACCTTGCCTTGCCTTGCCCATGCAATCGATGATACGACACCATTGTTGCTCTGTAAAGGCACGCTACCAATATTCATCATTACGGATGAACCTGTTCCGTATGTCGCCTTTATCATTCCTGATTTATGGCACCCTTGGCCAAACAAAGCTGCATGTGAATCACCCATCACACTATGTATGGGAATTTTCGTGCTGAAGAATCCTTCAAAATCGGTATAGCCGAAACAAGAATCGGAATCACAAACTTCCGGGAGGATACTCGGGTCTATACCAAAGATTTCACATACTTCACCGCTCCACTCCAGTTTTTTTAGGTCAAAGAGCTGGGTTCGTGATGCATTTGAATAGTCAGTCTTAAAATTTCCGGTAAGTGTGTATAAAAGCCAGCTATCAATCGTTCCTGCACAAAGATGAATACCAGAAACATCAACGTTTTCAAGCACCCAAGAAATCTTAGCGGCAGAAAAATACGGTGATAGGGGCAGGCCGGTTATCTCCCTAATTTTTTCACCAAGATTTGCTTTTTTTATTCGATTGCATAGCTCTTCACCTCTTGGACATTGCCAGACAATAGCGTTATGCAAAGGGTTTCCGGTGTCTTTATCCCATACAGCGACAGTCTCTCGTTGATTACTGATGCCTATACCAGAAACCTGCGACTTATCTATGCCAGATTTTTTTATAACATTTTTTACAACCTTGACGGTGTTACAATATATTTCATCAAGGTCATGCTCAACCCATCCATTGTCATTTACTATTTGTTTATGTTGTAAATCGCAACGAAATCTCAAGACACCAAAAGTGTCAAACAATAATGCTTTTGTGCCTGATGTGCTTTGGTCAATCCCCAATATATATTTTTCAATCAAGATTCATCAACTCCAATGCAGCTGATACCAGTCCTTCGGCATTTAGCATATAGTGCTTGAAAACTTCAGCAGAAGTTCCTGTGATTACAGGACAATCGGGAAGTGTCAAATTTCTCACAGGGATTGGATTTATTTGCCCCACCAGTTGACTTACAATTGAACCTAAACCACCAATTGACCCATGCTCTTCAATAGTGATAATCGCTTTTGTCTCTTTTGCAGCTCTTGCCACAGCAGTTGTATCAATGGGTTTTATACAGTACATATCAAGTACACGAGTGGAAACCCCAAACTGCAAAAGTGTAACTGCAGCTTCTTTAGCAGCCGAAACCATTTCTCCACAAGCAATAATAGTAAGATCTCTGCCATCTTGTATCTTATTAGCTCTATCAAGCTCAAAAGGTACATCGGATTCACTGTAAACATCTGCCACAGGATTTCGCCCTACTCTAATATAGGCAGGTTTGCTATCACAAAGCAAAGCCTCAAACAGAGCCTTGGTTTGAAATCTGTCGCAGGGTAGATAGAAACGCATTCCCGGAATTGAAGCGATCGCTGCAATATCCTGTGTTGAATGATGTGTCATGCCAAGTGCGCCATAGCTGATTCCTCCGCTTATTCCGACCAGCTTTACATTTGTATTGGAGTATGCAACATCAACCTTAATTTGCTCCATGCTTCGTGTCGAAAGGAAGCAGGATGGCGATGCAACGAATGCTTTTTTGCCACAAGAGGCAAGACCAGCGGCAATAGAAACAAGACTCTGCTCTGCAATACCAACTTCGACAAATTGGTTAGGCAAAGTGTTTGCAAAGTCGGAAAGAGATGCCGAACCACGAGAATCACTGCATAAGACGACTATATCCCTATCGGCGTTACCTTGCTCAATCAAAAGCTCGCATATGATCTGACGGTTTGGGACTGTATTCATAGTATCTGTCCTCCCTCTACGGCTGCTTTTTCTTTAAAAGATAATTCGGTCGTTGCTGCGGCATATTGCTCGGTATTAGGAACTTTGTGATGCCAACCCGACTCGTTTTCTGCATCAGAATATCCAAAGCCTTTTATAGTGTGTGCTATGATTACGGTTGGTTTTCCTTTATATTTTTTTGCTTGAGTGATTGCATTATCAAGAGCCTCAAAATTGTGTCCGTCTACTTCCAGAACATTCCATCCAAAAGAAGTCAAACGCTCCTTTAGGTTTTCCTGTGCCATAATATCTTCTGTCAAGCCGGATATTTGCAGCCTATTACGGTCAATAAAAGCTGTCAAATTATCTAAGCTATAGTGACCGGCTGCCATAGCGCCCTCCCAAACGGAGCCTTCTGCAAGCTCCCCATCGCCCATAACGACATACACACGATAAATAGCCTTGTCAAATTTTCCGGCAAGCGCCATACCCACACCGACAGAAAGCCCATGACCCAACGAACCGGAATTCATTTCAATCCCATTTACTTTGTTATTTGGGTGACCGATATATTTTGAGCCAAACTGCGAAAAAGTTTTAAGGTCGGATTTTGGAAAAAAACCTTTGTCACAAAGCACAGCATAAAGAGCCTCTACCGAATGTCCCTTACTCAATATGAATCTGTCACGATTTTGGGAGTCTACACTTTCGGGAGAAACATTTAAGTGCTTATTATAGAGTGTGACAAGGATGTCCATTACACTAAAAGCACCGCCTAAGTGTCCGCACTTACTATGATAAATCATATCTAGGACATCTTTCCTAAGAGCAAAGGATTTTGCGGCTAATTCGCTATAGCTCAATTGATTTGCTCCCCTCTTATCACTGCCTTAACCTTTTCTTCAATGGGATCATATAAATCGGCAGTAATACCAATGTATTTGCAGGCCTCATATAAAACAGGAACAACATCACCGTAAACTCCAGTGCAATGGTGAATGTATGGACCGCATACGACTTTTTCTTCTAATCTGTCAAGATTTTCAACCTCAACCCACATATATGTGCCCTTCGTATATGGTCCGTCAACTGATACGGCGTTTCCTAGAAGCAAGGAATATACTCCATTGTCACCGTCAAATCGCATAAGTGTTATTTTTCCGGGCTTTGCCAGCGCCTCTACGGCTCCAGGATGAGAAAAGGCGAGCGGATAGGCAATTGATGGCTTGGCCATTGCGATAGAAACAGGCCACGGTCCACAATGCTGTAGGAGTTCTCCGTTTTCATTATCAGGATGACGTACTGTCCAATCTGCAAAAAATGTTGCAGATTTTCCCATAGCTGCCGCTTGCGCCAGAATAGAAGTAATTGCACCGTGGATGTCTGTTTCGCAAACAACTGGAATTCCTTCATCCGTTAAAAGTGCATTTGCTGCGCAGGGCATTATCCCAAGTTCGCGTTGTAGCTGATTCCAACATTGTATAGCTATGGCGTTACAAGCATACTTCTCAGCAAGTCCAGCCATAGCAACTTTTAAAGCTGCCACGGATTCGAGCTCTTCCGGCCTGATTTTTACTTCCATATTTGCTTTTATAAACTCGATTACATCTGCGACCTTGTTTTTTTCTCTTTTTGCAGCGATGACCTTTGCTGTCAGTTCGGGCATGGGAATAGGTGCAAGCTGAATATTGAATTTTTCCAGCAATTCACCTTCGTTGCACATACATGTCAAGAAATCATATGGGCGTGTTGATATTTGCAAAATACGTGTATTTTTGAACGCTTTGACTGTGCTGCACACTGCGAGAAATCTCCTAAGTCCTTCTTGAAAAACATCATCCGTCAATCTGCAATTTTTCAGATAAGTGAATGGAACCTGAAAACGCCTGAGAACTTTTCCGGTAGCAAAAAGTCCGCATTGTGTATCGCGTAGACGAATTCCATTCTCATCAGGCCGCTCATCCCGAGGTCCCCACAATAAGACAGGGACACCAAGCTCTTTAGCGAGCTTTGCGACTATATACTCTGTTCCGAAGTTGCAGTGAGGCACAAACAACCCATCTATTTTTTCTGCCTTGAATACAGATGCAATGTTTTGCATATCCTCTTCACAGTAAAGCAAGCCTTCTTCGTTTACATCTGCTATGTCAACAAAATCGACATTCAATTCCCGTAACCGATCACGTGTTAGATTAGCATATTTAACTGCATCAGGTGCGCTAAAAATACTCCTTCGCGTTGGGGCAAAACCAATTTTTATCATTAACATCACTCCTCTTATCGAGATTCAAGTGCCAGCTTGGTTTGAAGCTTTTGCTGGAACTGATCAATCATAACGGCAACAACAATTACCATGCCTTTAATTACCATCTGCCAAAAAGATGAGACGCCACTCATTATCATGCCATCGTTTAACACACCGATAACAAATGCGCCAATGACTGTCCCGCCGATTCCGCCGATTCCTCCTGACATACTTGTTCCGCCTAGAACTGAAGCGGCGATAGCGTTCATCTCCCAAGATTCACCCATAGCAGGGTGTGCTGCCATTAACTCTGAAGCAGTTATTAGACCTACCATTGCTGCACATAGGCCGGAGAACATATATACAATTATTTTTACCTTATCAGCTTTGATTCCGGAAAGTCTGGCAGACTTCTCATTTCCGCCTACAGCAAAGATATGCCAGCCCAAAGGTGTTTTTTTAAGTACGAAGAGTGCCAAAATTATAAAAAATGCGAAAATCCATATTGAAACCGGGATTCCAAGCAACAGTCCTCTTCCTACTTGTGCAAAACCCGTGTTTCCAAGTTCTGGTGAGCCCGTTAGATGTGGGTAAGTTGCTCCGCCGGAATGCAACATTGCCAAACCACGGCACACATACAAAGTACCCAATGTCGCTATAAAGGGTGCAACTCTAAATTTTGTTATCACAATACCATTGACAAAGCCAACTAATATGCCGACTGCAAGTGTTATTACGATGACCATGGGTATAGTGAAAAAAATCCGGTACCCTAGAAAATTTAGCGAAAGACCATTCATAATAAGACCGCCTGAAATCATTGCAGAAAGTCCCACCACTGAACCTACCGAAAGGTCAACTCCGCCAGTAATAATTACCATAGTCATTCCTAGTGCCAAAAGTCCGAACAAAACGACATGTCTGGTTATAAGAATTAGGGTGTTTGGATGCAGGAAATTAGGAGCCGTGAAGCTAAAAAAGGTAAAAAGGGCGATAAGTGCAATAAAAGTCCGGAATTTCAGCAGGAACATGAGCTTTTTGTTGTGCTGTCCTGATTTTTTTTCTTTTGTCATGAGTGAGATCCTCCGTTTTTAATCGCCAATATTGAAGAAAGCGCAACTAAAGACTGTTCATCTATTTCATCTCCCGAAAGTTCGCTGGTTTTGATTCCGCCGGCGAGCACGACGATTCTGTCGGCTAATGCAATAATTTCCTTCAGTTCGGAAGAAATCACAATTATGGACATGCCGCGCTTTGCCAGTGCATCAATGATACCAAACACTTCAGCCTTTGCTCCGACGTCGATACCTCTTGCGGGTTCGTCCAGCAACAAAATTTTTGGATTTGTCAATAGCCCTTTTCCTATAACCACCTTCTGTTGGTTGCCGCCGCTTAGTGAGAGGATCGGTAATTCTTTGTTTGAAGTTTTGACACCCGCCTCTCCAATAATTCTATCTGCAGCAGAGTTTTCAATCTTCTTATCAATAAATATGCCCTTGATATAGTTTTGCAGGCTTGATAGAGTAAGGTTCTTTTTTATGTTAAGTGTTTGTACTAAGCCTTCACGTTGACGATCCTCTGGGACCAGTGCAAATCCATTTTTTATCTGCATTGAAACATCTTTTGCCTTTTCGAGTTTACCATTGAGGAAAATCTTTCCGGAATCTGGAGGGCAGATCCCCATTAAAGCTTCAAATATCTCTGTTCGGCCGGAACCTAACAGCCCATAAATGCCTAAAACTTCGCCTTTGTAAAGATTGAAACTGATATCTTTTAAAATGTCGCGTCCGTTTCTAAACAAGCACAGGTTTTCAACTCTGAGTACCTCTTCGGTATTAACACGCTTTTTTGTTTTTTCAGATATAAAAACCTTTCCGCCGACCATTTTTTCTACAATCCAATCAATCGAGATGTTTTTTATTTGCTCATTTGCGACAATTTTTCCATCACATAAAACTGTTATGTTGTCACCGATTTTCATCACTTCATCTAATCGGTGTGAAATATATACTATGGCAATTCCCTTTGATTTCAAGTCACCGATAACATCAAACAAGACTGACACCTCTGAATCACTCAATGAAGAGGTAGGCTCATCCATTATGAGGATTTGTAAGTTTTCTTTTGCAACATTGCGGGCAATCTCGACAATTTGCTGTGCTCCGACGCGCAAACTGCTGACCAAGCTGTTTGGGTCTATCGGATATTTAAGCTGCTCAAGCGCTAGAGAGGCGATTTCCTTTTGCTTTTTTTGATCAACAGTGATTACCCCTTTGGTTTTTTCTCTTCCTGCAAATATATTTTGAACCACTGTCATATTTGGAAACAAGCTTAGTTCTTGGTGTATAATACCTATTCCCATTTCACTGGCCTCTATAGTGTTTTTGAAACCGACGGGTAGATCCATGAAGAATAGCTCACCGCTGGTTGGTGCTTCGATGCCGGCTATTATTTTCATCAAGGTTGACTTTCCCGCACCGTTTTCCCCTACAAGAACATTGACCTTGCCCTTTTCGATTTGGAAATCGACATTATCCAGTGCGACTGTACCTGGATATAGTTTTTTAATATTCTTTGCGTAAAAACACGCATTTGAAGTATCCAAACTATTTCACCTCCAAGAAAATAGGCATAATAGTTATCACGTTGCTTCCGCTTGGAGCTACAAACGCGCCGGTGAAGTCAATAGTTTCTCCGTCCAGTTCAAATAAATCAAAATTCTGTGCGGCTCTTTCATTGCCGCGATTATTGAGTTCCGTTGCCAATCGAGCAAAGTCAACTTGGTTTACAAACTGATTGAAATCAACAAATCTTAAAGAGTCGCGGATAGCAGTACCGGACAAAGCAGGCCCGATTGAAACTCTGACCTCATAGTCATAAACGCCATCGATTTCTACAATAACAAAGCCATTTCGGGACTCGGTGTTGGTTTCAATTACAACAGCATTATCGTATACGATGAATGTATAACTTGCCCCTATATCACCACGAATTTCGCCATATGCTTGACCGGTTTGATCCCAACCGACGGAATTTACCGATGCAATTAGGCTTCCAAGTGTAACCTTGCGATCTTGGATTTCAGGAACTATGTAGGTATCCCAATAGTCCTCCAAATATTCATCAACATTGCGAGCTCGTAGAACAGCTGAGCCTACGGCACCGGGCTGTTCATCTGGATCTATTGGCACAATGGTGCACGCGGACATAATCAATATCATTAATATTGCGGTAATTGCTATAAAAAACCGTCCGAAAACATTCATGTGTTCACCTCTTGAAATAACTTACTTGGTGCTTATAAGAATCCCCGCAGAGCGTTATACTGCGGGGATTATATGGGCAAACAAATTTTGTTTAACCGCTAAATACAAAATTGTCAAGCTGGTGTGCATTACCCTCGTAAATTAGCATACAATCAATCAGTTGCTTTTCGGGCGCGCCTGTTGAACCGGTTCTGAGGAACTGGTCTGCCTGTGTGACGGCCATTTCTGTAATCAGAGCTATTTGCTGTAGTCCGGTTGCTCTAACACGTCCGTCAGCACCTGTAAGTATTGAGTCGCGTACATCATTGCTTCCATCAAAGCCCACGATTACGATGCCTTCCATGCCCGCGGCCTGAACAGCCGCCGATGCTCCCATTGCCATTGTGTCGTTACCGCAAATAATGCCTGTAATATCAGGATGAGCTTGAAGAAGTGCCTGAACCACTGAAAAAGCTTCGGTTTGATCCCAATTTGCAGTCTGGCGTGCAACTCTATCCATATCGGGGAATTGCTCAATAATGCTCATAAACCCATCTGAACGAACATGGGCATTTGTATCGGTTTCTCTACCGACTAACTCAATGAAGGTTCCTGTCTCACCCATAGCCTGTACAAAATACTCTGCGACGATTTGTGCTCCCTGGAAATTATTTGCAACGATTTGAGATTTAGCTAGACCTTCTTCGTTAATCTCGCGATCAACAAGGAATGATGGTATACCAGCATTTAATGCTCTTCTAATTGGCTCAATGCTAGCATCTGCTCCAGCATTATCGAGTATTATAGCCGCTGCACCCATCGTTATAGCTGTATCAAAATGCTGGGACTGAAGAACTGGGTCATCGTTATGAACAAGCACAAGTGTTTCGTATCCAAGACCCCGTGCTGTGGCTTCACCAACTACAGCAACTGTCAAGAAAAACGGGTTGTCATGGGAAGGGGTGATGATGACCATTAAGCTACCGGTAGGGTCGAAATCGTCGTTAGCATCATTACTAACAGTAGCATCGTTGCTACCACCGACAACCTCCTGACTGGGCGCTTCAGGGGGCGCGGACTGTGTGCAACCGGCGACTATAACAAAAATCATTGCGACAGCCATTAGCAGGGAAACAAATTTTAGCTTTTTCATCGAGGATCCTCCTAATTTGATATATATTTTTTGCAGGGGTTATGCAAGTATTATATTATTTTATTAAAATATTTCAATAGTTATTTTTGAAAAAATAGACATTTTTTAATATTTGGTGAACACACACAAAAATAAAATAAAATTTATAGTCAAATTGCTGGGTTAAAAATGACATGCAAGGGGCATATTGTGCAAAACAACAATTGTTGCGATGGAACGTTAAATAAAACTACTTAAAAAATTAAATTAAATGACCTTTGGTGTTGAGAGTTTGGATTTTTTGGTGTATAATAATTTAAATAAGCTTTTTTCGAAGGATATTTTTAAGTTATGTCAATTACAATCAAAGAAATTGCTGATAAAGCGAATGTGTCAACTGCAACAGTGTCAATGGTGATTAACAATAAACCGGGAATAAGTTTGGTTACGCGCGAAAGAGTGCTTGATATTGTTCGGTCGTTAGGATACAATCCTTCGCCTCTAAAAAATAGTGGAACGAAGCATAATGGAACGATTCAACTAACGGTTTACAAAAAACATTCTCAGGTGGTCGCAGACACTGCTTTTTTTGAGGCACTTATCTTCGGCATCGAAACTACAGCCAGACTGAACGGATACCAATTAACAATCAAATCCGTATCTGGAGATATGCTAAATACTGATTTAGCGCGTGCGGAGTGGGATGACGACACGGTTGAGGGGATATTGTTCCTTGGAACAGAGATGGACCGTGATGACATGCTTAGGGTGCTCAAGATTGATAAACCTATTTTGGTTCTGGACACATATTTTCTGGGAATATGTGCTAATTATGTAGTTATTGATAATATAAACGGCGTTTTTATGGGGGTTAATCATTTAATCGAAAAAGGACATAAAAATATCGGATATCTGAAGAGCTCCGTGACAATACAGAACTTCATTGAAAGATATGAAGGTTATGTAAAAGCTATGAACGGTTCAAATTTTGATATTAATCCTGAATACACTGTTCCACTAAACCCTACCATTGAAGGTGCATATAGAGATATGTATTCCTATCTATCAAAAAAGCCTGGTGTTCCAACGGCATTTTTTGCAGATAATGATATAATTGCTTGTGGGGCTATGAAGGCTATGAAGGAGGCTGGAATTAAGGTTCCGCAAGATATTTCTATTATTGGATTCGATGATATGCCCTTTTGCACAATAATTGAACCGACATTAAGTACTATCAGTGTGAATAAAAAAATGCTTGGTACGCTTGCAGTTGAAAATTTAATAGGACTTATTGCCGGAGATAATAATTACCACGCGAAAACATTGCTTGGCGTAGATTTGATATTACGAGACAGTGCGATTTCCGTGAAAGGATAATGTAAGATAATGAAAAGAGTCGTGGTTATAGGTAGCGCCAATATGGATGTGGTCATACGTGTTTCCCACATTCCGGCTTCCGGGGAAACAATTTTGTCTAAAGGTGTTAAAAAATTTCCTGGCGGGAAGGGTGCAAATCAGGCGATGGCAGCTACTCGTTTAGGTGGAAATGTAGCGATGGTCGGATGTGTGGGAGATGATGAGCACGGGCATTTGCTGCTCTTGAGTATGGAAGCAGGAGGAATAAATACAAGTGCAATTGAATCATTGGAAAATTCGCACACGGGCACAGCCTATATTTATGTATCTGATAAAGGGGAAAACAATATTGTTGTGGATTCGGGGGCTAATAACAATGTAACGATTGAAAAGATTGCAAGACATCAGCATTTATTTGAGGACGCAGCATATTGTCTGGTGCAGCTTGAGATTCCGCTTACCAGCGTTTATTATATTGCGGAATTATGCAGGCAACACGACGTGAAGCTGATTATAAACCCTGCTCCGGCAGCTATATTAGATTTTGAGCGCTTAAAAGGAACATGGATGATAGTGCCAAATGAAAATGAATTGAACACTTTAATTCCACAGGGGGATGATGTATCGGCTAAGGCAAAGATCCTCGTGGAAAAAGGATTTGGGCATGTATTGGTTACACTTGGGGAACAGGGCTGTATTCTGACTGATGGCTGTAAAGAAGTCGCATATCCTGCATACACGAAAATTACCGTTCGAGATACGACCGCAGCGGGAGATTCGTTTATTGGTGCTCTGGCGTTTTGTCTTTCCACGGATATGAGCTTGGAAAAGGCAATCAATTTAGCTACAAAGGCGGCTGCAATTACTGTCAGCCGAGATGGTGCACAGCAGTCAATGCCCGTATGGGAGGATATAAAGAATTTATGATAAATTTTATTTATATCTGCATCGACTACAAACATGATTATGTACAAATTGTTAACAATTTATGCATTTTGATGTTTTATGCTTAAAATACTTGACAATTATAATCAACTTGGAGTAAAGTGTAACACAAGTTAACAAAGTAGTAACATATTTATTAATTATCTCATGAGGGTGATGAAAGTGAATAATTATGAACTGAAAAATTCTAAAGAGTTGTGACATTGCAGCTTTTTGACAATGAGGCGGTGTACTGTCAATGGAAAAAACGATGAATATAACAGAATTTGCGAATAAACTTGGCGTAATACCAGATACAGTCCGCAGATGGGAGCGGTTAGGCAAAATTGTGCCCAATCGAACGCATGGCGGACATCGTAGGTATACAGAGGAACACCTACAGCAAGCTTTAGGCAGAGGTTCCAGAAATAGGGGGAAACGTAAAGTCATCTATTGTCGTGTTGCAAGCGAAACACAAGAAACAGACTTGGAAAACCAAATTATAGCGATGGAGCTTTTTGCGCTAGGGCGCGGTATGGTCACAGAAACAATTTCTGAAGTGGGGCATGGTATGCATTTGGCACACCCAAAGCTAACTGCAATTATTCACGACATAATAGCTGGTGAGATTGATACGGTTATAGTTGCTCACAAAGACAGATTAGGTCGTTTCGGTTTTGAGCTCATTGAAAGTATAGCGAGAGCATATGGTTGTGAAATATTAACTGTTGACAATCATAGGCTAAGCCCGCACCATGAGGTAGTCCGTGATTTTATGTCGGTCATAGATGTCTTTGCTAAAAGGGTGGACGGTCTTTCAAAAATAACGGAACTGGATTTTGCTTGACGACTATAAAAACAGCGCCTGTGCCAAACACATAAGATTACACAACGTTATTTGCTTGCAGGGTGTCGCTTGCCGTGTTGTCGCAGTGTTGGGAAGCGTGTTCCATACAAAGATTTGACGTGTTTATGTGTTTTGATACAGACGCTAGCTGTGTTCACGTATTAAGGTGCTATAATATTATCACAGTAATTAAAACTCAATCACTATCTCAGTTCCAATGCCAAGTTTGCTTTTTAGCGAGATTTTCCAGCCATACAAAGCACAAATATGCTTTACAATAGACAAGCCAAGCCCTGTGCCGCCACTTTTTTGTGAGCGGCTTTTTTCGACCCTATAAAAGCGCTCAAATATTCTTGTCTGCTCTTCGGGAGAAATTCCAATACCATTATCGAAAATGAACAGGTAAGTACCGCTTTTGTCGCTTTCAATAGTGATAGATACCCTGCCACCATCGTTATTGTATCGGACTGCATTTTCTACAAGATTTTTTATAAGTTCATAAACATGCCCTTGTTCGGCGCAGACAGAAGCATCTCCGACGGATTCAACTGTTATCCCATTTTCATTTATCAGTGGTGCAAGAACATCGCACACTTCAAAAGTTACCTTGCCAAGTGAAACATCAGATGGACTAAGACCTTCAATATCTCCGAGTTCAGAGAGTTTTAGCATATCGCCTATGAGAAGAAGCATTCTATCGGTCTCACGGGAAATGGCATCTATGTACCTGTTTATGCTATCATCTTTATTATTTATTGAAGCCAGCTCATTAAAACCCTTGATGGCCGTGAGCGGTGTTTTGAGTTCATGAGAAGCATTTGCAAAAAACTCCTCCCGCCTTTTGGCATTTTCACGGTTTTCAGTCACATCGGATAGTGCAACCATGGTTAATGCTGTGTCAGGAAGACGTTTTACGGCAACGAGATAAATGCGTCCGTTTAGAAAAAGCTCAAATAGGGCGGAATTTCCTTGCGCTACACATTCGTAAGCAGCGCTTCTAAGCGATTCATTAAAAGACAAGTAATTTATATTCTTGCCTATGATATCTCGGCTTACACTAAATATTCCTATTGCAGCAGAATTGATTAGAGTCACGCTTTGCTCTTCGTCAAGGACGATAAGTCCATCGCCTATGTTATCGAGAATATAACTAAGCTTATTTTTCTCGTCATGTAGATCTGTGATGCTCTTTTGCAAAGTGAGGGAAACCTCATCAATTCCAGCGGTTATGCTATTTATTTCCTCATAGCTGCCAACTATGGGGTTTGACGTATAGTCCCCGGCGGATAACTTGCGAAGTTTTTGTTCAACCGACTCAAATGGTTTTGTCATGCGGTCTATCATATACTTTGATAGTAGAAAACATAAAACAGTTATGATGACAAACACAAAAATCAAAATAGGTAATGAGTGTGTCAAATATCCATCAATTCTGGCAACCGGAATTGATGCCCTTAGATACACATAGCTATCACCGCTAGGAATCTGCAGTGCATAGTATATAAAATCAACACCGACGGAGTCTGAAAAGCGAATGTAGGCTGACGGAGTACCGCGAGAGGCGGCTCGAACTTCTGGTCTGTTAAGATGATTTTCTCCTGCCGAAAAATCAAGGGGGCGGCTGTCGGCAAGAACAGTGCCGTCAGGGGCGATGATTGTGATGCGCGTGTAACCGGGTGTTTCTACAAAGGCACTCAAATCTAGCTCCGGACTATATAAAGATGCATAGTTGTGCGCTGTTTCGCTTACCATTTCTTTTGCAATATTTATATTGTTTGTACGGGTGAAATAAATGGAAACAGCAAAAAAGCTCAGCATTCCAACAAGCAAGAGCACTGTTGTGGTTATAAATAATTGCTTTCTCATATTAGCATATATCCCACCCCTCGTATTGTTTTGATAACTGCATCACTGCCTGTATCGGAGAGTTTCTTACGAAGTTCCTTGATATGAATATCCAAAGTGCGTGATTCTCCAAAAAAGGCATCACCCCAGACTTTTTCAAAGATAACTTCACGAGTCTGAACAGACTCAGCGTTTTCACACAGGAAACTTAATAGGTTGTATTCCTTTAGTGTCATTTGCAGTACGACTCCATTTATGCTCACTTGGTGTTTGTTATGGTCGATGATTAAATCCTTGAAGATTCTGTTTTTGGAGGTATCTTTAGATTTTTTGCGCAGGTTTGCCTTTATCCTAGCAATTAGCTCTAATACCCCAAAGGGCTTTGCAATGTAATCATCGGCACCCAAGTTTAGACCTTTAACCTTTGAAACCTCCTCACCCTTTGCTGATACCATCAGTACAGGAATTTCCTCAGTGGCTTTGTCATTTTTTAGATGTGACAATATTGCATATCCGTCATCGCCGGGAAGCATTATATCAAGTAAAATCAGGTCGGGATGATTACCATTTGAAATAGCCTCAAAAAAGGATTCTCCATCGTCAAAGCAAGTGCACTGAAACTCGTTTTCCAGTGAATACAAATAAAGTTCTTGTAAAGCGGGGTCATCTTCAACTATGTATATAAGCTGCCTCATTGTACACCGTGTCTTTCAGGAAGTTCTTGTTGGCTGGATTCTCTTTTTGGATGGGTGCCTGTTATGGCATATTCGACCCACTCGCCAATATTAACTGCGTGGTCGCCTATGCGCTCAAGATATTTATTAATCATAATAAACATGACAGCCTGTTCTGCATCATCTGGATTTTTTCGAACAAACTCAATAAGCTCATTCATGACGAGATTAAATAATGCATCAACCTTATCATCTGCCCTATCAAGAGACCTAGCAAGCTCGACATCGCGGTTGATGTACGACAAAACGCCATCTTTAACCATTTGTATGACTATTACAGACATTTGAGGAATGTGGACAAGCTTTTTAAATATACGTTCCTGCCCGAGCTGCATTGAAATTTCTGCGATATCTCTGGCCTGGTCACCTATCCGCTCTAAGTCTGTAATCATCTTTAAAACCGCAGATACTTCACGAAAGTCTCGGGCAACAGGCTGTTCCATCATAAGGATCTTTAAGCATGCCTGCTCTATATCGCGTTCCATCCTGTCAATGAGCTCTTCGATCTCAAAAACCTCTTTGGCCATAGATGGGTCACAATCAGTGAGCGAACGCACACTTTTTTCAATCGCCGTTTCAATATGACGGCACATCAGTACAAGCTTATCAAAGATTTCCCGGAGTTCTCTTTCATAACGGGTTCTGATTGACATAAATTTTCCTCCTTACCCAAAACGCCCAGTTATATAATTTTCTGTCCTTTGATCCTGCGGCCTGCTGAAAAGGTCTTCCGTTGCTCCACTTTCGACGATTTCACCAAGCAAGAAGAAGGCTGTTTTATCTGAAACACGTGTTGCCTGTTGCATGTTATGAGTTACAATAACTATAGTATAATCGTTTTTGAGCGTCGTAACAAGGTCTTCAATTTTTCCTGTAGAAATTGGGTCGAGTGCACTAGTTGGCTCATCCATCAAAAGTACCTCCGGCTCAACAGACAAAGCTCTTGCTATACACAGGCGCTGCTGCTGTCCGCCCGATAGCGATAGGGCAGACTTGCGCAATCTATCCTTGCACTCATCCCAAATTGCCGCATCTTTCAGGGACTTTTCTACAATCTCATCAAGTTGTGACTTGTTTTTTACTCCATGTGTACGAGGACCATATGCAACATTATCGTAAATACTCATTGGAAATGGGTTTGGCTTTTGAAAAACCATGCCCACTCTTTTGCGCAAAGAATTTACATCAATATTACCATATATGTTATCTTCGTCAAGCAGCAATTGCCCCGTGACGACGCAGCCCTCTATTAAATCAGTCATACGATTAAGACTTTTTAATAATGTAGATTTACCGCAGCCGGAAGGACCTATAAATGCGGTTACATCATTACTTTTGATGTCAAGATTTACGTCCTTTAGAGCTTGAAAATCACGATACCATAAATCTACGTTTCTAAGTGTAATCTTTTTGTCATTTATCATTATGTTTTGATCTCCTTGTTAAGACGCCTTAATAAGACGTGCAATTCGTGATGATAATGCGTTAATTAAAATAACAACAATCAAAAGCACTGCCGCTGTGGCATGGGCCTGGCCAGGGTGAGTACCTTCTCTTGCAAGCTGGTACATGTGTGCAGAAAGTGTGCGCCCTGTATCAAAAAGGCTGTTTGGAATACGTGCGACATTACCAAGAGTGAAAATGATTGCCGCCGTTTCACCGACAATACGCCCGATCGCAAGGATGATACCGGCCAGAATACCAGGCATTGCAGATGGAAGCACTATACGCACAACTGTTCTTAGCCGCCCTGCACCTAATCCAAACGAACCTTCACGAAAAGTATCAGGCACGGCCTTTATACTCTCCTCGGTTGTACGCATGATTAAAGGCAAAATCATTATGGATACTGTAAAAGTGCCGGACATAAGAGATAACCCCCAACCCAAAACTCCACCGAAGAATAAAAAACCGAACAGACCATAAACAATGGAAGGAATACCGGCGAGGGTTTCTGTTGTAATACGCACCACTTTTACAAATTTACTGCCGCGTTTGGCGTATTCTTGCAAATATATTGCGGAAAATACGCCAAGAGGAACGGCAAGGATAAGCGACAATCCCACTATCATAAGTGTGCCAATTAGTGCGGGAAAGAGTGATTGATTTTCCATATTAAACTCCAGTGCAAAAAGCGATGGAGTAATATACGGAACCCCTCTGACAAGCACATATCCAATAATAAACAACATTATCGTAGCTGTTGCTGCAATGCAAATCCATGTCAGGGCAAACAAGCAAAGATCAAGAGGCTTTTTGCGCTTTATTTTAAGCAAATCTTTAAGCTCCATCTTACGCATCTTATACACCATCCTTCTTTTTTAGCAGTGAAAACAGTGCGTTAATGAGCATGATGAATACAAAGAGCACGACACCCGTGGCGATAAGTGCTGCCCTATGCTCATCGGCGGCATAGCCCAGCTCCAATATAACATTTGCAGTAAGGGTTCTGGTGCCCTGTAAAAACTCATAAGGCATTCTGAGTACTGCCTGATTGCCGGCCACCATTCTAACCGCCATTGTTTCGCCAATAGCTCTGCCGACACCTAAGACAATTGCTGCCATTACACCTGATTTTGCAGCAGGCAGAATTACCCAAAACACAGCTCTTTCATGGCTTGCGCCAAGAGCTACTGCACCTTCATAAATCTCACGGGGTACAGCACGAATTGCACTTTCGGAAATGGTTATAACAGTTGGCAAAATCATGATGCCAAGCAAAATAGATGCAGTTAGTATGCTGCTACCGCTTCCACCGAAATTTTCTCTGACAAAGGGAACAAGCACGACCATGCCAAAGTAACCATAGACGACAGAGGGGATGCCCGCAAGCAAATTTATTGCAGGCTTGAGTATTCTATAAATAGGCTTTGGGCATATTTCAGCCATGAACACAGCAGAAAAAATACCAATGGGAACACCAAACAGGATTGCCCCAGCTGTGACATACACAGAACCTATTATCATCGGAAAAATGCCAAATCGCGGAGGATCCCACGATGGACGCCAATCTGTACCTGTCAAAAATTCAAGAATACCAATATCCCACATCGCAGGAATTCCCTGCATAAATAGGAACACGCAAATCAGCCCCACCGCTAAAATAGCGGCGGATGCTGATAAGGCAAATATAATCTTTGCGGCTAATTCTCTATAAAAACCTAGCGAACGATTTCCCATGTTTCCACCTCTCCGAGGAAGATATCTCTTACTTGCTCAATTGTCAGATTGTCGATATCGTTGCTTGGGTTTACGATTACTGCGATGCCATCAATTGCTATTGACATTGGTGTCAAAAACTCAAGTTCACTGTCTCTAAGATCGCGACTTGAAAGCGCGATATCTGCAAGACCGTCTCTAACTGCGCTGATTCCATGACCTGTGCCGGCACCGTGGATATCTATTGTTACGCCGGGATTGATTTCGCGATAAGCTTCACTTAGGCGCTGCATGAGTGCGTATAGAGATGAAGATCCATTTACAACGATTGTTCCTGTCATGCCGCTGCCTGAATATTCAGGTGCGCCTTGTGGGATTACCGGCACATAGCCTCTGTCAGCAACAACTGCCTGACCTTGAGCAGAGAGAATGAAGTCAACAAAATCTTGTGCAAGTGGATTTAGACCTTCTTCAGTGCGGTAGCCGATTAGGAATGGACGCTGAATTGGGAAAGCTCCACTAATCATGTTTTCTACAGTAGGTGCAACTCCATTAATGCTAAGAACTTTAACTCTGTCGTCTGCTAGCGCTACGCCTGTTGAAGCATATCCGACTGCTTGCGGATTTTCAGCAACGCTTGTTAGCATTACGCTTGTACCTGGAGCAACTTCGGCTTCCATGGTGATGTTGTCATTTCCTTCGATTGTGATATCAACTATCTCTACAAACGCTCCGCGAGTTCCGCTGCCGTCTTCTCTGGTTACAACATGGATTGGTCCGGTTATTGAAGGTGCCGGAGCTGGTGTCGGGGCTGGGGCCGGTGCGGGAGCAGCCGGTGCTGGTGCTGGGGCCGGAGCCGCCGGAGCTGGTGCTGTGTTACCGCCGCAGGCGGTCACTGCAAAAACAAGTACTAATAGTAGTGTGGTCAACATAATTGCTTTTTTCATTATTGGAATACTCCTTTTCCTCTTGTCGATTGTGTAAGTTAATCTGACTTCAAGGAGATTCTAACAAGAAGACCTAATGTAAAATATCAGCAAAAAGTAAGTTGTATGTAAAAATTTTGTAAAGTTAGTTGTTTTCTAAATCAGGCACCGCTATTTGCCTTGTAAACCACATATATTCATGATATCATTTATGAGAAAAAACATGTAGGAGGAAAGTAATTTTGGCAAACAGTAGTATCAAAAAGTATTGTTCTGAGTTTATCGGTACGGCGGTTCTCGTATTTATGGGATGCGGTGCAGCGGTGT